>Ga0209724_1001463_pt1 | contig 21381 bp, 20 predicted proteins | sample grotaG_FD_184143 | JGI IMG/M metagenome (GOLD analysis project Ga0209724, IMG submission 184143) | Glacier valley bacterial and archeal communities from Borup Fiord, Nunavut, Canada, to study Microbial Dark Matter (Phase II) -... | ecosystem: Environmental > Aquatic > Freshwater > Ice > Glacier ...
GCCGCCTTCACGTCTGCCAATGGGATACCGGTGGTCTGCGCAATGATTTCGAGTGCTTCGGGGAGCTGGGTTCCCTCGGTGATGAGCAGCCGATCAGTGACCTTGTTGGTGGGGTCCAAAAGGGCATCGAGAGCGGATTGGGCGCTCATCTGCTTCTGCAGCGAGTAATTGCCCGGGATGAAAACCGGCTCGGTTTTCTGCTTGACCAAGAGGTCGTAAAACGCGTCGAATGTCATCGTCACCCCGGCGTCATGGAGCGTTCGCGCGATCGCATCTCCGTAATCCCCCGACCGGATGGTCACGACGACCGCCTCGCCATTGCCGGTGCCCCGATAGTCGATTGGCAGTGGAATGCCCAAAATGGCCCGTACCTGCGTGTTGTAGTTGATCCACCCGTAAGCGGCGACTCCGCCGAGCGCCCCGAGAATCACCACGATGGGCAGGGTGATTTTCAACCAGAGGAACCGCCGACGGGGCTTTCGGGAACCGGTGCCTCCTTTTTTCGAGTTGGGTATGGGACGCTCCTGCTCGACTCGGCGCGACCGTCCTTCGCTCTCGCGAAGCTCCCGTCGCGACATCGGAGGCGGCGACTCCTTCTCGCCGGGAGGCTCTGCCTCGGCGCGTTGCGGGTCGGGAGCGAAGATGTCATCCCAGCTCGGCTCATCCGCCATCGTCGCGGTCCTTCGATGACGTCACGAGCGATCCGGGCAACCCGCCCGAAATACGCTCCACATCCAGAGCATGTTGCAAAATTATCACCGCGGCCACCTGGTCGATAACGGATCGAGAGGTGCGCGACGTTCGCCCCGATGCGCGGAGCGCGGAACTCGCTGTGACGGTGCTGAGCCGCTCGTCGACGAGACGCACCGGTGAGGTGCCCGTCGCGACCAACCCCTCGGCAAGCGTTCTGGCGTCAGCGGTCGACGCGGTTTCCCGACCCGAGAGCGCAAGCGGAAGCCCCACGACGATCTCGATCACTCCGAGATCAGTTGCGATCATCCCGATCCGCGCGAGATGATCCCCGTCCCGGTCGACTGTCTCCAGCGGCGTCGCCAGAATCCCCGCCGGGTCGCTCACTGCGATGCCGATCCGTACTGTCCCGACGTCGACGCCGAGCCGCACCCCGTTACGCATCCCGTGGGCCGACGTGCGCCGTGGCGACAGAAGTCGCAATGAGTTCGAGCGCCGCGGAGATGGCGGACACGTTGGGCCCGCCGCCCTGGGCGATGTCATCCCGACCCCCGCCACCACCGCCGAGTTCGGCGGAGGCGAGTCGGGCCAGGCTCCCCGCCGTGATTCCCGCACTGCGTGCGCCCTCGTCGGCGGTGACGATGAAGGCGGCGCGGCCATCGATTTCCGCGACGAGCGTGACGACGGCGCCCGCTGCACCGTCGGTTTTCGACAGACGTTCACGCACCGACAAAGCGAGCGAACGCAGATCATCAACCGAGCCAATTTCGACCCGCTCCAGCACCAAGGCAACGGGACCGGCAACGCGAGCCGCCCCGACGAGAGTCGGAACCTGCTGTGCACGCTGTGCCGCCTCGTGCTGGGCGATGGCGCGGTGCGCCGCCTTGAGGTCGGACACGAGTTCGGAAACGCGGGCAGGCAACTCCTCGCGGGGAGTCTTGAGGGCGGACGTGAGTTGGGCCAGAATCGTTCGCTCGGCCGCCAGGTCACGGAACGCTTCGATGCCCACGAGGGATTCGACGCGCCGGTTTGCGGAGCCCACCGACGATTCGCTCACCAGACTGATCAGACCCACCTCGGAAGAGGAGCCCACGTGCGTGCCGGCGCAGAGTTCGAGCGACCACGGCCCCCCGATTTCGACGACGCGCACGGTGTCGCCGTACTTCTCCCCGAAGAGCGCCATCGCTCCGAGGCCCCTGGCCTCGGCCAGTGGCATGATTCGGGTCGTCACCGGCAGGTTGTCGCGGATCGCCGTATTCGCCACATCCTCGATCTCCGATCGGGTCGCGGGCGACAGTGCGCGGTTCCATGAGAAATCGAGTCGGAGGTATCCCGCTTTGTTGTACGACCCGGACTGATGTGCCTGAGGGCCGAGAATCTGGCGGATAGCTGCGTGGACGAGGTGTGTGGCGGAGTGAGACTGGGTGGCACCCCGCCGCCACTGCCGATCGACGATCGTGGTGGCGACGTCCCCCGTACCGACCTCGCCGGAGATGACGAGCACCGAGTGGCTGATCAGACCCTTCACGGGGCGCTGCACGTCGAGCACCTCCAATTCGAACCCGACACCGCGGATGACTCCGGCATCGGCCTCCTGTCCCCCGGACTCCGGATACAGAGTCGTCTCCGCGAGGATGACCTCGGCCGTGTCTCCTGCGCGCGCCCGGTCGACCGACACCCCGTTGACGATCAGGCCCAGAATCGTGCTCTCGGCATCCAGCTCGTCATAGCCGAGGAACGCCGTTTCGCCCATCGCTCGGAACTGGCTGTACACACTCAGATCAGCGAGGTGCTGCTTTTTCGACTTCGCGTCGATTTTCGCCAGCGTCCGCTGGTGGTTCATCAGTGAATCGAACCCGTCGCGATCGATGGTGAGGCCTGCCTCCTGCGCGATCTCCAGGGTCAAGTCGATCGGGAAACCGTACGTGTCATGGAGCAGAAATGCGGTATCCGTGGGCAACTCCGCCTGGCCCGCTTGCTGGGTTCGCGATACCGCCAGGTCGAGGATGGTCGTGCCAGCGGTGAGGGTGCGCATGAACATCTCCTCCTCCGTGGTCGCGAGGCGTGAGATGCGTTCGAAATCGGTGGAGACCTCGGGGTACTGGGACTTCATCGCGTCTCGGGAAGCGGGGAAGAGCTCCTGGAACGTGGGCTCCTCGACCCCCAGCAGCCGCATCGAGCGAACGGCGCGCCGCAGGAGGCGGCGGAGGATGTAGCCCCGGCCCTCATTGGAAGGGCTGACGCCATCGGACATCAACATGAGACTCGACCGCACGTGATCGGCAATGACCCGCATCCGCACATCGTCCTCGATATCAGCACCGTATCGACGGCCCGAAAGGTCGGCGGCCCGGTCGAGCACGGGGCGAACCTGGTCGATCTCGTACATGTTCTCGACGCCTTGCTTGATGAACGCCACGCGTTCGAGCCCCATGCCGGTATCGATGTTCTTTCGAGGCAAGTCACCGAGGATCTCGAAATCATGCTCACCTATCGAGGCCCCGCGCAGCCACTGCATGAAGACGAGGTTCCAGATCTCGATGTAGCGGTTGTCGTCGGCCGCGGGCCCGCCATCTTTTCCGTACGCTGGCCCCCGATCGAAGAAGATCTCGGAATCGGGTCCGGCGGGGCCGGGAGTTCCCATCGACCAGTAGTTGTCCGCTTTCCCCATTCGCTGGATGCGACGATCATCAAGCCCGGCCGTCTTTTTCCAGTACCGAGCGGCGTCGTCGTCATCCTCGTAGATCGTGACCCAGAGGTCCTCCTCCGCGAACCCGAGACCGCCGGAGGAGTCGGAGCTCGTCAAGAGCTCCCAGGCGAATTCGATCGCCTGCTCTTTGAAATAGTCGCCGAACGAGAAATTGCCGTTCATCTGGAAGAAGGTTCCATGCCGGGTGGTTTTACCCACTTCCTCGATGTCGAGGGTCCTGATGCACTTCTGCACACTCGTGGCGCGCGGGTAGGGCGCGGGAACCAGGCCCGTGAGGTACGGGACGAACGGCACCATCCCCGCCACGGTGAACAGAAGCGTCGGGTCGTCACTGACGAGCGACGCCGACGGAACGATCGTGTGGCCGCGGTTGCCGAAAAAGTTCAGCCAGCGGCTCTGGATGTCAGCGGTCTGCAAGTCAGCGGGAACGCTTGAGGTCAGAGATCACGTCTTCGGCCTCAGCGACGGCGGCCCGCAGCTCGGCTTCTCGCGCCTTGTATCCGTCGACGACGGCGCTGGTGAATTCTCGGGCCTTGGCGTTGACATCATCGAAGAATTGCCTGCCCTCCGGCGTGCGACCCACCTGGTGGGCGATCGCGAAGCCCGCCGCGACACCGACACCGAGCAGAAGGATGCTTTTCATGATTACTCCGGGAGATCAAGGGCCGAGCAGGCGCGGGCCCAGTTTAGGCTCGCGTGCCGCGCGCACCAGGACGTAAGCCGTTAATAGCGGCACGGACTCCGGCCGAGAATCCAGCCACTTTGATGAGTGGCCCGCCCACGCTGGCGGCGAATAGCGCGATCAGCGACGACAGGTTGCCCGTCGCCTCCTCGACACTCGTCGTAATCGAGTCGACACGAGTCAGCTGGCGGTTCGTCTCGGTGATGGTCGTGGTCGCTTCCTCGATCAGCGGTGTGACGTTCTCGCTCAGCGTACGGATCGCGGCGCTCGTCTCATCCAGAACCTTCCCCAGCTTGAGCAGCGGAACGGCCAGCAGCCCCACCAGCACAGCGAAAATGCCCGCGACGATGAGGCCGGCGATATCGCCCCCGGTCATGGTGGCTCAGCGCGCCGCGTAGTACTCGACGACGAGCTGCACTTCACACGTCACGGGAACCTCGGCCCGCTTCGGGCGCCGCACAAGCCGGGCGTGGAGCTTGTCCAGCTCGACTTCGAGGTAGCCGGGAGTCTTCGGCAGCACGTCGACATGCCCACCGGCGGCGGCGACCTGGAAGATCTCCATGCCCTCGCTCTTCTCTTTGACGTGCACGAGTTGACCGGGCTTGACCCGGAAAGACGGACGGTCCACCAACTGACCGTCGACCAGGATATGACGGTGCACGACCATCTGGCGCGACTGCGCCGTAGTGCGAGCGATCGCCGAACGAACGAGGATCGCATCAAGCCGCATCTCGAGTTGCTCGACGAGGTTCTCACCGGTCAGTCCTGCGGCCTTGCGGGCCTCTTCGAACTGAATCTTGAGTTGAGCCTCGCGGATGCCGTATTGCGCGCGCAGACGCTGCTTCTCGCGCAGACGCACCGCGTAGTCGCTGTCTTGCTTGCGCTTGGTGCGGCCATGCTCACCCGGAGCGTAGGGACGCTTCTCAAGGTAGCGCGCGGCCTTGGGGGTGAGGGCGATACCGAGGGCCCGAGAGAGCCTGGTCTTCGAGCGAGTGCGTGACTTGGTAGACACGGGTTCCATTTCTGTAGCGGGATGTTTGGGAGAACCGGGGCTGTCGTGGAAGGCACGCAGTGGCGCAACAGACAGTATCGGGAGAGAGAGATCGCCGTACGGAGCAAGGTCGGCTACAGACCTGCTCATCGACCATCGAGTTCCGTTGCAGCCGTGCGTGGAACCCAGGCTTCGGGCTCCGATAAGGGTAGCACGGCCCTAATCCGGGTGGATGATCCCCCGCAGCCGTGCCAATCGCTCGACGATCTCCCGCTCGTAACCGTGTGCACTCGGACGGTAGTAGGTCGTGCCGACGAGACTGTTCGGGAGGTATTGCTGCGCAACAACCCCAATATCCACGTCGTGGGGGTAGCGGTAACCCGACCCGTGACCCAGCCGCGCCGCGCCCGGGTAATGGGCATCGCGCAGATGGGTCGGAACACGTCCGATCCGACCGGCGCGAACGTCGGCGATCGCTGTGTCGAGTGCGACGTAGGCCGCATTGGATTTCGGGGCGGTGGCCAGGTAGACCACGGCCTCGGCGAGAAGGATGCGACCCTCGGGCATCCCGATCAGGGCAACACCCTGCGCGGCAGCAACGGCAAGCACAAGCGCCTGGGGGTCAGCGATCCCGATATCCTCCGCTGCCAAGATCATCACGCGTCGGGCGATGAAACGAGGATCCTCACCGGCCTCGATCATCCGGGCCAGATAATGCAGCGCTGCATCGACATCCGAGCCTCGAACGGATTTGATGAAAGCGCTGATCACGTCGTAGTGCTCGTCGCCCTGACGGTCGTAGCGCAGTAACGCCCGGTCGACGACGGACGCCACCGTATCCGTCGTGATGTGCGGGATCGCGCCGTCGGCCGTCGAATGAAGTGCAGCCGCGCTCCCCGCCGCCTCCAGCACGGTGAGGGCGCGCCGCGCGTCCCCCGACGCGAGGAGCACGATGGCATCCCGCGCCTCGGGGGCGAGAGTGAGCCCCCCGTCGAACCCGCGCGGATCGGCCACGGCCGCTTCTAGGAGTGCGGCCAACACGCCATCGTCCAGTGGGTGGAGGGTGAGCACCAGTGAACGGGAGAGCAGGGGCGTGATGATCGAGAACGATGGATTCTCGGTGGTCGCGGCAATCAAAATGACCCAGCCGTTCTCCACGCCGGGAAGCAGTGCGTCTTGCTGCGCCTTCGAGAAGCGGTGGATCTCATCGAGGAAGAGCACGGTCGAGACGCCATAGAGGTCCCGGGTGCTGCGCGCCTCATCCATGACCTGGCGCACTTCCCGAACGCCCGCGGACACCGCGGAGAGTTCGACGAACCGGCGGTCCGAGGTGTGCGCAATCACCTTCGCGATGGTCGTTTTTCCGGTGCCGGATGGCCCCCAGAGAATGACGGAAGGACTGCCCCGATCCGCCGGTCCCGAGACGAGCACCGATAGCGGGGACCCCGGCGCGAGCAGGTGGCTCTGACCCAGGATCTCGTCGAGGGTGGTGGGACGCATGCGCGCGGCCAAGGGTGCGAGGCCGACGCCCAGGGTGGGCCCGTTCGAGGACGAAGCGGGCAGCGCCATACCCTCATGGTAATCGGCGCTAGCGGGGCATCCGATGTCGTAAAGTGCACTCGCGAAGGGTGCACCGCCCCAGAAGTCGACCGGAGGAATCGTGGCAGCGAATAAGAATGCCGAGCGCGAGGCCCGCGAGGCCCGCGACCGGATGCGTCGATACAACGCCCGGCAGGCCGTGCACCAGCATCAAGGGTCCCGACGGCGCCGCGACAACGTCATCGGGGCAGCAGGAGTGGTGCTCATCGCCTCGCTCGCCGCTGCCACCCAGCTTTTCTATTTCAACGGGGGACCGGGGACAGCGGTCGCGGTGCCATCGTCGAGCGCGACCGCTCCTCCGCCCGGCGTTAACGTCGGCAATGTTCCCGACCCCTCATTCGCCGAGGGAAAAACGTGGACGGGAAGCCTTGGGTTGAACACCACGATCCCACTCGGAATATCTCTCGATGGGGCTGCCGCCCCGCAGGCCGTCGCGTCATTCCTCGGTTCCGTTACTGCGAACTATTACGTGGGTAAGACTTGTCACCGCATGGTCCTGAGTTCATCGGCTGGCCTCCTGCAGTGCGGGTCGATCGATGGAACCGGCGCGACGGATCCGGGCTACAGCTTCGGTCCAGTCGAGAATGCGCCCACGGATGGGCTGTACCCGGCCGGCACCATTGCGATGGCCCGAGCGGGCGGAAACGCCTACAGCAACGGCCGACAGTTCTTCATCGTGTTCCAGAACACGACGCTGCCGGCCGACGCTGCCGGGGGGTACAGCGTGATCGGCACGGTAACCAGCGGGTTGGACCAGCTCGTCAGCGGTATCGCCAGTGCCGGGATCAAGGACGGATCGGCTGACGGCGCGCCGGCGATACCGACCGCGATCACGTCTCTCACGATCCAATAACGACCCACCCGGGCCGATCGGCTCGTGCCATAGGCTGGTGCCCGGTCGGGTGACACAACCCGGCGCTAGCGTAAAAGGTGATCCGAGTGGCGACTGAGGAGCCGGTACAAACTGAGCCGGTGCAGACCGAGCAACCGGTGCAGTGGGGCCGCGTCGACGAGACCGGTACGGTCTACGTGCTCGACGGCCCCGCAGAGCGAGCCGTGGGCCAATACCCGGACGCGACCCCGGCCGAGGCGCTCGCGTACTTCCAGCGAAAGTTCACCGAGCTCGCTGGCCAAGTGACCCTGCTCGAACAGCGGATCAAGAAGGGTGCCCCCGGCCAGGATGTCGCCCGCACCGTCGCATCACTGCGGCGGGCCCTCACCGACGCCAAAGCGGTCGGTAATCTCGCCGCGCTCCGGACGCGAGTGGAAGCGTCGGGCGGCACCGTAACAGAGTTGACGCAAAAACAATCCGAGGCCTCGCGTGCCCTCGTCACCGCCGCGATCGCCGAGCGGGAGGCACTGGTGAACGAGGCCGAGGTGCTGGCCGCACAGGATCCGGCCAAGGCCCAGTGGAAGCAGGTCACCGCCGCCCTCGACGAGATGTTCGCTCGTTGGCAGAGTCAGCAGAGTGCGGGCCCCCGACTGCCCAAGACCGAGGCGAACGATCTCTGGAAACGGTTCAGGGCCGCCAGAACCATCATCGACACGAATCGCAAGGCCTTTTTCGCCGAAATGGACAGCACTCACAAAGGTGCACGTGCCGCCAAACAGGCTCTAGTGGAAAAAGCCGAGGCCCTGATCGGAAAGGGTCAGGACGGCATCGCGGCCTACCGCACACTCCTCGACCAGTGGAAAACAACCGGACGGGCGGGAAAGAAATTCGATGATGCGCTGTGGGCGCTCTTCAAACAGGCTGGCGATACTCTCTACGCCGCGAAAAGTGAGGTCGACGCGCGCGACACCGCGGAGTTCGAAGCCAACCTCGTCGTGAAGCAAGCCCTGCTCGCGCAAGCGGAGCCGCTGCTATTGCAGACAAACCGAGTGCAGGCACGAGAGACCCTGGCCGGGATCCAGAAGCAGTGGGATGCCATCGGCAAGGTCCCGCGGGAGAGCGTGAAGCCGATCGAAGATCGTCTTCGTAAGGTCGAGAGCGCGGTCCGCAAACTCGACGAGGAGCACTGGAACACCAGCAACCCGGAGCGCCAACAACGTTCGACGGGCTTTCTCGGTCAACTTAACGATGCGATCATCCGCCTCGAGCGCGAACTCGCGGATGCCATCACCAGCAAAGATGGTAAGCGCGTCGCTGCCGCCCAGGAAGCGCTAGACGCTCGGAAGGCGTGGCAGGCAGCAATTCGCCAATAGCTGCGGTTTGGTTATGCACCGATCACCAGAAGTGCACCGATCCAGCGTCGCGCCCCTTTACACCGCCGGTCCGGCGGCATGCTGGCGGGATGCCTCACCGCCTTCCCATTGTCCTCTCGCATCACGACCTACCGGAGGCTGAGCTGCACGCGGCGCACCGGGATGGCGAGTTGTTCCGGGTGGGTGATTGCTTTGCCTCAATCGATGAAATAGAGAGGCCCATCCACCGGCTTCTCGCCACGCATGACGGGGTGCCCGCCGGCCTAATCGTTGATCGGCTCTCCGCCGCGTGGGTGTGGGGGGCGCTGAAGCGTGCCCCGTCACCACGGCAGTTCTGTGTGCCGATCGGGGCTCGTCTCAGCCTTAGCCCGGCCCGACGGCTAGCGGTGCGGGAGGTGGTGATCGACTTACCCGAGGACACGGTCGACCTGGGTGGCCACCTGATCACCACCCCCACACGTACCGCCGTCGACCTCGCCAGAGAGAGCGTGCGCTTCGAGGGTGGTGATAGAGACATCCTGATCAGCCTGGTGCGAATCGGGCACATCCGTCTCGATGCATGCGTGGCGCAACTTCGAGATCGAAATAAAATGCCGAATAAGCGTCGCGCCATGGCCCGCCTGGAAAGCCTCGCGGGATCTCTGCAAGGTCAGCCGGAATTGACCCGATACACGTCGTAAACCGCATCGATCCGCCGCACGGCGTTGAGCACTCGATCGAGGTGTGTCGTATCCCCCATTTCGAACACGAAGCGACTGAGCGCGAGGCGCTCTCGGGAGGTGGACACGGTCGCCGAGAGAATATTCACATGATTCTCACTGAGCACCCGCGTCACATCCGACAGCAATCCCGCGCGATCGAGGGCCTCCACCTGTATCTGCACCAGGAATAGGCTCTGCGAACTCGGTGCCCATTCCACGTCGATCATTCGCTCGGGTTCGGTCAGGAGCGATTTGACGTTGTTGCAATCAAATCGATGCACGGAGACTCCCGCGCCCCGGGTGACGAACCCGACGATCTCGTCACGCGGAACAGGCGTGCAGCACTTGGCGAGCTTGACCAGGATGTCCGGGGCCCCCCGCACGAGCACGCCCGAGTCACTGTTGCGCAGCGCGCGGCTTCGGCCGATGACGGTGAAATCGAGCTCGGTTTCTTCGGCTTCACCGCCGGTATCGAGAGCGGCGAGAACCTTTTCGATGACGGACTGGGTTGAGACATGGCCCTCGCCGACCGCCGCGTACAGCGCGGTCACATCCTCGTAACGGAGCGCAGAGGCGACCTCCGAGAACGAATCCTGGTTCATCAACTTCTGGAGAGGCAGATTCTGTTTGCGCAGGGCTCGAGCGATGGCATCCTTGCCTTGCTCGATTGCCTCGTCCCGGCGCTCTCGCGTGAACCATGCTCGGATCTTGTTCCGCGCTCGAGTGCTGGCCACGAACCCGAGCCAGTCTTGGCTGGGCGCCGCATCCGGGTTCTTCGAGGTGAGCACCTCCACGGAATCCCCGCTGTTGAGCACGCTCTCGAGCGGCACGAGCCGACCGTTGACCTTCGCACCCATCGTGCGGTGACCGATCTCGGTGTGCACGGCGTAGGCGAAATCCACCGGCGTAGCGCCGGCCTGCAGACCGATCACCTTCCCCTGCGGGGTGAAGACATAGACCTCTTTAGCCCCGATTTCGAACCGGAGAGAGTCCAGGAATTCGCCAGGGTCTTCTGTCTCGGATTGCCAATCGGTGATGTGGGCGAGCCAGGCCATGTCTGCGTCGTCGCGGCCCGCTTCGGCCCCGGTGCCCTTTCCTGTCAGACGAGCCTTGTACTTCCAATGCGCCGCGACTCCGAACTCGGCCCGTTGATGCATCTCGTGGGTTCGGATCTGCAATTCCACTGCTCGTCCGTTCGGGCCGATGGCGGTGGTGTGAAGGGACTGATACAGGTTGAACTTGGGAGTTGCGATGTAATCCTTGAACCGGCCCGGGATGGGGGTCCACCGAGCATGTATCGAGCCCAACACCGCGTAACAATCGCGCACCGAATTCACCAGAACCCGGATACCGACCAAGTCGTAAATCTCGTCGAACTCCCGACCGCGCACGATCATCTTCTGGTAGATCGAATAGTACTGTTTCGGGCGTCCGGCAACACTTCCCTTGATCTTGGCGGCTTTGAGATCCTCGCTCACCGCGTCGATCACCTGCTGCACAAACTCCTCGCGCTGCGGTGTGCGCTGGCGCACCAGGCTCTCGATCTCCACATACAACTTGGGCTGCAGCACCGCGAAGGACAGGTCTTCCAATTCGAGCTTGATGGCTTGAATACCGAGTCGGTGCGCCAGAGGGGCATAGATCTCGAGCGTCTCCTGGGCCTTACGGGTGGCAGTTGCTTCGTCAACGAAACCCCACGTGCGAGCGTTGTGCAGGCGATCGGCCAATTTGATGACCAGCACTCGGATGTCTTTCGACATGGCGACGATCATCTTGCGCACGGTCTCCGCTTGTGCGCTGTCACCGTACTTCAGCTTGTCGAGCTTGGTCACGCCATCGACGAGCATCGTGATCTCATCCCCGAAGTCAGCGCGAATCCGGTCGAGCGTGTATTCGGTATCCTCCACGGTGTCATGAAGAAGGGCGGCGGCCAGAGTCTTCGCCCCAATACCCAAATCCGCGAGAATCTGGGCCACTGCTACCGGATGCGTGATGTACGGCTCGCCGCTCTTGCGGAGTTGACCTTCGTGCGCCGCCTCGGCGGCGGCGTATGCGCGCTCGATTATCGCGACGTCCGCTTTTGGATGGTGCGTTCGCACCGTTTTGATCAACCGATCGACTGCCCCGGCGGGCTGCGCCCGGGAAAACAGCCGGGGAAGCAGGGTTTTCAGCGACCCGGGACCGGGTGACGCGCTCGCGAGCGGCGTATCAGTTTCGGCCTTCGGTGCCGGGCTGGTTTCGATCATCGGGTGCCTCCCCCGCGCGATATCGAGCGCTATGAGGGCGCTGCCGGGCGTGAGGCGAGTCTACGACGGTCACGTCGCCGATACGACGATTGTCGCTCTCAGCGAACTGCTCCGGTAGTTCGAGCCAGCGTCGACGGCTTCTTCTTGTCAGCCCGCACGATCACGGCGTCGTTCTGACGCAAGGCGGCGTACAGCGGCGCCGCAATGAAGATCGTCGAGTAGGTACCTACGAGCACTCCGATGAAGAGCGCGAGTGAGATATCGCGCAACGTGCCGGCCCCGAGCACGAAAGCGCCTATGAACAGGATCGACCCGATGGGTAGCAGCGCCACGACTGAGGTATTAATCGACCGCACCAGGGTTTGGTTGACCGCGAGGTTGACCGACTCGCCGAAGGTGCGACTGCTGGCCTCGCTGGTGTTCTCGCGAATCTTGTCGAAGACGACCACCGTGTCGTAGAGGGAGTAGCCGAGTATCGTCAAGAACCCGATCACTGCGGCCGGCGTCACCTCGAACCCGAGGATGCCATAGAACCCAGCCGTGATGATGAGATCGTGGAGGAGCGCCACCATCGCGGCGAGCGACATCTTCCAGGTTCGAAAGTACAGTGCCATCACGATAGCCGCGAGCACGATGAAGACGATCAGCGCGGTGAGGGCTTGGCGGGTGATGTCTTGGCCCCACGTGGCGCCGATCAGTGAGACGTTCACGCTGTCGCTGTTGTAAGCAGCACCCAGGGCATCGCGGATCGCTGCTGACTCCTCGGTGGAGACGGTGTCCGTCTGCACGCGCACGGAGGCCCCGTTGTTCACGATCGAAACCCGTGGGACGGAGCTGGGAGACACCGATTGAACCGCGTCAATCGCCAGGTTTTGATCGATCGTGCCGTCCGGCAGAGTCTGGGGTTTCTCGATCGTGAACTCCGACCCGCCGCGGAACTCGATCCCGAAAACGAACCCGCCGCGAACGAACGGAATGATCAGAGCCGCGAGAACCATGACGATGGCGATCGAGAACCAGATGCGCCTGCGCCCCACGAAGTCGATCGACCTCTTTCCGGTGTAGAGGTCGTTTCCGAAGTCATTGAATTTCGTCATCGGGAATCCTTGCCTCGGCCGGTCGTCACCGCGTCGGCCTCGGCCGCTTTGCGTTCAGCGATTGTTTGACGGCGCGCCGCCTCCCTATGGCTCGTAACCTGCGTCGAGGCAGGGATGCCCACGGGCGACCTGAATTGCGCACGCCCGCGATACACGGCGCCGAGGGCCTTCGAGTCCAGCCCGCTCAGCGGGTGCCCTTCCCCGAAGAATCGAGTCTGTGCGAGCAGTTGCAGCATCGGGTGGGTGAACAGGGTCACGACGATGAGGTCGACGATCGTGGTCAGCCCCAGCGTGAGGGCGAACCCGCGCACGTTTCCGACCGCGAGGATGAAGAGAATGGATGCGGCAAGGAAGTTCACCGCGTCGGAGGCGATGATCGTGCGGAACGCCCGCTTCCACCCCGCCTCGACCGCCGACTCCAACCCACGCCCGTCGCGGAGCTCATCGCGAATACGCTCGAAGTAGACGATGAAGGAATCGGCGGTGATTCCGATCGCGACGATCAATCCGGCAACGCCAGCGAGCGAGAGGCGATACCCCTCGCGCCACGATAAAAAGAGCACGAGCTGATAGGTGATGGTTGCGGCTACGACCAGACTCAAGAGGGTGACGAAGGACAACGCCCGGTACTGGAGGACGGAATACGCCGCTACCAGCAGCAGTCCGATGAGTCCGGCGAGCAGCCCGCTGAGCAACTGGGACGAACCCAGGGTCGCCGAGATGGTGTCGTTGGACTGCACGACGAAGCTGATCGGCAGTGCCCCGAACTTGAGCTGATCGGCGAGGGTTTTGGCACTCGCCTGGGTGAAGTTTCCGCTGATCTGCGGTTTTCCGTCACTGATCACGCCCCGTGTCGTGGGCGCCGAGATGACCTTGCCGTCGAGCACGATCCCAAACCGGTTGCGCGGATCCGTCTGGGGATAGGTGATCAGACGGGTCGTAACGGCCGCGAACTGAGTGGTGCCGGTGCCATCGAATGTGATGAACACTCCCCACTGCCCGGTGCTGGCGCCTTGACTGTTCGAGATCAATCCGCTCGTGGCATCCGCCACGGTCTCGCCGGACACCTCGACCGGGCCTAAAAGAAATTTTTCGGTATAAGTGCCCGACTCGTCTGACTCGCACGTGAGTAGCGGCTCCCCCGCCGGGGCGACATTGGTTTGAGCTTTGTCGAGGCTCTTGCAGTCGAATGCCAGGTAGCGGGCGAAAAGGGCGGGACTGATCCAATTGGGATCGCTGGCGTTGGTTGGGCTCGCCGTCGGCGTCGTCGCTAGTGACGCTTCGGGTGTCGGAGTGGGTGTCGGCGAGTTGGTGGCGGAGGTGTTCGAATCCGCGGCCGATTTCGCTGCCGCCGCGGTGAAGATCACCGGTCGGAACTCGAGCTTGGCCGAGGACTCGATGCGTCTCAGCGTCTCATCGTCGGGTATCCCCGGAATCGAGACCACGATGTTCTGCGAGCCCTGGGTGCTGATCTCCGCCTCGGAGACCCCGCTAGCGTCGATTCGCTGGCGGATGATCGACACGGCTTGATCGAGCTGGTCGGGAGAGACCGTCTGACCACTCTCAAGCTGGGGGGCGAGGATGATCTGCGTCCCCCCCTGGAGGTCGAGAGCGAGCTTGGGTACCCACGAGGAGCCTTGGAACAGAACACCCGCCCCATTGACCACGAAGAGGCCAATGACGATGGCGGCGAGCCAGCCCAGTGACCGTCTGGCGCGGTTGACGCTCGGGGATCTGGCCAACGGTGCGACTCGGCTTTCTGTGCGGGCGGGTGTCGGGTGGACGTTCGGTCAGGGCGGGCCCACGATCGTCCGCCGCTCTGGGCGGCCACGGGTACGAGCAACTGCGCTCCGCGCGGAGTTGCTGGCCCGCGATCAGGCCAGCACAAGGGTAACGCCTACTCGGCAACCTTCTTCGTCGCGGTGCGGCGAACCGGCTTCTCAACGGCGTCGACCCTCTCGCCGTACTGCGGCTCGTCGGAGACTTTGGCAGTGACGTCGGACGAGACGATTGTCTTGCTATCGGCTTCGGTGCCCGCCTCGCGTTCGTCAGCCTCGCGGTTGGCGATCGCCATGGCCTCCTCGACTGAGCGCGGAGCGCCCTCGGCAACGGCCTCATCGCCGACCACTTTCGCGATGGTCTGACTGTGTACGCGCACCACGTTGCCCGGAGCCAGTTCCAACTCGGCGATTTTCGTCACTTCATCGATCGAACGAAGGGTTCCATACAAGCCGAAGTTCGTCATCACCTCGGCGCCAGGAACGATTTGGCTTTTCAGTTGCTCCTGCTGCGAACGACGCTTGCGGCTGTTGCGGAACATGAAGAAGAACAGCACCGCCAGAATGGCCAGCATTCCGATAGTCAACGGGTCCATGAATTACCTTCCGGTAGAGAGTGGGGTGAGCGGGAATCCTACGTCGGCAGCCTGAACAGCCCGTGGGAAATCATAGGTCATCGTCGAAGAGCGGCGACGAGGATGCTTCTCGGGCGCCGGGCGGATGCACGTTGAAATGTCTCCACGCCGCTCGCGTAGCCACGCGTCCGCGCGGGGTGCGGGAGAGCAGCCCGATCCGAACGAGGAAGGGCTCAACGACTGATTCCACCGTCTCCGCCTCTTCACCCACGGACACCGCGAGCGTGTTGAGGCCCACCGGTCCGCCGTCGAAACGGCTGAGCACGGTCAGCATGACGGCGCGGTCGAGCCGGTCGAGCCCGAGTTCGTCCACGTCGTAGAGTTCCAGCGCTCGGTGCACCGCCTCGAGTCCCGCCACCGTCCCGTGCACAAGGGCGTAATCCCGAACACGTCGGAGGAGTCGGTTGGCGATTCGAGGAGTGCCCCGACAGCGCCCGGCTATTTCCGCCAGCGCTGAACGCTCGATTCGAAGCCCGAGCAGGTCTGCGGCCCGAACGAGCACCTGCTCCAGTTCTGCCTCGTCGTAGAACTCGAGGTGGGCGGTGAATCCGAAACGATCCCGCAGCGGATTGGGCAGCAGGCCCGAGCGGGTGGTGGCCCCGACCAGCGTGAACGGCGCGAGTTCAAGGGGTATGGATGTCGCGCCCGCGCCCTTTCCCACCATGATGTCGATACGAAAATCCTCCATCGCCAGATAGAGCATCTCCTCGGCGGAGCGGGCCATCCGGTGGATCTCATCGATGAAGAGCACCTCCCCGGGGACGAGGGACGAGAGCACCGCGGCGAGGTCACCCGCATGCTGAATCGCTGGACCGCTCGACATGCGAAGTGGCCGGGCGGTCTCGTGCGCGACGATCATGGCCAGCGTGGTCTTGCCGAGCCCTGGCGGGCCAGCGAGCAGGATGTGATCCGGGGTGCGATTTTGCATCGCGGCCGCCTGCAGTAGCAATTGCAGCTGACCGCGCACCTTGGTCTGGCCGACGAACTCATCGAGCGAACGCGGGCGCAGCGCCCCTTCGAAGGCCAACTCGGCATCCGATTCGAGGGTTTGAGAGACGACCGGTCCGCCGGCCTCGGTGGTCACGACGACACCTCGGTCGCCTGACGCCGTCCCAGAGTGGCCAGAACGAGCCGCAACAGGGCTGGCAGGTCACTACTGGTTCGATCGTCCGCCTGCTCGAGTGCGGCCTCTACTGCCTGGGTCGCAACTCGTTCCGGCCACCCCAATCCGACGAGGGCCAAGACAACCTCAGTGCCGATGGCGGTGCCGGAAATCGGGGTCGGACGGTCACCCGACATGCCAGCCAGCTTGCCCGTGAGCGAGAGCACGATCAATTTCGCCGTTTTCGGACCGATCCCCGATACGCGACGGAACACGGCATCGTCGTCAGCTGTGACCGCGCGAGCGATTTCCGAAGGTGAGAGCACGGCCAGCACGGCGAGCGCGCTCCGAGGACCCACCCCGGTGACGCCCCGCAACAGGTCGAACGCCATCAGTTCACCGGCCTCTGCGAAGCCGTAGAGAGCGAGATCGTCTTCGCGCACGATCAAAGCGGTCAAGAGCGTCATCGGGCTGCCCGCGCGCGCGACCAGCGCCTGCGCAGACGTGACCTGCACCAGGAGCCCCACCCCTCCGACCTCGATCACCACGTGGGAATGGGCTCCCGCCGGAGCGGAAATGCTCGTCACCGTGCCGCGGACCGAGGAGATCACTGAGCAGCCCGACGGGTACCGGAAGCGCCCGACGCAGTGCGCACGCGCGCGGCCGCCGGGACGGCTCCTGCGCCGGTCCTCGAGCCGACGCTGGCTTCGTGTTCGGCAGCGCGCCAAGCCTCTTGCGCTGAGGTAAGTCGAACCGACGCCGGGATGACCGCGTGACCGCGCCACGCGTGGCACAGAGCGAGCGCGAGAGCATCGGCGGCATCCGCCGGTCTGGGAATCACGGCGAGCCCCAATATTCGGGCTACCATCGCGCCGACCTGATGTTTGTCTGCGGCCCCGTAGCCGGTGACGGCCGCCTTCACTTCACTCGGCGTGTGCAGACTCACCGAGAGTCCACGCGCGGCGGCGAGATGCAGCGCGACTCCGCTCGCCTGTGCAGTTCCCATCACCGTTTTCAGATTGTGTTGAGCGAAGACCCGCTCGAGGGCAACCACCGTGGGCGCGAATTCATCGAGCGCTGCAGAGATTCCCTCTGCGATCTGCAGCAGGCGCTGCTCGAGTGGAGTGTCGGTGGCGGTACGGATGACCGCGACGTGAACGAGCGTCGCGGTGCGGGTCGGCGAGACATCCACGATGCCGACGCCACACCGGGTCAGGCCGGGGTCGATGCCGAGAACCCTCAAGCGAACATCCTCGATCGCAGACCCTCCGTCGATCGTGTGCGCTCGGCGCCCGCTGTAAACGACTTTCTCTGTCGCGCACTGCCGGATGTCACCGCTCTATTCTTGGTCCAATTCCGCTTGAACCTCCGGCGACACGTCGTAGTTCGTATATATGTTCTGCACATCGTCGGAGTCCTCGAGTGCATCGATGAGCTTCATCACCCGTCGCGCGACGTCTGCATCAACGTCGACCGTCAGGTGTGCAACGAATTCGGCATCCGCAGAGTCATAGTCGATTCCTGCCGACTGCAGTGCCTGCCGCACCTCGACGAGGTGAGCTGTATCGGTGAGGACCTCGTACCCGGCGCCGCGATCGTTGACTTCGTCCGCGCCGGCGTCGAGCACCGCCAGCAGGATGTCGTCCTCCCCCACCCCGGACGTCTTGGTGATCGAGATGACTCCTCTGCGCGTGAAGTTGTAGGCGACGCTCCCTGGGTCGGCCATAGTGCCGCCATTGCGGCTCATGAAGGTGCGCACGTCGGCCGCCGCCCGATTGCGATTGTCCGTCAGGCACTCGACCAAGAGGGCAACTCCTGCGGGTCCGTACCCCTCGTACATGATCGTCTGGTAGTCGACCGCCTCACCGAGTTGACCAGACCCGCGCTTGACGGCGCGGTCGATATTCTCATTGGGCACCGAGGTCTTCTTGGCCTTCTGGATCGCGTCAACCAGGGTCGGATTGCCCGAGAGGTCTGCGCCGCCGATCTTGGCCGCAACCTCGATGTTCTTGATGAGCTTGGCGAACGACTTCGCACGGCGGGAATCCTTGATCGCCTTCTGGTGCTTGGTGGTTGCCCATTTGGAGTGGCCTGACATGCTGATTACTCTACGGCTGGCCGTCTGGGACTGGTGTCGGTAGTGGCGGTAGACGCAGGCCCAGTCGGGCCAGTTCCAGTCCGGCGAGCGCGCGGATCACCTGTTGGTTGCCGGTGCGCCATGCACCGACCGGGTCCGGGCTGACCGCCTGCACAGCATCCAATCGCTGGGTCGCCAACGCTCGCAACGCCAGGAGGTCCAGACCCACCCCGACTTTGAGGCCGCGTCGCGCTCGCGTCGCGGCTCTGATGAAGCGGGTGCGCGGAATCAGCCACACGAGCAGAATCGTCAGAATCGGCAATGCCGCGATACCGATACCCAGTCCCGTCGCGAGCTGGTTGACCGCCAACTGCTGACTCTGGCCCGCGCTTTCCAGGGCGGCGCCCGCGCCGCTGGCTTCGTCGAACGGCGCGCGGATTCCCCCTCCGATCAGCGGAACATTCCCCAGGTTGGTTCCGACATCCGTCATCGTCTGGCGGAAACCCGCCCCTGCCGCCTCCATCTGCCGTCCGTATTCGGCGAGATTCTCCACCAATCGGTAGACGACACTGCCCACCCAGACCCACGCGCTAATCAGGGCGATCGAGAGAATATCGACGGTGATCTGTCGACCCCGGGAGGCGGGAAAATCCGAATACATTTTCATACTCCCACTCTGGCACGCGGGGTTCGCCCGGCCCTGTATCGATCACCAAAGATCATCCTGAGAGCCCAACTGTCACCGCTGAGCCACAAGACCGAGAAACAAACGATGAAAGCGCACCTCCCCCGAAAGTTCGGGATGGAAGGAGGTTCCGACAAGCGCACCCTGCTGCACCGCCACCACCGATCCATCGCCGAGTGATGCGAGCACGGTCACATCCTCGCCCACCTCCTCCACAACAGGAGCCCTGATGAAGGTCGCGTGCACCGGCTCGGGGCCGAGCGCAGGCACGTCGAGCTCGGTTTCGAATGAATGAACCTGGGACCCGAACGCGTTTCGGCGAACCGCAACGGCGAGCCCGCCGAAGGTCTGTTGACCAACGATTGCATCGTTCACCCGGTCACTGATCATGATCAGTCCAGCGCAGGTGCCGAAGACCGGCATCCCCTCGTTGATCCGTTCGGTGATCGGCTCGGCGAGACCCACGAGGCGACTCAGCTTGTCGATCACCGAGGATTCACCACCCGGAATGATCAATCCACCGACCATTGCCAGTTCCTCGGGCCTCCGAACGCGCACGACTCGAGTACCCAGGTGTTCCAGAACCTGCACATGCTCGCGAACATCACCCTGCAGTGCGAGAACGCCGACCGTCACAACGCTCACGTGGGGCCATCACCGAAGCATTCGACAGTGACTACCAACCACGCTCGGCAAGACGGTGTGGCGCAGGCAAGTCCGCGACATTGATGCCGACCATCGCTTCGCCGAGACCACGCGATGCCTCGGCAATCGCTTCCGGATCATCGAAAAAGGTCGTCGCGCGCACGATGGCCGCGGCCCGTTGCACCGGGTTTCCCGACTTGAACACCCCGGATCCGACGAACACCCCGTCCGCGCCGAGCTGCATCATCATGGCTGCATCGGCCGGGGTCGCCACCCCGCCGGCCGTGAAGAGGACGACTGGCAGTTTTCCGCTTTTCGCGACTTCGCGAACGAGCTCATACGGGGCCTGCAGGTCTTTGGCGGCGAGGTAGAGCTCCTCCTCGGACCGTGCGGCGAGGGCGCGAATTTCACCGAGGATGGTGCGGATGTGCTTGGTAGCCTCCGAAACATCCCCCGTGCCGGCCTCGCCCTTAGACCGGATCATCGCGGCACCCTCGGTGATGCGCCGGAGCGCCTCGCCGAGATTTGTGGCGCCACACACGAACGGCACGGTGAAGTTCCATTTATCGATGTGGTTGGCGTAATCCGCAGGGCTCAACACCTCGGACTCGTCGATGTAATCCACCTTGAGCGCCTCGAGTATCTGAGCCTCGACGAAGTGTCCGATGCGCGCCTTCGCCATGACGGGGATGGACACTGCGGCGATGATCCCGTCTATCAGGTCGGGATCACTCATCCGTGCGACCCCGCCCTGCGATCGGATGTCGGCTGGCACGCGCTCCAGGGCCATTACCGCTACCGCACCGGCGTCTTCGGCGATCTTGGCTTGGTCGGCGTTGACGACGTCCATAATGACGCCGCCCTTGAGCATTTCGGCCAGACCCCGCTTGACGCGGCCCGTGCCTGATTGCGGCGGTGTTTCGGTTGCTGTGGAGGTGCTCATCGTGCCCCTATTGTATCGGCGCATAAATGAGGAGTTACTGTGTGTGAACCGGCCCTTGAGCGGGCCAGGCCGTGGCGATTTCCGCGCGCACCTCGCCCAGAAGCCGAGGAACAGCCTTCGTAGACGCGATGATGGGGAAGAAATTCGCATCCAACTCCCACCGCGGCACGATGTGCTGGTGCAGGTGATCTGCGATACCTGCTCCGGCGATCCTGCCCTGGTTCATCCCGAGGTTGAAGCCGTGGCACTTCGCCGTGACTCTCAGCACGCGCATCGCTACCTGGGTCAGCGTGCCGATCTCCATAATCTCCTCCGGGCTGGCCTCGTCGTAGGTCGCCACGTGCCGGTAGGGGCAGACCAGCAGGTGACCACTGTTGTACGGAAACAGGTTGAGAACGACGTAGGCATGAACACCACGCGCAACGATGAGTGCCTGCTCGTCGGTCAGAGTGGGCGCGATGCAAAACGGACACTCGTCCGCGGTAGGTTGCTGGCCGCTCTCGATGTACACCAATCGGTGCGGGGTCCACAGCCGCTGGAAGGCATCGGGAACGGCCGCAAAATCACGGGATGAGTCGACCGCGCCGCCCGACGG
>Ga0209724_1001466_pt1 | contig 21361 bp, 13 predicted proteins | sample grotaG_FD_184143 | JGI IMG/M metagenome (GOLD analysis project Ga0209724, IMG submission 184143) | Glacier valley bacterial and archeal communities from Borup Fiord, Nunavut, Canada, to study Microbial Dark Matter (Phase II) -... | ecosystem: Environmental > Aquatic > Freshwater > Ice > Glacier ...
TCGGAAGATACCTACCAGCAGAGAGATAGAGCGGAACTCGAAGGGTATGCAGGAGGGCAGACCTACATTGGGATAACTGAAAACAACTTCACTAATGCCGACAAACCGAGTTATGGACTGTTAGAGCAAATCCTGTCACCGACCAATATGAACCAAGCCTATAAACGGGTGAAGAGAAATAATGGGAGCGGTGGCATAGACAAGATGGAAGTTGAATCCCTTTTAGATTATCTTGTTGCCAACAAGGAGGAACTTACACAATCCATATTGGGCGGTATTTACCGTCCGAATCCTGTACGACGGGTAGAGATACCCAAGGAAAGCGGGAAGATGCGAATGCTTGGCATCCCCACAGTTGTGGATCGTGTAGTCCAGCAGGCTATCACACAAGCTTTATCACCAATTTACGAGAAACAATTTTCTAACAACAGTTACGGGTTCAGACCCAAACGTAGTGCACACCAAGCATTGAACAAATGCAAAGACCATATCACTGACGGTTTTAAATATGCAGTTGACATGGATTTGGAAAAGTTCTTTGATACGGTCAATCAGAGTAAACTGATAGAGATTTTGTCAAGGACGGTAAAGGATGGGAGGGTCATTTCGCTCATCCATAAATATCTCAATGCAGGAGTTGTGGTGCGTAGTAAGTTTGAACAAACAAAAGTCGGAGTGCCGCAAGGAGGGCCACTGAGTCCACTATTGAGCAACATCATGCTCAATGAATTGGATAAGGAACTCGAAAGCCGTGGACACCGCTTTGCACGCTATGCTGACGATATGGTCATTTTGTGCAAAAGCAAACGGAGTGCCGAGCGGACACTAACGAACATCATCACGTATATTGAAGGGAAACTTTTGTTGAAAGTAAACAGGGAAAAGACGGTGGTAGCTTATATCTCAAAGATCAAATTTTTGGGATACTCTTTTTATGCAAAGAAAAAAGAAGGACGATTACGGATACATCCCAAAAGCATTACCAAAATGAAAGCACATATAAAAGAGCTTACATCAAGGAGCAATGGCATGGGAGATGCAAAACGGAAAGAAAAACTTAAACAGTACATCACTGGCTGGGTGAATTACTTTAAACTGGCAGATATGAAGACACTTCTACTGTAAGTAGATGAATGGTATCGCAGACGATTACGGATGGTTATCTGGAAACAATGGAAAAGGATAAGAACCCGTTTACGGAATCTCATTAAACTTGGAATTGCAAAATACAAGGCATGGGAATATGCTAATACCAGAAAAGGCTACTGGCACATTGCCAATAGCCCAATCTTAAGTACTTCTATCACCAATAATCGTTTACAACAAGCAGGATACATGTTCTTTACGGATTATTATCGGAAAGTCAATGGCGTAAATTAAGGAACCGCCGTGTACCGAACGGTACGCACGGTGGTGTGGAAGGACGAAACGGGAAATAATCCCGTTTCTCCTATCCGATTATATTTTTTCCTTTCTATATATACATCCCTTTTTACTATTTTAGTTTGAACTGCTGTTGATATTTCTATCATTTTTAATACTTCTCCCAAAGTTTCATCCTCTATGGTGGCTGTGTAAAAAAGTTCTGATTTCAACAAAAGAGAATCAACATGTATTTTACAATTAAACCACCGTTCAAGCTGTTTCATCACATCAGGCAAGGAGGTATTTCTGAAATAAAGTTTACCGTCTTTCCATGAAGTGGTAAGTATTGTTTCGACATCATTCACTTCGAGTTTCCTGGGTGAGATATCAAAAACCGACATTTGTCCTGGATATAACAGAGCCATTTCTTCACCCTGCAAATTAAAAAGTGCAATGGAACCCTCTTCCAAGGTCGAACTAATTTGGTTATCTTCAGCATAACTAGAAACATCAAACGATGTCCCCAATGCTTTTATACTCATTAATTCGGTTTCCACAAAAAAAGGATGTTTTTTATCGTGTGCCACTTTAAAATAACCCTGACCAGATAATCGTACTTTACGCTGATCAAGTTGTGATAAATTATTGGGGAATTCAAGCATGCTTCCCGAATTTAGCCAAACCTCTGTTTTATCGGGCAATGTAAAATGGACGCGTGATCCTGGATTTGCTTTGACTTGCTGCATCGCCTCCGGACCTGACATTTGATCCAATTTCATATTCATCTGGTAAAAAACAAAAGCAGAACCAAGTAATAGAGGTAAAAACAACATTGCGGCAATGCGCATTAGACTTTTTTCCCAATTGTAAGGATAGAGTCTATGTTGCTTTTTAATAGCAGTTTTTGCTTTTTTGATTCTGGAAATAATTTGATTTTTCAGATCAAACATTTTCATTTCATCAGCTAAGCTATCCTGATTTTTCAAACCTGACCAATGTTCTCGCATCAAAGAATCCAATTCACTATCTTTATAGGTCGATTGAATGTATTGCCAAAGCTCTGTGTTTTCTTCGTTCGACAACTTACCAGACAGCATCTGGCAAAGCATGTATTTAAAATCTATTTTTTGATTTGAACCCATTCTATTTTTTTGCTAATTCAAATAGGTATACACACGGAGGGGATCAAACCCCTAGTGAAGATGAAAATATATTATATATCAACGAAACAATTCAAAGAAAATGATCCCTGAGAAGCCAAGGGACCTTAGATTTCTACGAATATCGGATATGGCAGAAGTCATCTGATTTTCAACTGTTTTTATTGAAATGTTCATCTTCTCAGCAATTTCTGCATTTGAGAGTGCCAATTCTCTGTTCATTAGATAAATTTCCTTCCTGCGCGGGCTCAGAAGTTCAATCCCCTTTTTATAAGCCCGTTCCAGCTCCTTGAAATTTAATTCTTCATCAAGCAAAATGTTTTTTTCTGGATGAATTTTTAAATAACTTAAATAAACTTTCTCTGATTGCGATTTACGGATAGTATTTAGAATACCATTTTTTGCAATGGTAAATAAATAAGACTCAAAGGATTTATCGACCGAAATGTCTTCCCTATTCTTCCATATTTTTAAAAATACCTCCTGAACAATTTCCTCCGCATCCGGCACTGATTTTAAGTATCCAATGGCAAATCCATACAGACGTTTCCCATAACGATCAAATAATTCGTTATAGGCCCAAAGATTGCCATTTTTTAATGCAAGAACCCAATCAGCTTCCGAAAAAGGAACTTTTCTATTCATAAAGTTAGGGTACGTAAATTAGTCACGCCAATGTAAGAATAATTTTTAATAATGAACAATCTATATATTAAACATCGATTCAAATTAAACATCATTTATGTTGAATTAATTATTCGAATCATTTTTGTGCAAAGCAATAATTGGCTTTGGGTAATACTTTTTGTTGCTGCTATTGGTGGAATTATCAGCTATTTATCATCTGGTAAAGCAGAAGTAGGCGTGGCTGGTGCAGCAGCATCAGGAATTGGATGTGCAATATTGATTTTTCAATTATTTTTAGTTATGGTCGATATATTGATCTTCCTAAATATCGCAGGATGGTTATTCGGATAAAATAATTTAAAAACACTCATTATGAACCGGTTTATTATAAGCATGTTTGCATTATTAACACTTAGGAATTGTCAATATATAATATGCTCAAAATACAAATTAAATAGTTACCTTTGTCAAAAAGACAATGGAAACTAACGACAGTATTAAAACAAGAATAGAAACTCTTCTTCCCATATTGAATGAGCGCCAACGCAGGATATATTTATCCGCTGAAGCGCAGAGTATTGGTTGGGGTGGAAAGTCTAAAATTGCTCAATTGTCTTGTGTTACAAGATGAACGATAGCAAAGGGTGAAACTGAATCCTTTACAAATGAAGATAATACCCTAAAAAACCGTATTCGTAAAGAGGGAGGCGGAAGAAAAAAAGCAGTTGAACATCAACCAGAAATGCTAAAAGCCATAGAGAATTTAGTTTCTCCGCACACAATGGGTAATCCGATGAATCCGTTGATATGGACAAGTAAAAGTATAAGAAAGATAGCTGCAGAGTTGCTTGTTTTGGGATATAAAGTTTGTCATGAAGTAGTCCGACGATGCCTTATAGAGTTGGGATACAGTCTTCAAGCAAACAAAAAAAACCAAAGAAGGTGGCGATTCTCCTGATAGGGATGCACAATTTGAGCACATCAATAAAACTGCAAAAGAGTTTGCACAGAACAATGATCCTGTAATTTCCGTTGACTGCAAAAAAAAGGAGCTTATAGGCGAATATAAAAACAACGGACAGGAATGGGCACCGACAAAAAATCCGTTAGAGGTTAACGTATATGATTTCATCGATAAGACCAATGGGAAAGCTAGTCCCTATGGTGTATATGATATACAGAATAATCGTGGCTGGGTTAATGTTGGGATAAGTAGTGATACTGCAACTTTCGCAGTATCAACCATACGTGACTGGTGGGAACAGGAAGGCATTATATTATATCCCTCTTCAAATCGTCTATATATTAACGCCGATGGAGGTGGAAGTAATGGCTCTAGAAATCACCTATGGAAATCTGAATTACAACAGTTTAGCAATAAGAGTGGGCTGAGTATATATGTAAGTCATTTTCCGCCAGGAACAAGCAAGTGGAATAAAATAGAACATCGTCTATTTGCGCACATTTCCAAGAATTGGAGGGCAAAACCTCTGACGTCGCTGTTGGTAATCATTGGTCTTATTGGAGCAACTACCACTACAAAGGGACTGACAGTAACGGCTAATCTTGATGAAAAAATATACTTAACAGGTGTAAAAGTAACGGAACAAGAGAAGAAAAAACTAAATATAACAAGGAATGATTTTCATGGTGAATGGAATTATATAATTGCACCTAATTTGTGACATTTATTTATTGACAATTCCTAAGTCAAGTAAAAGGCCAGGGAAAAGATTTGAATTTTAAAGTCACTAATTATGAAATTAATGGTGTGAATCATGATGACATTGCATTGCAAAGTGATGTATCATTATCATTTTATATGTGTAATGACACAACTTTTTGCTTTACTATTCATTGGAGAGAAAGTAACTCTCAATCTTATAGTGGTGTATATTTCATGAAAATAAGAAAAATTGCAGAAACAGCCACAAGCTATGAAGCTGATGAATTGAATTTTACATGGCATTTTTTTAACACCTACGATAGCAAAACAGGTGAGGCGGCTGTAACTTTTACGACCTTAAAAATTGGTAGTACCATAAAATTTGCTGTTGAAATATTGGTGCTTGACACAAAAGAAGTTTTATTATTTAAAGGATATTTGGAGTAAAGAAGTCATGTCAAAAAGTAAAAATACGAGAATTATACTTCTCTTGCTTATTATTATTATTATTCCATTTATGGTTTGAGCTTTAACCTAAACAAATTTATTGCACGAAGAGCATTTTGATCCATAAAAATATGCGCTTGACAATATTTATAGCGGATTGTTGGAGTGCCCTTTTTGTGTTCAAAGATGTTGAAGAATGCTATATTCTGTGCTTTTATATATTTTTATCTGTCACATAATCAATAGGATAAAAATTTGATGCTTTCTTTAGCAGTCAAAAGGTCATCGGTTCGATTCCGATATTTTCAACTTTTATTATCAAGGTGTTACAGCATTAAGTTGTAACTTCTATTTGTTTTAGAACTAACCTAATCACTCCAATATTCAGTATTTACCCTAGCTTTTAGTAGCATTTCTGTGCACTCCAATGTTCAAATTTACGATTGAGGATTAAGTTCAGAATAGAGAAATGAAAGTTCAAGACATGCTATGTACTGATTATTGCAACCAGAGAAATGCTTAGGTTAGCAAATCTTACCATCATCGAGAGAAAATAATAGAATCCAAAATGATATTCCATTTTATACCGAATTCAGAGATCTTGTACTTAAATTTTCAACTTTTTTTAAATGCTCTATGTAAATCTCAAAATAATTTGCCTTTTTGAATAATTCAACAAAAATTTCTTCTATGTTTGAGTAATTATATACCGTCTTAACTATTTTTTTGAATGAATTAATAAAATCATTGATCTCACAAATTGTATTTATACCAAGATCCCGAATATTTTTTATCGTCTTTGGCGAATCTGACAGAATGAATTTTACCCCTTGTATTCCGATGTCCGATTCTATGTCCCGAGTACTCGGGATGGCATCAGAACTACTGACTGATAATGTACTAAATCGATATCGTACTATACAATTAAATAAAGCTTTCTGATTTACCGAAAACTCATCAATTCTATTGATTATCGAATCATTATAATCAATCTCTTCAATAATTTTCGTTATAGATTCGTTACCGGATTCTGAGTTGAATTGATTCGATAGGTATTTTTCACAAATTGATCTAAGTATTTGATTCGTAGCTGTATTTCCCTCCTTTAGACTGAGGAAATTATCATTTTTCAAATAATACTCAATGATCTTTTCTAAATCCAATAGTCCGTTTTGAACGCAGATCGTAACTGTGTTTTTATCTACATCCTCTAAAGTAGATAGCGTTTTTGGGTTAATTTGGTTAAAAGACACCTTCATCTTATGTTGGGGTAGTTCGTTTACAAAAGAGGGTTAAAGCTAGATATTTTTTGATACTATTCATATATGTAAATAAACATTCGAAATTATTTATGAATATTCGCTTAGAACATGACAAAACTTTAAATATATCTATATCATACTTGAAAAGAGCATTTAACATGACTGATGATACTTATGATATTCCATGTTAAAAAATGCTTTTAGCTTTATTCACATGCTTTTTGATTTGAATTGGTTTCAAGTATTGGTGTAAATAATTACCAACCACGTATACCCATAGATAGAAGACTGTAAGCAATGCATATCATATTTCAACAATATCTGTTAAATGAATATTTTCAATATTGAACCTAATCGTTTTAGACCTTTAAAAATCTTATGCAAAATCTTCCATAAATTTAGGGATGCTTTCCGTTTGGTCCAAATTGAATTGCAGCATATAAAAGATCTTAACTTGCTTCTTATATTGTCAGAACGATGGGGGAGTAGCATATTCATCGAATTGGGGTATGTTATCATCTCCCGTAGTTTTTCTGATAAATTTGAACATCAGCTACATACAAAAGAATAGTTCGTTTTGTAATTTAGCACATTACACATTTTATTGGTAACAATCGCATACTCCATTTTTAAATTCATCAGTGTTCTTGCGTAAGGTGAGATTTTAATACACCTATTTGATTCATGAATTTTGAAATTCGGAAGGAGTTTTACCAAAATGCTTACGAAAAGCCGTGCTAAAATAGTTGGTGTTGTTTCCAAAACCTACCAGATAGGCAATTTCTGATATGGGTAGACTTTTATCTGACAGCAATTGGGAAGCACGTTTCATTCGTCTCGATCGGATAAAATCGCCTGGTGACTGATTAATTACAGCCTTAAGTTTACGATGAAAAACGGATGCTTCCATTCCTATTTCAGCGGAAAAACGCTGAACATCAAATTCTGAATCCGAAAGATGTAGTTCAATGATTGACATTAATTTATCCAGGAATTTCTTTTCAGAATTAGGAATATCTGGAAGTATAGGCTCAAATTCTAATGACTTTTGCGAAAAATCAGCAGTCTCTATCAGATTGGAATAAATTTTCTTCAACCTACTTCTGGAGACTATTAGATTTTTAATGATCAATAACAATACCTGGTCGTTGAATGGTTTTGTGAGGTATTCATCTGCCTCATTTTCGAGTCCTTTAATCAGGTTTTCTGATGATGAAAGTGAGGTGAGAAGTACTATTGGAATATGACTTGTACGTTGATCATTCTTTAATTTGTTAGTCAATTCATAGCCATCCATTTCAGGCATCATTACATCGCTCACAATCAAATCAGGTAAATTTTCTATTGCCAATTCAAAGCCATGTATTCCATTTTCAGCTTTCAGCACCTTATATTTCTCTTGAATTATATTGCTGATATACAAACGCATATCCTTATTGTCCTCAACAAGCAGGATGATTGGTCGATCATCACGATTCAATTCCTTTTCAACCATATTAATATTATCAGAAGCATCTTTAGGTATAACTACATCTATATTAGGGAGAACAGGAGTTAACGAATCAAATTTTTGTGCATCCAAAATGGTGTAATTTGATGATTTTAAAATATCCATTGGAAGATGAACTGTAAATTTGCTGCCTATACCCATTTCACTTTCAACTTCAATTATACCGTTGTGAAGTGCAACCAATTCTTTGGTAAGTGCCAAACCAATTCCAGTACCCTCATCCGTGTGCCTGTGAGAATTATCGACCTGATAAAAAGGCTCAAATACTCTATTGAGGTATTCTTTGGGTATTCCGATTCCTGAATCATCTACAACGATTGTCCAGAAATCAGAAATTTCTCCAAAAGTATTGGTATTTCCGTTCTCTGTAGAAGTGTTAAATTTTTCACTTTTGATGGTTAATGAAATTTTTCCATTTTCGGGGGTAAACTTGAATGCATTGGATAATAAATTTGAAATAATCTTATCCACTTTATCTGCATCAAACCAGTGAAGCTCACTATTATTGGATGAATCATCTGTGATGATCTTAAAATCAATTTGCTTCTTTTCAGCAATGGAAAGAAATCCAGAAGCTATCTTTTGGACAAATCCAACGAAATCGCCTGAAGATATTTCTAGCTTCATAGAGCCGCTTTCCAGTTTTCGAATGTCGAGTAATTGATTGGTTAATTGCAATAAGCGATTTGCATTGCGATGAATTACTTGCAACAAGTCAAGTATTTTATTTCGGTCGAATTGATCCAGAATTCTGATTAACTTTTCAATCGGACCGATAATTAACGTTAGGGGAGTTCGGTATTCATGTGAAATATTGGTGAAAAATTGTTGTTTCATTTGTGAAAGCTCAAAGCTTTTGGTTGCTTCAATTTTCTGAATTGCAATTTCGTGCTGCAATCTCTCTTTATCAATCAAATACTTTTGTATGATTAATAAAATCAATGCAATGGCTAAAAAGTAGATGGAATAAGCCCACCAGGTTTTCCACCAGGGTGGTAAAATAACAATTTTTAAAGTTAGTTCTTTGGAATTCCAATACCCATCGTTGTTTGCGGCTTTAATTCTTAAGGTATAGTTGCCGGCATTAAGATTGGTATAAGTAATTCTGCGTCTTTCACCTTCAGTTTTATACCATCGGTCATCAAAGCCATCCAGTTTGTATTCGTAAATATTTCTCTCAGAAGATGTATAGTTAAGCATTGAAAATTCAAAACTGATAACTGATTGCCGATGATTAAGTTCTATTTTTTCGGTTAAAAGAATACTTTTATTCAAGGGCGAATGAATGCTTCCTTTACTTATGGGTACCGATTCATTAAAAATGAAAAAATCTGTCAGATATACCGGATGAACATTTTTATTTTCAGGGATACTTTCTGGAGCAAACATATAAAATCCTTTCTCTGAATGACCTCCAAATAGAATTCCTTGATCATTTATATATAAGCCACTGGGATTGAGTGAAAGTCCATTAGATTCGCTATATTTTATGATTCTACGGGTCTGGACATCTAATTTATCTAAGCCCTTTGAATTTTGGATCCAAATTTTACCATGATAATCTTCCTTTACTGAAATACATTCGTTGGCTGATAACCCTTGATTTTTTTTAAAACTGTAAAATTTCCCTTTTTCTGAGTCGAACCGATTCAACCCATTTTGTGTAGCAATCCACAAATTACCATCATGGTCTTCAACAATGTCATTGATTGTGTTGCTGCTAATGGTTGTAGAGTCTGATGACTTGTTAATATATGTGGTCACCCGGCCATTTGAGGTTTGAAAGTGGTTGAGCCCATAGAATTCAGTGCCAATCCATAGATCCCCTTTTTTATCGGAAATGATACAAGTGATTTTGATATCGCTTAAAGCGCCTTTTCCTTTTAATGGCAAGTACAAGGTTTTTTGGTTTTCAATATCGAGAATCAACAGACTATCTCTGATTCCAACCCAAAAAAAGCCACTTTTACTGGAGGTTACATGGGCATTTACTCCATTTAAAAGTGCAGGTGTGGAATCCAGGCTATAAAACATTTTTTTCACCACTTTGCATGTGTGTGGATCAAGAATGCAAATACCATTGTATGTGGCAACCCAGATTTTGCCTGATTTATCTGAAAAAATTCCATTAATGATATCATTATTAATGGAGTAGGGGTCGGCATTGTTGTGCTTTAATAACCGGAATTCTCTTGTGGTTGTATTGTATCTTACCAATCCGAGATCCCAAATACCTATCCAAAGCTGATTGTTTTTATCCTGATAAAATGTACGGCAATAGTCTCGTTTCTCTGAATTGATCTGTCTGAAATAAGGGACGAATTTTTCTCCCTGAGGATCGTAATAACTTATATCTTTATCTGTTGTGATCCAAACAATACCTGTTTTGTCGCAATGTATTGCCGAGATACTCCCGGAGGAAATAGTTGTAGGGTCATTTGGTATATTGTACTTATAAAAAGTTGTTCTGTTTTTGGGGTTATAAATGGCCACTATACCTGGTCCGGCGCTGATCCAGATGTTACCTGAGTTATCCTGAGTTAAAATTCCAAGGGCTGCTGTTTTTTCAAAGCCAAAAACGGAATGGAATTCATGAGAATGCAAATCCATTTTCTTGATACCCCCCATGTAACATACTATCCACAGGGAATTGTCATTATCAGCAAATACACTCAAGACATTGTTATTGCTGATTCCATCTTCTTTACCCGGTTCTGCAAAAAGATCCTGAATGGCCAGTGTTTTCGGATCTATTTTTTTTAAACCACCCCACCACAACCCTATCCATATAGCCCCATCTGCATCTTCTGCAATGGAAGTAATTTGTTTATTCGGCTGTGCTATTTGTGTCCTAAGATTGGATGTAAAACGAGTGTTTTTAAAAGTTATGGGATCAAATCTGTTTAGTCCATTTTCAGTACCAATCCACATAATATTCTCATGTGACATAAGAATAGTTGTAATCCTATTATCAGACAGAGTATTAACATCTTTTTCAGTAAATAAAAAATGACTAAATTGTTCAGTTACCGGGTCAAAACAATTCAGTCCGTTACTGGTACCTATCCATATTTTGCCGTCTTTATCCTCTGCTAAAGCTCTTATGCGATTGTCAGATAATGAAGTAGAATCATCCTCTTTGTGATCAAACACTTTAAATGAATACCCATCATATCGATTTAATCCGCTGGCTGTTCCGAACCAAAGGAATCCTCTTTTATCCTGAATTACACCGGAAACATTATTGTTTGATAATCCTTCCTTTGTACTCAAATGTTTGAATTTGAATTCCTTTTGTGAAAAGCAATCCATTGAAAGCAAAATAATTAAGGATAGGGTTAGTAGTTTTATCATCTTCAGCTCGCATATATATCCATTTCCAAAGATAGTAGTTTTCGGATGATTGAATAAGAAATAATGAATAAGAAATAAGAAAATAAAAGTTAGAGACGTCTTTATTGTTTTTTTTTAAACTCTTTGGAATACACTGTGGAACTCTATGTAGGGTCTGCTGAAAAGCTTTTATTGTTCTGAATACTAGCTGTATATAGGAATGTAAATTGTAATAAATGCAGGGAAAAAGGAGAAAGTGTCCAAAATCCCTGCACCCTGGAAGTGGTTTGACCTCGGTTACCAAGTCCCCAAAGTATTTGGAACAGGAGATCAAGATAAATAACAGGGCTGTACTGATGCAATTATGCCAGGGATAACACCTTATCATCTGTAACCCATCTGTAACCCATCTGTAACCTTTCTGTAACCTAATATTACAGAAAGGTATCAGATGAGTATCTAATGGGTATCAGATGAAAACACTCAAACATCAATCCAGTCCATAGGAACAGCGGAGAAATCCAACATCGTTTGCTTATTTTGAAAAGTAGATAGGCTGGTGCAAAAATATACTCCCCCGAGTCCTCGGGTTAAGGGACTGCTGAATGGCTCTTTTATATTGATCCCTCCCGATCCCTCCCGAGTACTCGGGAGGGATCGGGAGGGATCGGGATGAGTTTTTCAACAGACCCTATGTAACCTGGGAATAAGTAATAAGTAAAAAATAAAAGGTTATAAGGAAAAAGATTAACGATTAACGATTTAAAAATAAGGAATAAGGGATTGATGCGCTATTTTAGTAGAAGCAATCCGTGTAATCCGTTTTAATCCGTGTAATCTGCTTTAATCCATGTAACCTTTTTCCATTAACTCAATAAAACCAAGCAAAGCGCCCCAATGGTAATAGTTATCGCCCATCCTTTTTCCTTCGGCGGGGTCGTTCACATTGCCGGTGATGGCATTGTAATTTTCGTAGATATAGCCATTTAGTTTTACATTTTCCATCATAAGCCTATTCGATTTTTCTGCCAGTATTTTCCTTGCTTCAGGCAAATCGTAGTTTTTAAGTCCCAGGTAAACCAGAAAGTTCATTGGTCCCCATATACGTCCGCGCCAATAATCCTGATCTTTAAATGCCGAATCATTCATCGCAATTGATGGGATCATCCATTGGCCGTTAAACTCTTCCGGATTGAGTAAATGTTCTTTGATCATGCGATTTGCCTGAGCTTGAGTTGGCGCATGGGCCAGCAATGGATAGAAGTTGGTTGGTGAAATGTGAGGTGATAATTCGCCTGTATCAGTTCTTTTGTTTTTATAGATTCCAGCCTTTTCGTCCCACAATTGGCTGAGGTTTTTCCGATAATAATCACCCCTGATTTTTAACTCCTTTGCATCTTCATTTTTTCCAACAATCACAGCAATTTCAGCTAGCTTATCGCAATCCATCACATACAAACCCATTAATCCGGCATCAGCCAGCTCTAGCATCTGTGTTTGCTTGTTGAAGGGAACCTTGTCGTACATAGGTGAATTGTCTAGTCCTGATTCGTAAGCTGCACCCTGCCATGCATTGGTAGCAAAATCTGATTTTAAAGGCGGTTCAACTTTGCTTGAACCCCAGCAAAGTAATCCTTTGTTATCGCGGTTTTTTGGCCACCAACGGTTCCATTTCAGCAAATCATCATATACATACTCAAGAAGCCATTTATCCTGAAACTTTTTGTAAAGCGCTTTGAATATTAAACTGCCTACAGGGGGCTGTGATCGATCGAATGAAGCACTTCTGTATGAACCGGAAAAGTTGGGAATAAAACCTCCAGGAGTGATGGCTTTGGTAATTTCAACAGCATTGGCATAGGCCAACTCTTTGCTTTCCATACTGGCCATCCAAGCGCCGAAATAAGTATCCCAGTCGAACAAAACATATTGTCCGCCAAAATTATCGTTCCACAAACGGCTCACCGGAAATATGACACGCTCATTGGAAGCGTCGTAAATCACATTCCAGCCAATAACGCTCTGAATGGCCTGATAGGTAGGGGCAAGTTCTCCATACTTTGAAAATTTCTTTTCAAGTTCAGTTCTTCGTTTAGCAACCAGTTCTTTAATCTGTTCGATGCTTTTGGCTTCTCCGGTATAAAAGGCAACTGGCTGATCGAACTTCACAGCGAGATAAGGAGAAGTATTGGCCAAAAATTCTTTTTCCTGAGAACCCGTTGAACGAACCGTCATCGTCTTGTTTTTCGTTTTTACCTGAATGGCATTTCCTTCCAACGCAAGATTACCGGGCCGATTCCAAAGTATTCCGGTTTCCAGAACTACTGACGGAATATTCTCAGGATTTAGAATGGGTGTGACCAGCAACATCAAATCCTGATTCCCTGTTGTCGCACTTTCGATCCTAAATTTCATCCCGTTCCATTCCACTGTCAGGTCGGAATAACTTCCATCATAAGCTTTATAACCAGGAGTAATTTTCTCAGGACGATTACCTCGGGATGAAATAAATGCTTCTTTCAGGTAATTGTCGGCATTGTTCTGGTGCAGTTTGATGCCAATATTCATTGCAAAGCCTTCGGGCAAAAGCACATGGCTCATTACACTTTTATGGTTGAAGGTTCCCCAACCAGTTTGGAGTTTGGTTTGAACAGCTTTGTATTTAGCTTCCGGAGAAATGGGATTAATAGAATAGCTTTTTCCCGAAATAATCAGTAAAAGGCACAAAACAGAAAGTAATTTCTTCATCATTTAAAAGGTATTACATGAAGGTTCGAATTGTGAACCGCCCATCAATTTCTTATTTCTTATTTCAATTTATAATTTACAATTTCTAATATCGAATAAGAAATAAGGAAGGAATACTCCGATAGTCTATATTTCTTATTTCTTATTTCTTATTTCTTCATTTCTATTTTAACTACAGTATCGAATTCAACCGGCTTTTGAGGGGAGCTTCCAACAGTAATAAACAGGTTTCCCGGCTCATTATTTCCCCACCATCCTTTCTGATAGGATAGTTCTCCTCCCGATTTTAACAGATAAATGTTCTTAACGTTGTCGCCGTCTATACCTTTGGTATTCAATTGACCAAGGTTTGGATTCATCCAATGGGCATAAATTGTATTTCCTTTTTGAGTATACCGTCCCCAGTCCTGTTTGGGTAAATTGGCAGATCCGCACCCATAAACGCTTTCGCCATTCATGGCCATCCATTTACCCACTTCAGCAAGAATATCCACACTTTCCTGAGGTATTTTTCCACGTGCATCCGGACCCACATTCAGCAACAGGTTGCCATTTTTGCTTACACAATTCACCAGGGTCTGAACGATTAATTCCGGAGATTTCCAGTTGTGGTCTTGTTCGGTATAACCCCAGCCACCATTGAGGGTCAGGCAGGTTTCCCAGGGCATTGGGTTGTTAAACTTGTCGATCAGCGACGCATCAGGAATTCCCTGTTCAGGACTTTCAAAATCGCCAATTGGTTTCAGCATGCGCTGTTTAGGTGAGGTTCCTTCGTTAACCGACAAACGGTTATCAAGAATGATCTCAGGTTGATATTTGCGGATCATGGTAACCAGTTCGTTGGCCTTCCATTTTTCGCCACTGTAATCGTCGAATGAATAATCGAACCACATGATGTCGAGTTTTCCATAGTTTTTAACCAGTTCTTCAACCTGTCCGTGCATGTACTTCAGGTAATTATCCCAGTTGAAAGTTTTCTTGCCGTACTCTTTATCGTCTCGTTGCGGATGATTGCCCACATTCGGATAATCGGGATGGTGCCAATCGATAAGCGAATAATAAAGACCGACTTTCAATCCTTCTGCACGAAAAGCATCGAGGAATTCACGGACCAGGTCACGACCACCAAAGTTTTTGCTTAATTTGTAATCGGTCAGTTTGCTGTCGAACATACAAAAACCATCATGATGTTTGGCTGTTAGAACAGCATATTTCATTCCGGCAGCTTTGGCCGTTTTTGCCCATGCCTTGGCATCAAAATCCTTTGGATTAAACTCATCAACGTATTTCTGATACGTTTCTGTAGTCAAACGTTCGTTCGATTTCACCCATTCGCCACGCGCAGGGACGGCATAAGCGCCAAAATGGATAAACATACCAAAACGAGCTTCCCGCCACCATTGAGTGCGTTCCATCACTTTTTTGTAATTGGCGGCATACTCTTTTGAAGGTACCTCCTGAGCGGTGATCTGACTCAAGGATAAGGTCAGTAACATTAAAAATAGAACAATTGAATTTTTCATGAATGAATTTATTTATTGGTTAATCTCATTTTCTTGGTCCGACTTCGGACATGTCTATATTCTTGAAGCCCAGTTCAAAGGCTGGAGATGTGGGTTTCAGGGTGAAATCATATTTTTCCGGATTTACAAACAAGGGGTCGGTGTAAAGTGAATGGATATCTTTCCCTTTCTGTTGCCATTGGTCCCAGTTCATGCCATTAAAGCGAAGGCTATCGAGCGACTGAAGCGGATTGAAATAGATGTTGTAATCGGCATCAAAAGTACTGGTGAAGGTTGGCTGGGTTGTACTATTCGGATTCTGGTGAAATACATAAGGTAGATCTTTCCAGTTTCCGGTATACGGATCTTTGACTGAATTCCAGTAAACGATGTTGTTTTCGAAATAAACAGTGTTGTGAGGTTCCTGTTTTCCGCGGTTCAATACTTCCAGCCGTCCGAGCGCAAAAATGTTGTTGCGAACAGTCAGTTCCTTGGCATAGTGAATGTTATAAGCGGCATATTTGGTGTTGTAAACGATGTTGTTTTCGATCAGGATACCGGTCGATCCCTCATCGTTGTAAATTCCCCAACCCCCGTATTTATTGGATTCCACATCGTGAATGAGGTTGTTGCGAATAACAGTTCCAGGCGAAACACCCAGGGTATAAATTCCGCCCATGTCGGATAAAAGTCCCTGTCCAATCTGGTGGATGTGATTGAATTCGATGATGTTGTCGCGACTCACACTGCGCTGATAGCCCCAAACCCAGCCTACAGATATGCCGGTGTACCAACCATCGAAAATGTGGTTGTGCCCAATATAGCAGCCTTCTGCATTCATTAAAAGGATTCCAACGGCTGAAGGATACTTCTCACCGTAGTGCAAAATCTCATTGTCTGAAACAATGATGTTCCGGGTACGATCCATCAACGGATCGTTTTCAGTTCCGCCGTTAATTTTAAATGCCCCGGCGGCAAGATGTTCCAGTTTATTTCCAACCACGGAGATGTTCGAGCAGGCTTTTTGAATGTCGAACGCGAAACTACCCAGATTGGTAAACGAACAGTTTTTAAGGGTAATATTCCTGGCTGCGATCGCTGTTACTGATGCAGGGATGGTCATACTTCCCTGGTAATCATTCGCATCATTTTCAGGCAAATTGAAATTGCTGTATTCAAAAGCGATGTTCTCAACCGTCACATTTTCAACCGGGACCCTATTCGAAGCCCCTTCGAACCGAATAAATTCCTTGGTAACAGGTGCGGTTATTTCTGCGGTTTCCATGTTTTCGCCTGGCATTGGCATGTAATACAAAAGGCCTTTGTGACGATCGAGATACCATTCGCCCGGGCTATCAAGAGCTTCCAGAACATTTTCGACAATATACCGTGCACCTTCATTGCTAAAATCGTCGGTAAAACGTTTTTCTGATTCGTGTTTGAAGCCAACGATGTTGGTTTTCGAATCCACTGTGTCGATAACCAGATGCGAATCGGACCAGAAATGGTAAACAATCACGCGCACATCTTTGAGGTTTTTCCAAAGCGGATCAATGTCCCCTTTTTTGAATTCGAAACGTTTGGCATTCGTTTGGTAATCAATATCTCCACCACCATCAGGAAATCTGGCGACAGTAAAAAAACCTTCGTTCGGGAAACGGGCAAGCGTCTTTTGTTTGCCGTTCACAAACAACTGGTTAAACAACCATTTTCCTTCCTTGGCTTCCGGAACCTGAGCCATCCAGAGTTTGTTTTTTGCTTTCTTCCAACCGGTAATTTTCCTTGCCCCGTTGAAAACTGCTTTTTGGTCATCAGCCGACCGGAGAATTAAGCTTGATTTTTCAGAACCTCCGTTTTCCGGTGTAATCTTGACTGGTTCCGAAAGATGATAAGTTCCTCCGGCCAGCGAAATAATTGCTTCTGAGACCGTTTGGTTTGATTTTTTCATCACAGCCCAGTTGTCAAGCGCTTTTTGCAAGGTAGCCAGCGGAGCCTCAACAGACTTCCCTGAGTTTTGATCATTGCCTTCAGGCGACACACAAATGGTCACGGACTGTGCATTGGCCAGCTGAGCCAGGGCAATAAGCAACAGGAATAAAATACTTCGTTTCATACTATTTTGGGTTAGTTTATAATGGTGGTTTTGGTTTTTAAGCGAATGTCGTCCGATGAAGCACCGATTATAATCTGAATTTCCCCAGGTTCCATCACAAATTCGTTTTTCTCGTTCCAAAATGATAAATCTTCGCGGCTGAGTTTAAAACTCAAGGTTTTGGTTTCACCTTTTTTCAGACTGATTCTTTGAAAAGCTTTCAGTTGCTTTTGTGGTAATTTCAGTCCTGCTGATTTCTGTTGTATATACAATTGCACCACTTCATCGCCATCATACTTTCCTGAATTTTGGACATCAAGTTTCACCGAAACGGTATCACTGCGCTGGATATCTGTCTTCTCCAGTTGAATATTGGTGTAAGTGAAGTTCGTGTAGCTTAATCCAAATCCAAACGGATAGATGGGTTTTCCCGAGAAATACATATAGGTGCGGCCATTGAAAACTTCGTAATCATTGAACGGTGGCAGATCGTCCATCGATTTATACCAGGTGAGCGGTAACCGCCCGGCCGGATTGGTTTCGCCAAACAAAACTTCGGCAATCGCGTTTCCTCCCTGTTCTCCGGGGTACCAGGCATCGACAATGGCAGGAACATTTTCCTGAATCCAGCTAATTGCAAGGGAACTTCCGGCAACGAGCACAACCACTGTTTTCGGATTGGCTTTATATATTTCTTGAATGAACTGCTGCTGATCGGCTGGCAATTCGAGTGTGGTACGGTCGCGACCTTCCATTTCGATCGATTTGTTAATGCCCAAAACGGTTATCACCACATCGCAGCTTTTGGCCAGTTTCTTCTCCGCCTGATACATGTCTGAGGCTTTTTTGTCGGGCGTTTTCCAAGAAAGTGCACAATAGGTTTTACCGCTTGGACAGGCATATTCCAACTTAATCTGGTATGCTTTCCCTGCTTCCATTTCAAGACTTGCCATTTCAGTTTCGCCGTCAATAAAAGGTTTGTTGTCAATGAATAACTTGCCTTGCCCTGATTTTTTCAGGCTGAACAAATAACTTCCATTAACTGTAGGATTTAATTGTCCGGTCCAGCGAACCGACATCGGTGTTTTCGGGATATTCGGATTCGGTGGTTGATTATCGGGATCGAACAGGATGTTTTCGGTAACTTGAGATGTCAAATTGCCCGTCAGGTTTGCATTGGCGAAATATTCGACTTTCAGGCCTTTTTTCAGCACTCCGTTTTCCAGATGCTGAAATGCTGTAGACGGAATGATTTCCTGTTGCGCCAGTTTTCCGACCCATGGAAGTGTTTTGACCTGAATTTTATTTCCGGCTTTAATGATGATTCCCTGCAAAGGCGAAACCGGTTCATTCTTTGATTCACCGCTGTAATCGCCAAATTCGCAGGTGGCGGCATTGATCCCTAAAACCGCGATGGATTTGATTTTATTCCGGTTGAATGGTAAAAGATTGTTGCTGTTTTTCAGCAAAACAATGGATTGTCGGGCAGTTTCGAGCGCTAATTGCTGATGTTCTTTGTTTCCAATCACTTCCGGAGAAATTTTGGTGTACGGATTTAACGACTGATCGTCGAAAATACCCAGTTTGAAACGAGCCCTCAATACGCGGAAAGCCGCCGTGTTAATTTCGCTTTCGGTGACTTTGCCCAGGTTGTAGGCTTTTGGCAGAAAATCGCGGTACATGTAACAATCGCTGCAATATCCGGCACATTCCAGATCGAGGCCGGCTTTGAGCGACATGGCAGCAGCTTCTTCGCGGGTTGGCGCATAATTGTGGGGCGAAAAGACATTTCCAACCGCACCGCAATCGGAAACCACATAACCGTTAAAACCCCATTCGTTCCGAAGGATGTCGGTCAACAACCATTTGTTGGCTGTGCAGGGAATTCCGTTAATGGCAGGATAGGCGCTCATGATCGATTGCGCTTTCCCTTCGGTAATCAAAGCTTTAAACGCCGGAAGATAATACGAACGCAATGCACGTTCCGATGCCACAACTTTGCATTCAAACCTATTGTGTTCTTCGTTGTTGGCCGCGAAATGCTTGGGCGTTGAAACCACCTTGATGTATTTCGGGTCGTCGCCCTGCAAGCCTTTCACAAATGCCACTCCGATGCGTGAAGTCAGGTAAGGATCTTCTCCATAAGTTTCCGGAGTTCGTCCCCAGCGTGGATCGCGGGCCATATTTACCGTTGGCGACCAGAAAGCCAGCACATCGCTGTACTTTTCCAACTGGTTTTTACCCTGATCGAGTTCGTTCCATTTGGCACGAGCTTCATCCGAAATGGCTGTTGATACTTTGTTGATCAAGTCCGGATTCCATGTTGCTCCCAAGGCAATGGCCTGTGGGAAAACGGTGAATTTGCCAGGACGAATCACGCCGTGCAAAGCTTCGTTGCCATGATCGTATTTGGCTACTCCCAACCTTGGAATAGCTGGAGCAACTTCGTGCAAAATTTGCATTTTCTCTTCAATGGTCATTAGAGAAAGCAGGTTATTCACACGTTCGTCGGTTTGGGCATCCGGATTTTCATAGAAATCCATTTTGCCGTTCCGGTTAAAATCGATCCAGGGCTTTTGCTGCGCAAAAGAGGAAAGCGAAAAGAGGAAAAAGGAAAAAATAATTAAGGATTTCATTTTTTTTTATTTTGATTATATTTTTTCATGTTCATACTGATATTGCACTTGGATTATTTTATTTTGGATTGACTGATTCCCCATTGAAAATTGGGTTTATCACCCATTTCAAATTCTAGGGTAACATTCTCTTTTTTGAAGATGTCGTAGTGCTGCAGCCAGTTTTGAGTATAAGGTTTTCCGTTAATTTTTACTGATTGGACATACACATTTTTGTCGCTGTTGTTTTTGGCCAGTACCGTCAAAGTTCCTCCAAAGCCATGTCTGAATTCAATTCTGTCGAACAACGGTGAACCAATAATGTATTCACCTTGCCCGTGATTGACCGGGTAAAATCCCATTGCACTGAAGATATACCATGCCGACATTTGACCTGTATCTTCGTTTCCACAATATCCTTCGGGACTGGTATTATATTGCGACGCCATTATTAACCGAACTTTTTCCTGAGTTTTCCAGGGTTTACCCAGATAGTTATACAAATACGGAATGTGCTGACTAACCTCATTCCCATGCGCATATTGTCCAATCAAACCACTTATATCACCCGAAGCTTGGGTGTATTGCTTTGCAGGATTCACAATGAAAAGAGAGTCGAGTTTTACAGCCATAGCCTCTTTCCCTCCAAAGAGTTCCGAAAGTCCTACCGGATCCTGAGGTACGAAAAATGTCCATTGCCAGGCATTACCTTCCATGTAATCATCGGTTCTGTGGTAAGAATAAAAGGGGTCGAAAGGTGTTCGCCATGAACCATCATCCATGCGTCCACGCATAAAGTTGGTGCTTTTATCGAACAGGTTTTTGTAGTTTCCGGAGCGGGCTATAAAATACGAATAGTCCTTCTGATGATTTGTCATTTTGGCCAATTGAGCCACAGTCCAGTCGTCGTAGGCATATTCGAGGGTCTTTGCCACCGATTCATATTCCAGATTGGCAGGCACATAGTTGAATTTTTTATAATTTTTCATACCAACAAATCTGCGCATATCCAGCCCAAAAGTGTCTTTCATGGC
>Ga0209724_1001468_pt1 | contig 21347 bp, 18 predicted proteins | sample grotaG_FD_184143 | JGI IMG/M metagenome (GOLD analysis project Ga0209724, IMG submission 184143) | Glacier valley bacterial and archeal communities from Borup Fiord, Nunavut, Canada, to study Microbial Dark Matter (Phase II) -... | ecosystem: Environmental > Aquatic > Freshwater > Ice > Glacier ...
TTGAGCAAGCGGTGGATTTTGCCCTGACTTTCTAACAATGGTTGGTGGTCAGTTAGCCGAGGAACTACGGTTAGCCCTGCGCGTCACCCCCGACTTGAGCCACTCACTACCGCGTCCAAAAATCCCGGCCTTTCGGCTAAGGGCAATTGAAAACCTCTCTTATAATACACAGCTTCAACAAGTTGGAAAACCTCGAATTTAGTCTTCTTCAATCGTTAGAGCTTCAATAAGTTTTCCAAGTTCATCTGTGTTATTTAGCTGATAAAACATTTTTGCCTTATCTGGGGCATGCAAGTCATGTTTTTTGATTTCTTTAATAAATTCATTTTCATCATTGATTTCAGAGGACATTTGGTGCATTTTTTTAGCCCCATCAGGCCATCTTGATAGTGATTTGGGTATTAGAGTAGTAATTATGTTGCTGTTTGTGATATAGCCACAAATTACGGTTACCCCAACTTTTTGAAGCATTTGAGAATAAAACCCTGGTAAGTCAGTTAAAAATTCCCCATCAGAAATTATTATTAAGATTTTAACCCTGTTTTTGATTGAGGGATCAAGAAGTCGTGCTGACGCTTGTTCCATTGCCGATTCCATTGGGGTAGTGCCAAACATAAACTCATCAGAATAAATAGTTTCTTCAAAACTTTCGGGCAAGATGTTACCAATTTCTCTAATTGACCGTGTAATTTCTCGGCTAGATGCAAGACCTATCCACTCAGGAAGCATCTCTTTAGCTTTCAACTCAAGACTTTTATTGAATACATCAATTACAACCGCTTCAACAAATGGTTTTAGAATACCCCAACCATATTTTTGAATACACTGCTCGGTTATTTGCTTTACTTTTTTAGTGTCTAATTGAGCCTTTAGGTTCTGGTTTGCTTTGAGTAAACCAATCTTATTACCTAACCAAGCAATTTGAATGCTTTTAACTACTTCAGTACGTAAATGCTGGTAAATTTTTTCGGCAAGCTGACGAGCTTTAGATTCATTAAAGTAATTCATAACATCTTTAGATGAATAGCCAATTGAAAATAGCTTTAAGATAATTGCGGAATGATTTTCACAAAAATCCTGCAATGTGTTGGCAATGTAGGTTTCGTAAGATGCTTTATTTTGCTCAAAAATCTCTTTTGTTTTGTTTAATATATTCTTAAAATATTTTTCGCTTTCGATTATTGATACTTTTTCAATCTTTGCTTCCCAATTAGCTATAAATTTTGATAGTCTACTATATAGCCACTGAGATAGTTTCGATTTCAGTATGGTATGGGAAGTGGTATATTTTAAATAAAGCTGGTATCTCCAAGTGGCCTGTAGTTTTTTGTATGCAGTCGAACGGAGGCTCAGTAAAATAAATTCTTTTAGGTATTCGTATACTTTTTCATCAATTTCGGTACCAATAAGTAATTCATCAGCATACTTATTCCATTTTGTATTTAATTCTCTTTTAAGCTGATTTATTTCTAATTTGGTAGGTAACATCTCACTCAGGGCTATTATGTCACAAACTGCATTAGTCAAGGTTCTTTTTTCGGCTTTATCTTCTAAATTTTTTTCATGATCATATGTTAGATCAACTTTGGATAAATATACCGTTCTTTTAAACCCCATTCCCAAGCAAAAAAGATTTATAGACCGTTGTTTTTTCTTCAAACCCTTATTTAACGAAAAATTGCGGGCTTGTTTGTTCAGAACGTCTCGTATTAATTCAATTTTTGGCACTCCCTTACCAGCTTCGTTTTTCCAGTTTCTTTTCATTGAAGTAGATACGTCCAAAATGATTCCAATTATTAATGGTTTTGATTTAATAGGGGTTGTTGCTGTCATTACTAATTCACCCAGTACATTTGAATTTTCATTTACTTAAAGGTTTTAATAATATTTCAATCAACTCTTTTAGCATTTCGCCTTGATTGGCTTGGATAAACATCTTAGGATGCTCAGGTATACTCCATCCCTTCTCTTTTGCAATATCAATTGAAGCAGTTAACATCTTGTTTGTTCCTGATGAAGATGCACAATTGAATAGCCTCTTGGCTTCTACAGGCCAACTTTTCTCTGTTGTTGAGTAAAGAGTTTTAGGACGAGTAATATTTTTTGTGCCGACATAGCAAGAAACAATCTGTACTCCTAAATTACGAATTTCACTGACAATTCGCATCAAATCTTCATCCTCTGCTTTATCGAGTTGCCCATCGCTTATGATTAATAATATAGGCCCTTCACAATAAGGTTTTTCCAATTCCTTGAAAAATCTATCATGTGCAATACAAAGGGCTTCGTAAAGTATGGAAGGGCCAGATGCTATATCTAAAAATTGCGCTTCTATGCTCTTTTTGTAATAATCCCAATAAAGTTGTAATTCAGAGGTAGCTGGCGTTTTTGGTAAACTTTCCTTCATTGATGTTTCTGCAAATAAATCTCTGATAGCAGCCGAAGAAATTATTTCTGGGTTAATATTTTGGAAACCTAGCCTTTGCGCGAAACCTGCAAAAGTACGTCTTATAGCTCCGAACCCAAAACCATAAACGAACAGAAAAATTAACGGCAAAACTTTTTCCGACTCAGGGGCTTTACAACTAGCTATCAACTTCTCTTTTATCAAACTAATTACTTCGTAAAATTTTCTTGAAGAGATTCCTGACTGGTTAGGAAGCCGTTCTAATGTTTTCTTTACAGAATTGGAAACATCTACTACAACTCCAATAAGTAAAGGCGAGTTTTCAGTAATCTCATTAGAACGACTCTCCAAAGTATTATACGAGTAGTTTTTAGGATACCCCCATTCTTTGTAATATTTATCAACTAAACGAGGATGTTCTGCTAACAACGCACAAATATCTTCCCAAAAGCGAATTTGAATTTTGAAACCGCCTTGTTGTGTCTCCCCTTCATTTAATTGTCTGATTATTTCCTGAGTTTGGGCATCTCTTGATAATGAGGTTACAAAAATGTAGGTGTCCAGTTTAGGCTGAAATAATCGAGCTTTTCCAATCTCAACTACAAAATCATTTTTGCTCAAATTCCCGGAATTTTTTAATTTACATTGGATTCCAAAATACAAGTTTGTTCCTGTGGGTTTCCCGTAAATATCTACCCCAAACTGTTTTTGACCTGAACGGCCATTTCGTTGGGTATTATCATCTTTCCAATGTGCAGCAAAAATATCTCGAACTATGTCTTCAAATTCTTGGTCATCTTTTGGTCGAGAAAATTCCGAAGTGGCTAGAAGTGGCATTTTATACTACCCTCACTCAAAAAAGATGATTTCCTTTTTGTTAAAGCGATAGAGCATTGCCGGACGGTGTGCGCCGGAGATTTCCTTCTCGCCAGTTGAGTCTAGGAAGCCAAGGGAGAGAATTTTCTTGCGGAAATTACGCTTGTCTATGGGCCTATCCAGAATTACCTCATAAACCCGCTGCAACTCGCTCAGGCGGAACTCCGTCGGCAAAAGGCCATAGGCGATGTTGCTATATTCCAGCTTACTACGGAGGCGGTTCAGGCCATACTCCACAATCGTCGAGTGGTCGAAAGCCAGAGCCGGGAGCTTCTTGACCGAAAACCACTGAGCCTCACTAACATCACTGCTGGCGCGGAGAGTGCGTGACTCGCTATCTATCAGGGCAATATAGGCCACCGTGATAACGCGGGTGCGGGGGTCGCGGTCAGGCTCGCCGAAGGTATAGAGCTGCTCAAGGTAAACGTCTGTTACACCCGTTTCTTCGTGCAACTCGCGCTTGGCGGCATTTTCAAGCGACTCATCCATCCGCACAAAACCGCCCGGAATGGCCCAACTATTTTCGTAAGGCCAGGCCGCCCGTTTAACCAGCAAAATTCTAAGTTCCGAGTCTAATATCGTGAAGATTAACAAATCCACCGTAACTGAAGGCTTCTCGTATTTCTCCAGGTTATACTTTTCACTACTACTGTTCTGGATGGTCATGCCAGGCCGTCCTTTTCGTAAAATCGTTTATTTTACCATTTTATATTATTACTACGGCTAATTTTAACACGTTGAGGGGAAGCTGAAAAGCGCACCCTAAAGGTACTAGGAAAATGTTAGCTAAATATACCAAGTGGTTTGGTCGTTTTGTAGTACCACTGCGCTATATTCAAAAAAGCAGTTAGGCTATAAACTACTAGAAGTAAAAACACAAATCGTCAACGGTTGGTGTTGGTCTATAACAGGGGTCGTAATTATAATCTTTTTCAGAAATGGCAGTTCAGGCAAAGGAAGGTATTTGATAACAAACCCAGCCAAATTCCAGCTACATCACCTTTAGAACACTATCCAGATGCTATCTAATACCCAACTTTACTACTGCCAGGCGATGCTTACCAAAGCATCGCCTTTATTTTATAAAGTTTAACGCTCGAAGTCCAGGAAGCGGTAGCCCAGACCGCGCTCGTTCAGGATATATTTGGGGTGGGAAGGGTCGCCCTCAATTTTCTGGCGCAGATAGGTAATGTAAAGGCGTAAAAGCTGCTCATCGTCGCGATACTCCCGCCCCCAGACTTTGGTTAGCAGATTTTCGTGGCTGATTAAACGTCCGGCATTGCTGACAAGGTGGTAGAGCAAGCGGTACTCGGTGGGGCGCAGTTTTTGAGCCTTGCCACGCACAATAACCTCACGCTTGTCGAAATCTATCTGGAAATCGTCATCAATCTTAACCTGACTCTCGGAACGACTAACGCTAGAGGGCATCGCCGCCCGCCGCAACACCGCCTTAACCCGGCTCACCAACTCGCGATGGTCGAAGGGCTTGGCAACATAATCATCCGCCCCAAGTTCCAGACCGCGCACCTTATCGGTTTCGGTGGCTTGCACCGTCAGCATAATAACAGGGGTATTGCTAGCGCGCCGAATTTCAGCCAGGGCTTCATAGCCGTCCATCTGCGGCATCATTACGTCCAGCAGCACCAGGTCGGGCAACTCCTGCCGTACCTTCTCGATCGCCTCCTGACCGTTACGGGCCTCGATAACGTTGTAACTCTCTTTTTCAAGGATGGTACGCACTAAATCCAAAAGTTTAGGCTCATCGTCAACTACAAGAATTGTTTGGCTCACTCGCAAAATCTCCTGATTCTCATTAATCTAACCTAATCCCTGGACACGATGCATCGTGTCCCTACAATGGTGGGGAAAATAATCATACATTTCCAAAAAGTACGGGAAGCTGGGCGGGCACTTCGCGGGGCAGGGTAAAGCAGAAACGCGACCCGTTGTGAGTTCCAGCCGCCGCCTCCACCCAGATACGCCCGCCATGTGCCTCCACAATCGCCTTGCAAATATAGAGACCTAGCCCCGCCCCCTTGCGCTCCCGCACGTAACGGCTATCCAGACGGCTAAAGCGGTCAAAAATCCGTTGCCGCTCCCCTTCCGGCACGCCGCTACCCTGGTCGGTCACGCCGATAATTACCTCGGAGCTGGTGGGCTCGGCATCCACGCTTATTTGACCCCCCGCCGGACTATATTTGACCGCATTCTCCAGCAAATTTACCAGCACTTCCTGTATTTTATCGTAATCGGCAACTACGGTGGGCAGTTCTTCGGGCAGGTTTACCGCCAGTTTATGTTGCTTGCTGACCAAGCCCATTTTTTGCACCACTCGCCGGATAAGATTGCTCAAATCTACCGGGATGCGCTCCAGCTCAATCCCACCCGCCTGAATGCGAGAGGCGTAAAGCAGGTTATCCACCAGCTTGCTCAGGCGTTCGCTTTCTTCCTCGATAATCTGCATTTTCTCGCGCACCTGTTCGGGCTTCATCTCGGTGGTTTCGTCCGCTAGAAACCCGGCATAACCCTTGATAATAGCAATCGGGGTTTGCAATTCGTGGCTGACCACTGAAAGAAAGGTGTTTTGTAATTCTTCGGCGGCTTTGCGGGCGGTAATATCGCGCGCCCCGATAATACTCCCCAGAATATCGCCCCGACCCGACAGAATCGGTGAATAACTCAATTCTACATCCCGCCGTTCGCCATCTTTGGTGTACATTACCACCTCAACCCGGCGGTCATCGCTATAAGGCGTGATGACTTTAAGAGGACATAACATGCTGCATCGTTCGCCGGGACGCACGGTGGTCAGGCTAAAAGCTTCCATACAATCCTGCCCGCGCAACTCCTCAATAGTCCAGCCCGACAGTCGGGTAAAGGCCGGGTTGAAGCCAACGATTTTACACTCCCGGTCAACAATCAAAATACCGTCGGGGCTGTGGCTGACTACCGCCTTCCACCACTCCTTTTCCTCCACCAACCTTTTGAGCAAACGGGCGTTGCGGGCCAACAAATCGCCCTGGTCTACTATCAGGCCCGTTTCATGCTCGGCGGGCTCAAGGCCGGGGGCGGTAAGGCTCAAGGAACTGGCAGAGGGCAGGGCGTGCGACTCTATAAAAGGCAGTCCCGCCGAAAGGCTTAACGGTTGGAACAGGCACAGGGCGGCGATAAAACGACCCTCGGCCTGAATGGGCAAGGCTACCACGTGCATATTTCCTTGCTGGGTGTTAATGTCGCTTTGCAGGGCGGTCAGTTCTTCGTTACCCGTGTTCAGGCGTTCCGAAAGGCGGGCCGTTAAATCCTGAAGCAAGGGGCGCAACTCGTCAAAGGCTGGTGTGCTGAGGCCATAGGTGGAAAAGTGGCTGGGCCGGCCTTTTTTCTCGTTCCAAAATACCAGCACACTGGCTTTGCTGCCCAACGCTTGCACAATATTGGTTATAGCTGCGTCCAGGACGTTGCGGGTTTCGTCGCTGACGGGCTTCCCTTTGTTACGGTTTGGTCGTTTCATTACCATCTAAAACAGTTTTCACTCCTATTTGTTGGACTCAACTCATTTTAACATATTGAGAAAGCCCCAAGCTTTATACTCAATTCTTATTAATCAGAACGCAATTTCCCATCGAACCGCCCGCGAGCTATGCTATAATATTTTTAATATCGCCTGGACGAATCAGAATTGGGGTAAACATGCCAGTTGAAAACTTTCGGATAGTCCTCTTAAATAATGGTCAGGACTCGGCTAAAATTGAACAGTTAGTCGGCTTAATGACCCGCATGTACGATTATCATACTACGCCCCACCCGGATTGGCGCACCCACTCCGGCTGGCAACAGGGTAGCCAGCAATGGTTAAGCCGCTCGGCTGGCTCGGAAGATTGGTTTGTAGCTCTAGTTTACCCCCCTGATTCTGAAATTGCCGGTGGTTATCTGCTGGCTTCTTTTCATTATGAAGCCCCCCTTTTTATCCAAAATCGCTATGGTTATATTGCCGACCTCTGGCTCAACGAAGAATATCGCGGTCAGGGCGCGGCGGAACTTTTGCTGGAAAAAGCTTACGACTGGTTTCGGCAACAAGGGGTCGAACGTCTCCATCTTAAGGTGGATATTCGGAACGAACACGCGCATGCTTTCTGGCGGAAACAGGGCTTTGAGGATTTTCAGATGGTGATGCGGCAAAACGTGGGTGGGGGATAGGGGTTGGGGGATGGAGAAACCTAAAATCGGGAAAGTGTCGTAGGAGCGACCTGCTGGTCGCCCGGTATTGGAAATTCGTAGGGGCGGTTCGCGAACCGCCCTGAATGCAGTTATTTGGTTGATTGAAAAATAATAGGTAGGAGGGACAAATGCCGAAAAAGCTCAGGGTAGAGAAATATACCGAGGCGGTGGAGGCTTTATTGCAACGGGCGCGGGAATTGGATGTATATGTTATCGGGCGGGTGATGGACAGTCAGGGCCGTAGCATGACGATTAATAACGGACGACTGGAGGGTATCAGCACGGGTAGCGCGGTTGGCATCGGTGTGAGCGTATTCACCAAAGAAGGCCACACCGGGTTTGTCAGTAGTGACCGTATAACACCGGAAGTAGCCCGCGACCTGATAGACACCGCCGCTCGGTTGGCTCGTAGCAGTAGTGCTTTTGGCACTGAGCCAAACCGCGCCGTCTTTGAGATAGAGTCGAACGGGGTACAGACAATTGCTACCGATTTTATGACCCTGGACGAAACCAGCTATGACGAGCAGGTTCAGCAACTGCAAGAGGCCAACGCCCTGGCCCGCAGTTTTAATAGCGAATTGTCGGTGCGGAGTTCGCATGGGGTGAGTGACCCCCACTGGCGGATTGTTCGCAGCGATGGCACTGACATCAGTTTTGATACGCCCCACGCCTCAGTCTCGATTGGCCTGACTATGAACGGCAGTAACGGCAAATCCGTCAGCACTTTTGGGGCGGTCAGTGGGCCGGACTCCTCGGTCTTGCTTGACCCGGCCTTCCGGGAAAAACTGGAATTACGCACCCGCAAGGCCGCTTTATTAGCCCAAAATCTGGTGGATGCCCCTCAACCCAAAGGGGGGAGTTACAAGCTGGTAATAGATTATGCCCTGGCGAAAGGGTTAGCGCACGAGGCTTTTGGGCATGCCAGCGAGACCGACGGCATGGAAACCAGTATTCTGGGCAAGGATGGAATAATGAAGGTCGGCGAGCAGATGGCCGCCCGCCGTGTGACCATTACCGATGGGCCAGTGCTGGGCGATTACGCTTATCAGCCCGTCAGTGCCAACGGCATGCCTCGTCAGACCGTCGAAATCCTTAAAAACGGTATTTTGATGGGCGGGCTGGGCGACCTGTTCTCGGCGGGCAAGGCGGGTGTGCCGATTACCGGGGCGGAACGAATTGAAAGTTATCGCAATCTGCCCGTGCCGCGCATGACTAATATCCGTATCAGCGTGGCTAACCCGATCCCGTTTGATACCCGTTTTGAGCTGGTTACGCCCGAAGAAATCCTGGAGGTTATGTTAGCGAACGGCCTGATGCAGCCGGACGAGCCCGTGTTATATTTGTCGGGTTACAAGGGTGGACAGGTCAACCCCAAAGATGGTGACTTTGTTTTTAATTGCGCCAGTATCTACGCCCTCCACGAACTGGAAGACGGGAAACCCAAGCTCTATCAACCCGCCATTTTTAGCGGCAAGGTATTATCGGCCTTGCACTCGATTTTAGCCGGGATTGGGCCAATCTTAGTTGACGCGCAAGGACATTGTGGCAAAAATGGGCAGAGTGTGCCGAGTAGTGGCGGGGCTAACAGCTTCGTGGTGATTGACCGCAACGATGACGTTACCATAGGGGGGGCTTAATTTTATGGCGGAGAGTACGTTAGGAACGGTTCAGGGGGTGGCGACCAGCAGTTTCCCCGAAGAACTGGTGGATTTATTAGGCAAAGCCGAGCGGGGTGAATATGCCGGAGTGCCCAAACTGCGGGGTTGGCGGTTTGATGCCAGCGAGGGGCGCAGTGTGACCCTCAGTATCGTGGATAACAAATTGGGGGGGGTTTATGGCCCTGCAACCGCCCGCGACAGCCTGGGTGGGGGGATTTATCTTATCTGGGACGACGAGCAGCGCACCAGCACCTCGATTGACCGCCGGACTATTCCCGAATTTGAGCAACGCCTGAAAGAGTGGCGAGCCAGTGCTTTTAGTGACGAACGCGCCCCCGATATTCTGGAGCCAAAACCCGTGCCAGAGGTCGAGATGTTTGACCCGGCGATTCTGGAATTCGTGGAGGGGAATATTGACCTGTTGTTTCGCATTTTGAAGCGGGGTGAGGCCGAGTTACGACCTGCTGGAGTGGAGTTTCTGGATGCCGGGACGAGTGCCAGTATCAGTATGCGCTATCTGCGTAACTCCAAAGGTCTGACCCTGACCTATCCTAGCAGTATGGTCAGTTTTTCGTTTTATGCTGATAGCCTCTATGGTAACGGCTATGGCAAGCGCAATATGTTCCCCGAAGGCGAAATTGAGCGGATTATCGAGGATGTAAAGCTTAACACCGCCCGACTTAAAGTGGATGGCAAGTTCACGCCTGACCCGGCGGGTTGTCGGGTTATTCTGGATACGGGGGTGGCGGGGTCGTTTCTCAATAGTTATATCTCAAGTAATTTATCGGGAAGTGGGGTGTCGAACCGCCAATCGGCCTTCAAGCTGGAAGATTTTAAGGAAGGCAAAAGCGTAATGCGGGAGGATATTTCGCTGTTTATTGACGGTTTGCGCAGTTTTGAGACCTCCGCCAGCCGTTGCAGTAGCGAAGGAGTGCCGGGTGGGCAGGGTTATCTGGTGCAAAATGGCAAACTGGTGTCGCCCGCCCTTGACCTGAAATATGCTGGAATTACCGGGTTTGAGCCTACCCCCGGCGGCGGGTTGTATGTGCTGGTAGAAGGGGAGCAGAAGTCCTTTGAGCAGATGATTAAAGAGCTGGATTACGGTTTGCTGGTCTATGGGGTGCTAGGGATGCACACTCAGGATACCACTAGCGGACGTTATTCGCTTTCCGCCCCGCGTACACTGGTTATCGAGAATGGCGAAATCAAGGGCAAGGTGAAGGCGGCCTTGAGTGGGAATTTCTTTGAGAATATTTGCGCTGACAACAGTGATTTTGGTTGGGATCCTTACGAGGATGGCCCCGCAATGGCCTTGAATTGTCAGGTGATTATCGAGTAGCCGGAAATTGACTAAATTCTGGCAGCGTCCCACCCTTTTTAATACTGCCGTGTTGCTGGCGGCAGTTTTGCTAATTTTCTGGCGAATGCCCTACCTTATTACTCAGCCCCGCTTTTGGGCGGAGGAGGGGGGCGTTTTTTTTGGCTACGCTTATGCCCAGCCCTGGTACGAAACTCTGGTTTTTGTGCCGTCATACCTGGGCTATTTGTGCTTTTACTATAATATTGTGGTGCTTGCCGCGACTTTTGTGCCTCTTGCCTATGCCCCGCTCGTTACTACCCTGGCCTGTTTGTTAGTTCAGCTTGTTTCGTTGGCAATTATTCTGTGGAGCAAATCGAGCTTTTGGGATAGCCGTCCCCGCAAAGTGTTGGCCTGTCTATTCCTGACTATTAACCCTCTGGCGGAGGACATCTGGCTAACCACTACCACCTGTCAGTTTTATTTTTGCCTGATTACTTTCCTGTTGTTGCTGGAAGAAAGCGAAAATTCGAGTAATTTCAAAAAGTGGGCTTATCGCGGTTTGCTGCTAATGGCGGGGCTTACCGGGCCAGTCTCGTGTTTCCTGACTCCCTTTTTCTTCTTTCGGGCGTGGCGGGATAAAAACCGGGAATACTGGATTCAGGCCGGGATTCTGGCGGTTTGCGCGGTTTTACAGTTTATCTGTCTGTTAGCGAATCTGGCTGCGCCGGGGAGTCTGACAAATAAACGGGTAGTTGCGCCAGATGTGCCGACCATAATCGCGATTATCTGGAACAAGACTCTTATTCAGCCGATTGCTGGGCCGAGTGTTTCGCAAGGGGTGGGCGAGAGTTTGCGCGAACTACAAATTTCTGGTCAATTTGGCTTTTTCCTGTTGGCAATGGGGCTGTTTTTGGTAGGTTTTTTCTTGCTGGAGTTTATTTCTAGCCCCCTTGACCTGACGCGCCGGATTATTTTCCTGGGAAGTTACCTGACTCTGCTGATTCTTTCGATTATTACCTCGATTGAGCCCAAAGCAGCCTTGATTAACGCTGGCGACGGGCGACGTTATTTTTATGTACCAAGCTGTATCGTGCTAATTCTATTACTCGGCAATCTGCGCTTTGATAAAAACCTCTTAAAAACTTTGCGTTCAGGGCTGTGTGTGGTGGTCTTGCTGGGAGCTCTGGTCAGTGGGCTACTGAGTTACGAACGGCTATCCACCCGCCCCGACTTACCCGTCTGGCAGGACGAGGTAACGTGCTGGCAAATCAACCCCGACTACGCCCCCCAAACCTGGCCGCAGGGCTGGTGGGTACGGCTGGAAAAGCCATGATAAAATATCGCGGTCTATTCACGACAAAAATTCGTAGGGGCGGTTCGTGAACCGCCCATTGTAAACCGCCCGGATTTCACCCAAAATATCGTGATAATATTTCGTCGGAGCAGTTCGCCTGCCCCTCCTGTACTCAGGGGGGTGAACCGCCCACCGTAGCCCTACCCAGATTCTAACGAGGTAAAAGAATGCAATACCACCCCGAAATACATGACCGCCATTCGATTCGGTTGATAGACTATGATTACACTCAGGACGGGCCTATTTTGTTACGGTTTGTAGCTATAGTCGGGAATGTTTGTTTGGCGAGGTTATAAATGAGGTAATGCAGCCAAACCAGTTTGGGGAGGTTGTGGTTGATAGTTGGCTATGGTTGGCCCAACACTATCCTTATGTTACTTTGGATGCCTGGGTTGTTATGCCCAATCATTTTCACGGTATTATGGTCATTGGAGAGAATGTCGAGGGCGGTTCACGAACCGCCCCTACGAAAATCAAATCGCTAGGCCGACTGATTGGCGCGTTCAAGACTGTTTCCACTAAACAAATCAATCTTATACGGCAAACACCTAGCCTTACACTCTGGCAACGAAACTATTACGAACGAATTATTCGCAATGAATCAGAATTAAATCGGATTCGGGAATATATTGAGGCAAATCCAGCAAAATGGGCTTCTGACAAAGAAAATCCTGTTAATAGGTTAGGGCAATCAAGTTAAGGGTTATTTCGATGTTTGTTTTGATTGATTTAAATACCCAAGCAGTGGCAGTGGCAAAATACGTTCAAGGCTGGAGGAAACAGCAGTTTTTGTCCTGGATTTCCCAATTTGGGGAAGTGCGAAAGTATAACCCTTACAATAATGAAAACTATCTCTTCACTTCGGTCTGCGGGCTTCACACGACTTTTTCTATTACTGAAAATAATAAATTACTACTTGACCACCCTAAGTTGGGACAAAGACAAATAAAGGTAGAATTGAGCGCGGAAGATTGAATCGGTTGCAGGATTATGACCTTACATGCTGGTACAAAAATGACCAGATGACCTCACTACCAGGGCGACCATTGATGGAGGCAGGGTAACTATGACCGCCCCCCTTCATTTGGTAATGGGCCACCGTGCTATTATCACGGCAACCCGCCCATTCCTCGCCCTTGACTTCGCTGGTATCCAGAAAGATTTGGGGGCCTGTGGTGCAACCGTTACGCTTAGCCCACTCGGCTAGATAATTTGGCATAGAGGGGAGCGGCCACCCTGGAAAATCTTTATCGGGCCGCCCATTGTAGGCAATAACATTATCGGCGGTTCCGTGAATCTCAAGTAGGGCCACCGCCCGACTTGGCTGGCAACCACCGTCCGGCAGGACAAAGTAGTTTCCAGCGATAGGCACAACCGCCGCAATCCGCCCTGCCAATCTACAGGCCAGATAGTGGCTCATACCACCGCCATTTGAAAAGCCCGTTGCATAAATCCGGCTGGGGTCTACACACAATTCTTTTTGGAATTTGTTTATCATATCGTTGGTAAAGGTCAGGTCGTCAATCCCGTAGTCGGCGGCAGGCCCCACATTGGCCCACATCGGCAACCCGTCATCATCTTTTACCCCCTGTGGATACACCGTGATAAAGCCTTGTTGGTCTGCCAGAGTTGAGAAACCTGACCCGGCCTCCATATCCGCCGCACTACCACCGTGCCCATGAAAAACCAATAAAATTGCTTCAGACTCATTCGGTTTATATTTTGCCGACAGGTGTAGCCGATAGCTGCGGGTAGCACTCCCCCGCGCCCCTGAAGGATTCGCTGCAATCGTCACGTTCTCAGTTAGACCCGGCGTTATGGGCGCGGCCTTCCCGCAACCAGTAGTTGGAATGGGTTGATTACTCGCCAACCCCGCCCCATTTGTAGTCGCTGGGATTTGGGTAGGCGTGTTAGTGATTAGGGCTGGAACGCTTGTGCTTGTTTCAGTTGATGTGCTGGAGATTATCGGTGTAGCAGGTAGTGGTATGGCGGTGGTGTTAGGGGGAATAGTTGTGGTGGTGCTGCTCACCGTTGAGGTAGGCGTGAGGTTGGAAGCGGAACCACAGGCGTTTAGGGTCAATATTGCCAGCAGTAACAAGGCTACCATCGCTCTATTTTCCAGCCGATTTTGCAACTTTTTAGCCTATTTGGAATTACTGTTTTCAGCAATAACAGAGCCGAAATTTTCAGCCAAACCGGGTCAAGGCATCCTGAGCAGCCGCCCGCACATCTTCGTTGGCATCGTGCTGGGCAACGGGTTGAAGCAGTTTCTTGAGGTTTGTTACCCCGGCTTCGGCTAACAGTCCCGGAATTTCCCGCCGCACAATTGGCTCGGTATCCTTAAACCTCCCGGCTATCTCCGCCTTGATGTTTATGGTTTTGCCGTCAATAGTTTGACCATCGAAAGGTTTGAAGGCCAGGAATTGGCGTACTGCCATCAAGCGGGTATGTTCATTCGAGTTGTTTAGCGCATCTAGCAAAATCGGATAGCCAGAAGCGTCGCCAAGTTGGGCTAGATATGAGGCTGCCAGCGAGGTTTCACCAAAAACCGAAGCCTTGCCCCGCACCAATGGTAATAGTTTTCGGCGGGCTATTTCTGGCTCGCCCCGCAAGGCCAGTGACATTGAGGCCTCAACAAAGCCAAAATCAACCGGGCTTTCCTGAGCATCTACGGCGGCTCGGAGAAGGGTGGTTAGTTTTGTTTGGTCTGGGGGGTCGGTGGGTTGGCAACGTCCTGCTAGAAAGGCCGCTGAAGAATCAGGATTTTTAGGGTCTTCCAGATTCTCCTCTAGCATTTCCATTGTCAGGCTCTGGGAATAATCTACGCTGCCATCGGGTTCGTGTTTATCCAATCCCAACAACCTTTCCACCAGTAGTGGGAACATGTCTTGTTCTCGCTGAAGGATGGGTTGGGTGCGGTTGGGAAAGCCTGCCGCCACAATGTGAGGGGGGCAGGCTCGTTTGTTTTGCTCGTCAGACATTAGGGCGTACCTTTAGCTGGAGCTGGAGTTTTAGCGGCTTCCAATTTTGCCCCCTGCTCGCCAACCTCTTTTGCCAGTTGTTGATAAGGAGCTTTGCCATCGCCAAAGGCCCGTTCTTCACCCGCGTAGGAAAAGTAGCTACTCGCCCCGCCCGTGTAAAAGGCAAAGTTGGCAGTCCCTAAATCTTTCATGGCTTTGGTCAGATGAACTTTCAAATCGTCTTCGGTTTTATCGGCGGAGACGGTTTTCGAGTTGAGGTAATCCGTCACCAGTTTCTTGCCAGTAGTTTCGACCCACGCCTTATCATCGGTACTATGATAGGTTTCGTGACGGGCACAAATCGCCTTTGACCAGAAATACTGGCGGGGGGCTCTCCAACTCTTTTCGTTCAAGGCCGGGGTTAAATCGGCGACAATTTGCTCATAGACTTTCTTGCCGGAGGCAGCATGGGGTTCGGCGGTTACTACTCCGTCGGTAGCGGAAGGGACATCGGTTTTCCCGCCCCCATTCACCCCCCACGGACAATCAACACTCAGGGTAAAATCAACCTTGAAAGAAGGTTTGGCCTTGTCTTCGCCCGCTTTCCATTTGAGGTTTTTGAAGCCAGGTATAAAGCTTTCCGAACCAAAAGGGCTGACGGTCTTAGTGCCGGGGTTTGTCCACTCCGTCCCAACGGTTCCTGACTCTACCGCATCTTTCGCCCCAGAATTTGATTTCAAATCAACCTGCGGGTTATTGAATTCTACCCCCATATTGCCTACACTGAGTTGGAGTGGGCCGGGTGAGGAAGACCCATCAGCGGCGGTAGCGGCGCGGCCAGTTGTTGGGTTTGTGCTATCTTCTTTATGTTCTTCTTCTGGCCCCTTGAGTTGTTCTGGAACCTCATCTAACTGCATGTCTGGCAGAGTGCCCTCTTTGACCGTCTCTTCCTCCTCCGCCCGCGCTACCTCCGGCGGATGGAGTAGTCGTTGTACTACCCGATTGCCAACGGTTCGTTGCAAGCTCAGGATATTTGAAGGGGAGGGATTATGGCTTAACATTCGGGCTATTTGGCTGGGTTTACTGTAGGCGGGGTGAATTGTCGCCAACATTTCAGGGGAGGAACTTTCCCGTTCCCCATCCAGACCTTCCTGGAGGGAATTTTGTTTATCATCAGTGGTAATGGGGCTGTGACCCATAAACTGCCTTTGCCTTTCAAATTGAAACCGTCAGGAAGTGAGTGAGGGCATATTTATTTATTCCAGGAACACCCTAGTATTAATTACTGAGCGCAATTCAGTATAGGAATTATGCCAATCGTTGTCAATCACCAATATTTCACTCTTGTTTATGGCAAAGTTAAGTTTCAGTCCCCCTCAACGGGGCAATTAGAAGATGCCCTCAGAGTGGCGGTGCGGGCGTTGAGAGAGGCACGAACACGCTTATAATCTCATTAAAAATGAATTGAAATTCAGGTCACTTTGGAGGTTTACAGCCAATAACTTTAAAGTTCTCTAGACTTGTTAGTGATGGGTTAAAAGAAATTCCCGAAGACCGTGAACCTTTACCTCAGTTCAAATATTATATATGATTCGCTCTCCTCAAGTTTTTTTGCTATATAATCAAAGCATAAACCCATTGCTGGATGAGAACTGAATAAGGGAGATTTTAGGGAGATTTCCCCGCTAAGATTACTCTTGAAAGTTTTGGAAAATAACAAACGAAATTAAAGATATTCCTATTTTAACTCGGTACTTTTAACTTGCTACTATTAACAACGGAGGGAAAGATGGCAGTTTCAGATGGTAACAGCGACATCACAATTTATGGCGCAACCTGGTGTCCCGATTGTCGCCGCGCCAAGAAATTTTTGAACGAGCAACGGGTTTCCTATAATTGGGTAGATATTGAGCAAATGCCCGAAGCCCAGCAAACCGTCCAAGATTATAACAACGGCAAACAAATCATCCCAACCATCGTTTTTGGGGATGGCGGTATTCTGGTGGAGCCCACCAACGCCGAGCTTGCTAAAAAACTTGGTTTGCAATCTATGGCTAAAAATAATTTCTACGATTTAATTGTGGTGGGAAGTGGCCCTGCCGGGTTGACTACCGCTATTTACGCCGCCCGCGAAGGAATTGAGACTCTGGTAATTGAGCGAAGTGGAGTAGGGGGTCAGGCGGGCGTGACCGAGCGGTTGGATAATTACCCCGGCTTTTCCAAAGGTATCTCCGGGGCGGCTTTTGCCGATGAGTTAGGCGAACAGGCTCGGCGTTTCGGGGTAGAAATCCTGCAAGCGCAGGAAGTGGTTGAGATTGGGGCTGCCGAAACCACCGAACACGATGCTACCGGGCATGGGGGCGAACATCGTTTTATCAAAACCGAGACGGGCGATATGTATTATGCTACCGCTATCGTGATTGCCAGCGGGTCGGACTACAAACGTTTGGGTGTGGCGGGCGAGGAAGATTATATCGGGGCGGGGGTACATTTCTGCGCTACCTGTGACGGGCCGTTTTACAAAGGCAAGGAAATTTTCGTGGTTGGCGGCGGCAATAGCGCGGCGGAAGAAAGTATTGGTTTAAGCAAGTTTGGCTCTAAAGTAACGTTACTGGCCCGTAAGGACTCGCTCGCCGCTAGTAAAGTTATTATTGACAAGCTTAACTCGTTAAAGAATGTGGAAATTCGCTATAATACCGAGGTAAAAGCTTTCAAGGGTGAGGGCCATCTGGAAACTATTACCGTTTTTAACAACAAGTCTAACGAAACGGTAGAAGAAATGGTTAATGGGGTTTTTGTGTTTGTAGGTCTAAACCCCAATACTCAGTTCTTGCGGAACTCCCCTGCCATTAAGCTGGACGAGCGCGGTTTTATCGCCACTGACCGCACCCTCCAAACCAGCCTGACGGGAGTATTCGCCGCCGGGGATTGCCGGGCTGGAAGCACCAAACAAGTTGCCAGTGCGGTAGGTGAAGGCGCAACAGCGGCCCTGATGGTGCGCGAGTACCTCAAGGAGCATGAGGATTTAACTGACCACGCCTCGATTATCGAAAACGATATTGTAGGGGTGTAAAAGGTTGTTGGTTGTCAGTCGTCGGTTGTCGGAAAAGCTGTCAGCCATCAGCCGTCAGCAAAAAGGTTGTTAGTTATTGGTTGTTGGTAAAATTCGGTCTTGTTCCCCCTTCCTTTATAGGGAAGGGGGTTAGGTTTGAACTTTTTAAGCAGTGACTAGCTTAATCAGGGCAATTTCGGGGCGGGTGAGGAAGCGGAAAGGCGGCCCAACCGTCCCGAAGCCGTTATTAACATACATCTGCAAATTATCCAGCTTATAATAACCCCGCAATTGCTGATAAATCGGCCACATCGCTGCATCCGCCAGGGCTGGAATATAAACCTGACCGCCATGCGTATGCCCGCTCAGCATAAAAGTATTGCCTAACCCTTTGGCCTGTTCGCTGAAATTCGGGTTATGGGATAATAGTATTTTAGGGCGGGTGTCACGTCCGGCGGCTTCGACGGTCTGATAGCCCAACGCTCGGACTGTTTTGCTTAAATCTGCGTTGTCGGTGCTACTATCGTCCGTGCCCAACAGCCACAGACTATCGCCGTTTAGTTTTAGTTCGGTGGCGGTATTACGCAAAAGAGGCAGACCGTTTTTGGCAAAAAGCGGGGCAATCCGGCCCAGGTCGCTCCCGTCCGACCAGTGGTCATGATTGCCACTGCTGCCGTACACCCCTAACCGCGCCCCGTCCCGCAACTTACCCAGCGTTTCCGCCGCCATGTCAAAATAATATGTGCCTCGCGAGATAAAATCGCCCGTCACCACCGTCAAATCCGGCTTGAGGGCGTTTACCTGTTCTACTATCCGGGCTACATCCTCGGCGGTGGTGTAGGGGTCAATATGAATATCCGAAAGTTGGGCGATAGTCAGGCCATTAAAAGCGGCTGGCAGATTAGGAATTTTTATTTCCAGGCGGCTAATCGTCGGGCCATTTGGCTCAATCAAAAAGCTGTCTACCGCAAAGGCCGTTAAGGCACTGCCCTCAATCAGGAAGCGACGACGACTGACAGGCACAAGTTTCGCGGTTGGTTTCACTTCGGGCTTGGTTTCGGCAATTGCTTCCACTGCCTTTTTCCGACTTATTTTAAGCCAGAACCATATTCTGATAGTTGTCAAAGTTTGGCGGGTATGAAACGGGTGAAAAATTACCCAGAAGCCTGCCGCTACAAAGAAGGCCATTACTATCAGCCGCAAGCCCCACATCCACCATTGCAGGGCTGCCCCCTTTACTCCCAGAATTTCGGGCAACGTTCCCAGGCTATAGGTAATTCCTACCGTCACAAAAAAGAGCATCACCAGCCCTAACAGCCACAGCCCAAAATTTACCAGATATCTTAACCAGGTTTTATTTTTCATCTAGCCCAATCTAGCCCGGATAATTGCCCGTTGCCCTCGCAAGAAATCTTCTACCGATACAAGTTTTTTCCCCGGCAACTGCAATTCAAGGGGGGCCAACCAACCCTGCCCGGTGGCAATAACCAAGGTATCACCCTTCTCTCCGATAACCTGCCCGAGTAAAGCTGTCCCCGCCATCGCCTGTGAATCCGACTCTGAGTCCTCGCGAGGGCCAATCCCTTGTACTCGCTCGTTAATCAAGGCTTTGGCTTTAAGAATTTTCAAGGTCTGCCCCTGCCAGATGGTAAATACTCCCGGCCAGGGGTCGTAGGCTCTGGTCATGCGCTCAATACAGTCGGCACTTTGTTGCCAGTCAACCAGCCCGAATTCTTTCTTGATAATCCCGGTAAAAGTGGCTTTGCTGTCGTCCTGCTTTTCGGGAATAAGCTCACCCGCCGCCCAGCGTGGCAAGGTTTCCAGCAGGAGTTTCGCCCCAGCCTCAGCTACCTTCGCCATCAGGGTAGGTTGGGTTTCGGCGGGGGCAATCGGCACTACCGCCTTGCTCAACATTGGCCCGGTATCCAGCCCTTTTTCCATCAGCATAATAGTCACGCCCGTCTCAGTTTTGCCATCCAGAATAGCCTGGGCTACGGGTGAGGCTCCCCGATACTCCGGCAACAGCGAGCCATGCACGTTAATACATTGCAAGCGGGGCATTTCTAGCACCGCCCCTGGCAGAATCATGCCAAAAGCGGCTATTACAAAAATATCCGCCCCTCGACTAAACTCCCGTAACTGTTCCAGCACTGCCGGGTCGCGCAACTTTTCCACTTGCATCACGGGCAACCCCAACTCCTGGGCCGTTACTTTGACCGCAGGCGGGGTTAAGACATTTTTCCGACCCACCGGACGGTCAGGCTGCGTCACTACGCCCACCACCTCAAATTCAGGGGCGTTGGCTAAAGCCCGTAAAATTGTCGCGCCAAATTCGGGCGTACCCATAAACAATATTTTCAGTTTATCCAAAACGACATATCCCCAATTATTATCTAAATAACACTTACAAAATTACTACTTACTTCTAGCTATCATTTTAGCACAATCGCCCACTAAGTAACTTGGACAATTTACACTCAGCCCGCAACGTGCTAACATGTTAATCAGAAAACTCTTCATAATTGTTGTACCCCTCGGCCTAACGAGGGTTGGAGGTTAGAGAAATGTCAGTGCTTAAAGAGCCAATTTTGAAATTATCGCAAAGTGCCAGAATGAAGAATTTTGTCACCCACAACAAAATCGGGCGGCGCGCGGCTCGTCGTTTTGTGGCGGGCGAAACCTTGCCAGATGCCATAACCGCTACCCGCGAACTGAACAAACAAAATATTCGGGTCAGCCTTGACCACCTGGGCGAAAACGTCTACAGCGAGGCCGAAGCCAACCACACCACCGAGCATTATCTTGAATTGCTTGACCTGATTGCCAGCGAGAAAGTAGATGCTAATGTCTCGGTAAAACTTACGGCGATGGGGCTGGATGTAGATCGCCGGTTGAGCCTGGATAATATCAGCCGAGTTTTGGAGCGCGGTCAAGATAAAGGTAACATCTTTGTGCGGCTTGATATGGAAGGCACGGCCTATACCCAACGCACCATTGATATTTTCCGCGAATTATGGGATAAAGGTTTTAGGAATGTCGGGACGGTGTTGCAAAGTTATCTATATCGCACCGCCGACGATGTGCAATTGATGCTAGAATTAGGGGCGCGGGTACGGTTGTGCAAAGGGGCTTATTTTGAACCGCCGGACGTAGCCTTCTCGGATAAAGCCGATACTGACCGTAACTATATCAAGTGTATGGAAATGTTACTGGATAAAGGCAACTATCCCGGTCTGGCTACTCATGATGAAAAAATTATCCAGCACGCCCTGGAATATGTTAAAACCAATAAAATCGGGCCAGAACGCTTTGAATTTCAGATGCTCTATGGCGTGCGGCGGGATTTGCAGCGCAAGTTGGTAAATGAGGGCTATAATGTGCGGGCTTATGTGCCTTATGGCTCGGAGTGGTATCCCTACCTGATGCGCCGCATGGCTGAACGACCTGCTAATCTGCTGTTTATGGTTTCAAACTACTGGAAAGGGTAAGATGTCAGCCAAAGTAACCATTAAACTATTTGCCTCT
>Ga0209724_1001469_pt1 | contig 21341 bp, 15 predicted proteins | sample grotaG_FD_184143 | JGI IMG/M metagenome (GOLD analysis project Ga0209724, IMG submission 184143) | Glacier valley bacterial and archeal communities from Borup Fiord, Nunavut, Canada, to study Microbial Dark Matter (Phase II) -... | ecosystem: Environmental > Aquatic > Freshwater > Ice > Glacier ...
GCTTTCGGCCTGTTTGATCACGGCGAGCGTGCGCTCCTGCGTGGCGCCGGGCGGCAACTGCACGTTGGTGATGATGTAGCCCTGGTCTTCGTTCGGCAGGAACGACGCCGGCAGGCGCGCGAACAGCAGCGCCACGATGCCCACGATGGCCGCGAACAGCAGCACGAAGCGCCCGGTGCGCACGAGCATCTTCGCGACCACGCTTTCATAGCCGTGCGTGGTGGCCAGGAAGCCGCGGTTGAACCATCCGAAGAAGCCCTTCTTCACGTGCTTGTGCCCGGCCTCGACCGGCTTCAGGAACGTGGCGCACAAGGCCGGTGTAAGGCTCAGCGCGAGGAACACCGAGAACAGCATCGAACTGACCATCACGAGCGAGAACTGGCGGTAGATGCTGCCCACCGAACCAGCGAAGAACGCCATCGGCAGGAACACCGATACCAGCGTGACGGTGATGCCGATCAGCGCGGCCGAGATCTGCCCCATCGCCTTCTTGGTGGCGTCGCGCGGGCTCAGGCCTTCCTCGCTCATGATGCGTTCGACGTTCTCGATCACCACGATGGCGTCGTCGACCAGGATGCCCACCGCCAGCACCATGGCGAACATGGTCAGCACGTTGATCGAATAGCCGAACACCAGCATCGCGCCGAACGCGCCGAGCAGCGCCACCGGCACCACGATGGTCGGGATCAGCGTGTAGCGCAGGTTCTGCAGGAACAAGTACATCACCAGGAACACCAGGATCACGGCCTCGATCAGCGTCTCGACGACCTGGCTGATCGAGATCTTGACGAACTTCGAGGCATCGAACGGGATGTCGTACTTCACGTTCGGCGGGAAGTAGCGCTGCAGCTCCTGCATGCGGGTGCGAATGGCCGTGGCGGTGGCCAGCGCATTGCCGGTGGGCGAGAGTTGAACGCCGATGCCAGTGGAGGGCTTGCCGTTCAACCGGATCGACGTGCCATAACTTTGCGCGCCCAGTTCGACCCGGGCCACGTCGTGCAGCCGCACCGCCCCGCCATCGGTGGCGGCGCGCAGCACGATGTTGCCGAACTGCTCGACTGTGGTGAGCTGGCCGGGCACCACCACCGTCGCGAAGATGCCCTGGCCCGGTATGTTGGGCAGGTCGCCGATCGTGCCGGACGAGACCTGCGCGTTCTGCGCCCGGATGGCCAAGTTCACGTCGTTCGGCGTGAGCTTGTAGCCCAGCAGCTTGGCCGGGTCGACCCAGATGCGCATGGCACGCTCGGTGCCGAAGAGCTGCGCCTGCCCGACGCCGGGAATGCGCTGAAGCTCGGGCAGCACGGTGCGCGAGGCGTAGTCGCCCAGGGCCACCACGTCGAACTTCGGGTCGTCGCTCGACAGGATGGTGAACAGCAGGAAGTTGGCGCGCGCCTTGTCCACCCGCACGCCTTGCTGCGTGACAGCCGCCGGCAGGCGCGGCGTGGCGCGGGAGAGGCGGTTCTGCACGTCGACCTGGGCCAGGCTCGGATCGGTGCCGCTCTCGAACGTCAGCGTGATCGAGCCGGAGCCGTTCGCCTGGCTCACCGACTCCATGTAGACGAGCCCCGGGGAGCCGTTCATTTCCTGCTCGATGACGCTGACGACCGTGTCTTCGAGCGTCTGCGCCGAGGCCCCCGGGTAGACGGTGCTGATCAGGATCGAGGGCGGCGCGACCGAGGGGTACTGCGCGATCGGCAACTGCTTGACCGCGACCCCGCCGAGCACCACGATGAACAGCGCGATCACCCACGCGAAGATGGGCCGATCGATGAAGAACTGGGCCATGGCGTGCGCCTCAGTTGGCCGACGCAGGCGATGCGGCCGACACGGGCGGCGCTGCCACGCTCGCCGCTGCGCCGGCCGGCCGGCCGCCGCTGGCGGGCATTGCTGAACCCACAGCCGACCACGGCACCGGCTGCACCGGCGCGTTGCCACGCAGCTTCTGGAAGCCGTCGACCATGACCTGCTCGCCGGCCTTCAAGCCGTCGAGCACGACCCACTGGCCGTCGAGCGACGAGCCGAGCTTGACGGGGCGCGGCGCGACCTTGCCGTCGGGCGCCACCACCATCACCGTGTCGCCGGTCGAGCCGCGTGTGACGGCCTGCTGCGGCAGCACGATGCCGGCATCGGCCTGCGCCTGCTCCAGCCGCACGCGCACATACATGCCGGGCAGCAACAGGCCGTTCGGGTTCGGCACCTCGGCGCGCAGGGTGATCTGGCCCGAGCTGGGGTCGACCGTCAGGTCGGTGAACAGGAGCTTCGCTGCCAAGGGGTAGACGCTGCCGTCTTCGAGCACCACCCGAACCGGCAGTGAGCCGGCGCCGGCAGCGCCGGAGGCGCCATCGCCACCGACACGCTTGAACCGGCCGCCCTCGACGGCCTTGCGCAGGCGCAGCACCTCGGTGGTACTTTGCGTGAAGTTCACGTACATCGGGTTGATCTGCTGCACCACCGCAAGTTGCGTGGCTTCGCCCTGCCCGACGAGCGCACCTTCGGTGACGAGCGCGCGGCCGATGCGTCCTGAAATGGGCGAGGTGACCGATGCGTAGGAGAGGTTGATTTGCGCCGTTTGCACCAAGGCCTTGGCACTCGCCACATCGGCCTCGGCCGTCTTCTGCGCCGCCACGGCGACCAGGTACTCCTGCTTGCTGATGGCGTTGGCCTCGACAAGCGGCTTGTAGCGCTCGGCCTGCGCGCCGGCCTGTGTCAGGTTGGCCTCGGCCCGCGCCTGCGCAGCGCGCGCGCTGGCAGCGCTGGCCAAGTACGGCGCCGAGTCGATCTTGAAGAGCGGCTGGCCGGCCTTCACGTCGCTGCCTTCCTTGAAGAGGCGCTGCAGCAGGATGCCGGCCGCGCGCGCCCGCACCTGCGCCACGCGCGAGGCTTCAAGCCGGCCCGGCAGTTCGGTAGCCAGGCCCACCGCGCGCGGGGCGACCGTGACCACGCCGACCTGCGCCGGCGGCGGCGCAGCACCCGGTGGCCCGCCGGGTGCGCTGCCCGCCGCGGGCTTCTGCCCGCAACCAGCCAGCGCCAGCAGCGTCAGCCCGAGACCGAGCGCCCGGCCGACGCGTTGCGCCGGCCGCCTTGCCGAGAATGTGTTCCACCGTGCCATGTCACACCTCTTGTTGGTCGAGCCGGCGCATCGGCGCAGGCCATCTTTCGGCGCAGTATACATACATACTTGAATGTATGTATGACAAGTCGGGTTAGACTCCGACCAGCGCAACCCGCGCGCAATCAAGCCCGAGATAGCGACCGAGACAGAGTCCCGCCCGACCATGGCCCGCAGAACGAAAGAAGAGGCAAGCGCCACGCGCAGCCTGATCCTCGACACCGCCGAACGGGTGTTCGAGGAACATGGCGTGGCGGGCGCGTCGCTGCAGCAGATCGCGCAGGCGGCGGGCCTGACGCGTGGCGCCATCTACTGGCACTTCGAAGACAAGGCCGCTCTGTTCCACGCCATGATGGACCGCATCCATTTGCCGCTGGAAGAAAGCCTTCAGCCCCTTCGGGAGGCCGACCCTGGCGAGCCGCTGAAACACATTCGCGCGATGCTCGTGCGCGCCCTGCGAGAGGTGGCCTGCAACGCCCAGACACAACGCGTGTTCGGCATCGCAGCGCACAAGGTCGAATACGCCGGCGAGATGGGGCTGCTCCGCGAACGCCACATCAGCGGCCGCGACGCCTGCGTGGCCGACGTCGAACGCGACCTGCGGCAAGCGCGGCGGCGCGGCCAGATCGGCAAGCGCACGCCGGCGCGCGCCGCCGCAATCGGCTTGCACTCGCTGATCGATGGCCTGATCCACAACTGGGTGCTCGCGCCGCACGGGTTCGATCTGGTCAAGGTCGGCACGCACGCGCTCGACGCTTACCTGGCCGGGCTCGGTGCGGGCCTCGATGCCCCGGAGAAGCCAGAGTCGGCCGCCTGAGCCACGGCGTCTGTGGTGACGTCCGTGGCGACCATGACTACTTCAAGCCGTTGTAGTTGACCGGCACCCAGGCATAGCCGGCGCCGTCACGGCGCAGGTGGCCCAGGCCGGGGAACGACAGGTGGGCCGAGCCCACGAGATAGCCCTGCCTGGCCGCATCCGCATAGGCCAGCTTGCGCTGCGCAGCGGCCGCCTTGCTGTCGGTGTCGAACTGGATCGTGACCGAGGGCTGCGCGAACTGCACCGCCGCCACGTGCATCAGGTCGCCCCACAGCACCAGTTTCTGGCCCTGGCTCTCGACGAGGTAAGTGCTGTGGCCCGGCGTGTGGCCGCGCGCTGCCATGGCCTTGATCCCGGGCACGAGATCGGTGTTGCCATCGAAGGGCTTGAACTTGCCTGCCGCCACGTACGGGTTCAGCGACGCCATCGCGCCCTGGAAGAAGCCCTTCGCATCGGCGGGCGCCTTGTCGAGGTTTTCCTTGCTGAGCCAGAAGTCGGCGTCGTGCTGGTCGGCGCGCACGGTGGCATTCGGGAATGCCAGCTTGTCGCCGGCCATCAGGCCGCCCACATGGTCGGCATGCATGTGGGTGATGTAGATCTCGTCGACCTGCTCGGGCTGGTAGCCGGCCGCCTTCAGGTTGGCGAGCAGGTTGCCCAGCGTCGGGCCGAACAGGCTCGCCGCGCCGGTGTCGATCAGCACCAGCTTCGAGCCGGTGTTCACGAGATAGCCATTGACCGACGTGTCGAGCGGCGCCTTCAGGAAGTCGTGCTTCAGCGCCTTGTCGACCTGCCCCGGGCGGGTGTTGGTGAGCAGCTTGTCGACCGGCAGTTGCACCGTGCCGTCGGACAGTGCGGTGATCTCGAAGTCGCCGAGCATGACCCGGTAATAGCCCGGCGCCGGGGTCTTGACCTGCGGCGCGGCCGCGAACGTGGTGCCGGCAGTGAACGCGGCACAAACAGCCACGAGGGCGAAGGAGACGATTTGGCGTGATGCAGACGACATGTTTGGTTCAGTTCCGGGACGTGGGGCAGCAAGGTTAGCGGCAACGCCGGTTTCGTGCCGGGCGCGGCAGCGCTGGGCGCGCCGCGCGTGCGGCCTTGTGGCAAGTTCAGCGCGTGCGCCGACGCCTCACAAACAGCAAGAACGGGAGAGACAAGCCCTGCTGCGCTGTGCACACCGTGTCGACCCGCCGGCTGATCGAGATCTTCTCGGCGCGCACCGGCAGGCTATCCGGCAGCGCCCCGTTCGAACCTGAACACCGCCACACTGGCGCGCAGGTTCGGCCACCGGCGCACCGGCGCACCGCTCTGGATGCCGAACGCGTCGAGGATGCGCAGGCCGTCGCGGCGCGCCAGCACTTCGAAGTCGGCAAAGGTGGCCACGCGAATGTTCGGCGTGTCGTACCACTGATACGGCAGCACCTTGGTGATCGGCATGCGGCCCTTGATGACGTGCAGCCGGTTCGGCCAGTGCGCGAAGTTCGGGAAGCTGACGATGCCCGTGCGGCCCACGCGCGCGGTTTCGCGCAACATCTTTTCGGTGTTGCGCAGGTGCTGCAGCGTGTCGAGTTGCAGCACCACGTCGAAGCTCTGGTCTTCGAAGAGGGCCAGCCCCTCTTCGAGGTTGAGCTGGATCACGTTCACGCCGCGCTGCGTGCAGGCCAGCACGTTGGCGTCGGCGATCTCGATGCCGTAGCCGGTGCATTGCCGGTGGTCGCGCAGGAACGCCAGGAACTCGCCGTCGCCACAGCCCAGGTCGAGCACGCGGGAGCCTTTCGGAACGAGCTCGGCGATCAGCGCCATGTCCTTCCGGTCGCTCACGCTGCTTCCTTCGCGATGTTGTCGAAGTACGCGCGCAGCACGCCGTGGTAGCGCGGGTCGTCGAGCAGGAAGGCGTCGTGGCCGTGCGGGGCGGCGATCTCGGCGTAGCTCACGTCGCGCTTGTGATCGACGAGCGCCTTGACGATCTCGCGCGAGCGTTGCGGGGCGAAGCGCCAGTCGGTCGTGAAGCTGATGACCAGGAACTTGCAAACCGCCGCCGCGAACGCGGCCGTGAGGTCACCCCCGAACGCACGCGCCGGGTCGAAGTAGTCGAGCGCGCGGGTGATGAGCAGGTAGGTGTTGGCGTCGAAGTACTCGCTGAACTTGTCGCCCTGGTGGCGCAGGTAGCTCTCGATCTCGAACTCGATGGCCTGCGTGCTGTAGGCCAGGCCGGTGTTGCCGGTGTCAACGGGAAGGGACCCGTGGCCTCGGATCCTTCGGCCGAATTTGGCCTCCATCGCGTCGTCCGACAGGTAGGTGATGTGGCCGATCATCCGCGCCACGCGCAGGCCGCGCCGTGGCAGCGTGTTGTGGGCGTAGAAGTGGCCCTCGTGGAAGTCGGGGTCGGTGATGATGGCCCGGCGCGCCACCTCGTTGAAGGCAATGTTCTGGGCCGACAGGTTCGGCGCCGTGGCCACCGCGATGCAGTGGCGCAGCCGGTCGGGGAAGCGCAGCGACCAGCTCAGCGCCTGCATGCCGCCGAGGCTGCCGCCGAGCACGGCCGCCAGTTGCTCGATGCACAGCGCGTCGCACAGGCGCGCCTGTGCATCGACCCAGTCTTCGACCGTGACCACGGGGAAGTCGGCACCGTAGGGCACCCCCGTGTCGGGGTGAATCTGCATCGGCCCGGTCGAGCCGAAGCACGAGCCGGGGTTGTTCACGCCAATCACGAAGAAGCGGTTCGTGTCGAGCGGCTTGCCCGGGCCGATGAGGTTGTCCCACCAGCCTTCGCTCTTGGCTTGCCCTTCGTAGGTGCCGGCCACATGGTGGCTCGCGTTGAGCGCATGGCACACCAGCACGGCGTTGCTGCGCGCGGCGTTGAGCGTTCCGTAGGTCTCGTAGACGAGCGTGTAGTCACGCAACTGCGCGCCGCTTTGCAGCGGCAGCGCCTCGGCGAAATGCAGGGACTGCGGGGTGACGTGGCCGACCGAAGAAGTCATGTGCTCAAAAGAAGAAACCCGGCACCGCGAAAGCGGGACACTGGGTCGAGCGTCCTGTCTTTAGCGGCATTTATAGAGCGCCCGCAAGCCGGAGCAAATCAGCGCTGGGTGGCAGTATAGCGGCGCCACTTCAAGGGGACGACATGGGCTGGTTCGAGGGTTTCGAGGCGCGCTACTTCGACGTGAACGGCGTGCGCATCTTCGCGCGCACCGGTGGGCGCGAGGGCGCGCCGCCGCTGCTGATGCTGCACGGCTTTCCGCAGACGCACGCCATCTGGCACCGCGTGGCGCAGGTGCTGGCACCGCACTTCTCGCTGGTGCTGCCCGACCTGCGCGGCTACGGCGACTCGGCCAAGCCGCCCGGTGCGGCCGACCACGGCAACTACAGCAAGCGCACGATGGCGGCCGACATGGCGGCCGTGATGGCGCAACTCGGCCACGCGCGCTTCGGCCTGGTCGGCCACGACCGGGGCGGCCGCGTGGCGCACCGACTGGCGCTCGACCACGCGCCGCAGGTCACGCGTCTGGCGCTGATCGACATCGCCCCCACGCTCGACATGTACGCCGCGACCGACATGCGCTTCGCCTCGGCCTACTACCACTGGTTCCACCTGATCCAGCCTGCGCCGTTGCCGGAACGCATGCTCGGCGGCGACCCCGCGTTCTGCCTGCGTTGGGCTCTCGGTGGCTGGGGTTCGAACGGCACGGCCTACATCGAGCCCCAAGCACTGGCCGAATACGAACGCTGCTTCTGCACGCCCGAGGCCATTCACGGCGCGTGCGAAGACTACCGGGCCTCGGCCGGCATCGACATCGACCACGACCGCGCCTCGCGCGCGGCCGGTGAGCGCATCGCCTGCGACACGCTGGTGCTGTGGGGCGAGCGCGGCGTGGTCGGCCAACTCTTCGAGCCACTGGTGCTGTGGCAGGCGCAGTGCAGCGCGCGCGTCACCGGCGAAGCCGTGCCCGCGGGCCACTTCATTCCCGAAGAGCTTCACGCGCTCACGGCCGAGCGCTTGCTGGCGTTCATGCACTGACGCGCATCGAACGAGGCTGCCTTGAACTGGGCTGCCTTTAGGGCTTTCCCGTGGCGATGCCCACCGCGCACCGGGCCTACCATCGCGCTGCCCCAAGGAGCGCGCATGTTCAATTGGCTCAAGCAACTCGACCGGCACATCCCCGTGCGCTACAGCGTGTGGCTGGTGTGCTGCGTCGGCGCGTTGCTGTGCGCATTCACCTGGGTGGCGTTTGGAGTTGGCGGTGCGCTGGCGCTGGGCTTCGCAGCACTCACCGCACTCGGCCTGCGCGACACGCGGCAATCGCGTCACTCTGTTCTGCGCAACTACCCGGTGATCGGCCACCTCCGCTTCCTGCTCGAATTCGTGCGGCCCGAGATGCGCCAGTACTTCATCGAAGGCGACAACGAAGCCGCGCCGTTCTCGCGTCAGCAGCGCTCGCTGGTGTACCAGCGCGCGAAAGGCGACTCGGACAAGCGGCCCTTCGGCACGCAGATGGACGTGGGCGCCGTGGGCTACGAGTGGATCAACCACTCGATGCAGCCGACCACGCTACCCACGCACGACTTCCGGGTGCTCATCGGCGCGAACCGCGCGCAGCCGTACAACGCGAGCCTGTTCAACATCTCGGCCATGAGCTTCGGCGCGCTCAGCGCCAACGCCATCCAGGCCTTGAACACCGGTGCGGCCAAGGGCGGCTTCGCGCACGACACCGGCGAAGGCAGCATCAGCCGCTACCACCGCATGCACGGCGGTGACCTGATCTGGGAGATCGGCTCCGGCTACTTCGGCTGCCGCAACCCCGACGGCAGCTTCAACGAAGAGCGCTTCACCGAAAACGCCACGCAGCCGCAGGTGAAGATGATCGAGTTGAAGCTGAGCCAAGGCGCCAAGCCCGGCCACGGCGGCGTGCTGCCGGGCCCGAAGGTGACGCCCGAGATCGCCGAAGCGCGCGGCGTGGCGCCGTGGGTCGACTGCGTGTCACCGGCCTCGCACGGCGCGTTCAGCACACCGATCGAGATGATGCATTTCATCGAGCGGCTGCGCACCCTGTCGGGCGGCAAGCCGACCGGCTTCAAGCTGTGCATCGGCCACCCGTGGGAGTGGTTCGCGATCACGAAGGCCATGCTCGAAACCGGCATCACGCCGGACTTCATCGTCGTCGACGGGGCCGAGGGCGGCACCGGCGCGGCGCCGCTGGAGTTCACCGACCACGTGGGCGCGCCGCTGCAGGAAGGGCTGCTGCTGGTGCACAACACGCTGGTGGGCTTCAACCTGCGCAGCCAGGTCAAGCTGGGCTGCGCCGGCAAAGTGGTCAGCGCGTTCGACATCGCGCGCATGCTGGCGCTCGGCGCCGACTGGTGCAACTCGGCACGCGGCTTCATGTTCTCGCTCGGCTGCATCCAGGCGCAGAGCTGCCACACCGGCGCCTGCCCGACCGGCGTGGCCACGCAAGACCCGCAGCGCGCGGCCGCGCTCGTCGTGCCGACGAAGGCCGACCGCGTGTATCACTTCCACCAGAACACGCTGATGGCCTTGAAGGAACTGGTGCAGGCGGCGGGCCTGCGTGACCCGAACCAGCTGACCGCTGCGCACATCGTGCGGCGCAGTGCCGAGCACAGCGTGAAGCTGCTCGAGAACCTGCTGCCGTTCGTGAAGCCCGGCGAGTTGCTCAGCGGGGCCGAGATGCCGCAACAGGTGTTCCGCCAGTACTGGCCAATGGCCCAGGCGTCGAGCTTCGGGGTGGTGACGCCGGTGTGGCCGCTCAGGCAGAGGGAGGCGCGGTGTCGGTGAAGCTGGCCCGCGCGTTCAACTTCTCCGACAGCTTCGCCAGGTTCGGATGCGCGTCGCGCCACGCGATGGCTGGGAAGCGGAAGTCGAGGTAGCCGAGCGCGCAGCCCACCGCGATGTCGGCCAGCGACAGGTGAATGCCGGAACACCACGGCTTCTCACCCACGCCCTTGCCGATGGCGGCCAGCGATGCGTGAACGCGGCTCAATTGCCGGTCGATCCACGCCTGGCTGCGTTGCTCGGCGGTGCGGCCGGGCCAGGTCTGCTCGAGCCGGGCAAGGATCGCGGCATCGAGAATGCCATCGGCCAGGGCCTCCCAGGTGCGCACCTCGACGCGCTCGCGCGTGCCCTCGGGAATGAGCCGGCTCACCGGCGAACGGGTGTCGAGGTATTCGACGATCACACGCGAATCGAAGATCGCCTCGCCGCCCGGCAGCACCAGGCACGGCACCTTGCCCAGCGGGTTCGACTTGAGCATCTTGTCGTCGCCCCACACGTCTTCGAGGTCGAGTCGGTAGTCGAGCTTCTTCTCGGCCATCACGACGCGCACCTTGCGCACGTACGGGCTGGTCAACGAACCGATGAGTTTCATGGGGTGGGGTTCCTGTGGCCGGCTGGGGCGCCGCGTCGGTGCTGCTGCGATCGGTGCACTTCTCGTGCCGTGCTTCTCGTGCCGTGCTTCTCGTGCCGTGCTTGTCGTGCCGTGCTTCCTGGCCGGCCACTTCGCGCCGCAACCATTCGACCGATTTTAACGGCCGTGTCGGTGCCCTTGGCCTCAGCGGCGTAGCGCCCAGTCCACAGTCGCGGGGCGGCCGGGCAGGGCGAGCGTGGCGGTGGCGACCGGGGCGCGCGCCACCACCTTGCCGCGCCGCACCACCACGAGGCGGGCCGCACGCAAACGAATCGCCTCGACCGGGTCGCGCGCCTGAAGCAGCACGAAATCGGCGTGTGCGCCGACCTCGATGCCGTAGCCCGGCAGCCCGAGGATGCGCGCCGCGTTCAGCGTGACGGCGTCGAAGCAGGCGCGCATCTGCACCTGCGATGTCATCTGCGCCACGTGCAAGCCCATCTGCGCCACCTCGAGCATGTCGGCCGACCCCAGCGAATACCACGGGTCCATCACGCAGTCGTGCCCGAACGCGACCGTGATGCCGGCGGCCATCAACTCGGGCACGCGCGTCATGCCGCGGCGCTTCGGGTAGGTGTCGTGGCGGCCCTGCAGCGTGATGTTGATGAGCGGGTTGGCGATGGCGTGCACCTGCGCCTCGCGCATCAGCGGCAGCAGCTTGCTGACGTAGTAGTTGTCCATCGAATGCATCGACGTGAGGTGCGAGCCGGTCACACGGCCGTGCAGGCCGAGCCGCTGCGTGTGGAAGGCCAGCGTCTCGATATGGCGCGACAGCGGGTCGTCGCTTTCGTCGCAGTGCATGTCGACCCGCAGGCCCCGTTCGGCGGCCAGTTCGCACAACACGCGCACACTCTCGGCGCCATCCGCCATGGTGCGTTCGAAATGCGGTATGCCGCCGATCACGTCCACACCCATGTCGAGCGCGCGCTTCAGGTTGGTGAAAGCGGCGGGAGCGCGCAAAAGGCCGTCCTGCGGGAAGGCGACGAGCTGCAGGTCGAGGTAGGGCGCGACCCGCTGCTTCACGTGCAGCAGCGCCTCGACTGCCAGCAGGCGGTCGTCACACACGTCCACGTGCGAGCGGATGGCGAGCAGGCCCTTGGCGACCGCCCAGTCGCAGTACTGCAACGCGCGCTCGACCAGCGCGTCTTGCGTGAGCTGCGGCTTCAGTTCGCCCCACAACGCAATGCCTTCGAGCAGCGTGCCGCTCTCGTTCCGGCGCGGCAGGCCGACACTGAGCGTGGCGTCCATGTGGAAGTGCGCGTCGACGAACGGCGGGCTCAGCAACTGGCCTTGCGCGTCGATTGCTTCGCAGCCGGCGGGCGCCGCCAGGTTCGCGCCAATGGCGGTGATGCGCCCGGCCTCGGTCAGCACGTCCTGGCCGGTGCGGCCGTCGGGGAATGTGGCGTTGCGAACAATGAGCATGGGTGGTTTCGCGGCGGGTCCGTAACGTGCATTGGCGGTGGAGGCGGCCGGTGCATGAGCGGTTGCACGCCGCAAACGAGGCACAACGAACTCGGCACAAACCCCTAACATTGGGGATTGAAACTGTGCAGAATGCATGTGCGGGAATTCAAAACAACATCAGCAGCAGCGCTTTCATGCCTGCCAGACCCCGACCATGCAGCACCTGTTGACAGTCTACGTCCACCTTCTGGCGACCTGCATGGCGATCGGCGTCATCGTGATGACGGACATGCGGCTGGTGGCCAAGCTGGCCGGCTACCGCGTCACGATCCCGCCGCCGGAGCGCTTCGAGAGCCGCATGATCCTGGTGGCCACCGCCACGCTGGTGCTGACCGGCACCGCGCTCATCGCGATGGGCCTCGCGGCCGACCCACGCTACCTCGACAACCCCAAGCTGCAGGCCAAGCTGGTGCTCGTGACGCTGCTCTGCGTGAACGGCTTCGCGCTGCACTACATCACCTTCCCGCGGCTGGCGCGTGCGCGCACCGTGGCCTCCTGGTCGATGCGCGACATGCTCGCGGTGGCCGCGCCGGTCGGTTTGTCGAACAGCCTGTGGATGTACTGCGCCTTCCTGGGCATTGCCCGGCCCTGGAACTTCACGGTCCCCATCGGCGAAGTCCTCGGCGTGGCGGTGGTGCTTTTCATGCTGGCCTTCGGCGCGGTGATGCTCGGCCTGCGCTTCGCCGCGCGCGACGAGCCCCGCCACGACCCCGACTGGATCGACTCGATGAAAGCGCGCCTGGGCGACCACGCACCGCTCGGTAGCTACCACCGCAGCTTCGCCGATTCGCCCCAGGACCGGCCGCTCTGACCGCAGGCGGGGCGCTGCGGCATCGCATTCGCGAGCCGGCCGATGTCGAGCGCATGCGGGGCTGCCACGCGCGGCGCGCTGAACACAAGCGCCGGGGTGCGCTCGGTCGCCACCTGGCCGACTTCTACAATTGCTGGCTGCCCTGCGGCACGCCTGCCCTTCTGCGCCCCCGCGCCCCACTGCGATGACTGCCGCCATGAACCTGACCGCCCTGTCCGCCCTGTCACCGCTCGATGGCCGCTATGCCAACAAGGTGGCGGCCCTGCGCCCGTTGCTGTCGGAGTTCGGCCTGATGCACCGGCGCGTGCAGGTCGAGATCGAGTGGTTCATTGCCTTGTCGGATGCCGGCCTGACTGAGTTCAAACCCCTGTCGGAGGCCGCGCGCGGCCTATTGCGCGGGCTGGTGCTGCGCTTCTCGGAAGCCGACGCGCAGGCTATCAAGGACATCGAGCGCACCACCAACCACGACGTCAAGGCGGTCGAGTACTGGCTCAAGGGCCGCTTCGCCGGCCATGCCGAATTGAAGGCGGCCGATGAGTTCGTGCACTTCGCGTGCACCAGCGAAGACATCAACAACACCAGCCACGGCCTGATGCTGCAGGCCGCGCGCACCGATGTGCTGCTGCCCGCACTCGACAACGTGATCGCGCGGCTGCGCAGCATGGCGCACGAGTTCGCGGCCGTGCCCATGCTCAGCCGCACGCACGGCCAGACCGCGAGCCCCACCACCGTGGGCAAGGAAGTCGCCAACGTGGTGGCGCGCCTGGGCCATGCCCGCCAGCGCATCGCCAGCGTCAAGCTGCTCGCGAAGATGAACGGCGCGGTGGGCAACTACAACGCCCACATGGTGGCCTACCCGGACATCGACTGGGAGGCGTTCGCGCGCAGCGTGGTCGAGAAGCAGCTCGGCCTCGCCTTCAACGAATACACCATCCAGATCGAACCGCACGACTGCATGGCCGAGCTGTTCGACGCCGTCACGCGCACCAACACCATCCTGATCGACTGGTCGCGCGACGTGTGGGGCTACGTCAGCCTGGGCTACTTCAAGCAACGCGTGAAAGAAGGCGAGATCGGCTCGAGCACCATGCCGCACAAAGTGAACCCGATCGACTTCGAGAACGCGGAAGGCAACTTCGGCCTGGCGAATGCCCTGCTCACGCACCTGGCGCAGAAGCTGCCGGTCTCGCGCTGGCAGCGCGACCTGACCGACAGCACCGTGCTGCGCAACATGGGTGTGGCGCTCGGCTACGCGCTGCTCGGCTACGACTCGCTCGCGCGCGGCCTCGGCAAGCTCGAAGTCAACCCCGAGGCCCTGGCCGCCGACCTCGACAACGCCTGGGAAGTGCTGGCCGAGCCGATCCAGACCGTGATGCGCCGCTACAAGCTGCCGAACCCCTACGAACGCCTGAAGGAGCTGACGCGCGGCAAGGCGATCACACGCGAAGCGATCCACGCCTTCATCGGCACGCTCGAAATCCCGCAGGCCGAGCGCGAGCGCCTGCTGCTGCTCACACCCAGCAGCTACACCGGTGCGGCGGCGGCGCTGGCGCGGCGTGTCACTTGACCCAGCGCCTGACCGATCACCCGCGAGCGACCATGACCTTCACCGAGCACCTCGCCCGCGCCGAGCAGGCCAACGACTCGATGTTGTGTGTCGGGCTCGACCCCGACCCTTCGCGCTTTCCGCCGCCGTGGCAGGGCGACTCGCGGCGGATCTTCGACTTCTGCGGGGCAATAGTCGACGCGACGAAAGACCTGGTCATCGCGTTCAAGCCGCAGATCGCCTACTTCGCGGCGCACCGTGCCGAAGACCAGCTCGAACGGCTGATCGCGCACATCCACGCCGTGGCACCCGATGTGCCGGTGATCCTGGATGCGAAGCGCGGCGACATCGGCAGCACCGCCGAGCAGTACGCCTGCGAAGTGTTCCAGCGCTACCGGGCCGATGCGGTCACGCTGTCGCCGTTCCTGGGCTACGACTCGATCGAGCCTTACCTGCGCTTCCCGGGCAAGGGCGTGATCGTGCTGTGCCGCACCTCCAACCCCGGCGGTGACGACCTGCAGGCCCAGCGCCTGGCCTCGGGCGACAGGGTCTACGAGCACATCGCCCGGCTCGCCGGCGGCGCCTGGAACACTGGCGGCCAGCTGGGGCTCGTGGTGGGCGCCACCTACCCGGCCGAGATCGAACGCGTGCGTGCGCTCGCGCCGACGCTGCCGCTGCTCATCCCTGGCATCGGCGCGCAGGGCGGCGACGCCGCCGCCACGGTGCGTGCCGGCTGGCGCGGTGCCGGCGGGCGCGCCACCGCGCCGATCATCGTGAGCTCGTCGCGCGCCGTGTTGTACGCCGGGCAGAACGTCGAACAAGGGGCCGGCTTCGCGCAGGCCGCGCGCGGGGTGGCGCAAGCAACACGGCTCACGCTGAACGCGGCGCGCAGTCGCGGCTGAGACATCGAGCTGCGAGAGCCATGCCGCAGATGACCCAAGCTCCCCTCGACCGCAACACAGCCACGCTCGGCGCAGCGCCAGCGATGGCCGTCAACCTGTTCTTCGGCGCCGTCGCGCTCGGTGCGCTGGTGTGCGCCGCGCTCGTGCTGCTGCTGCCGCCACCCGCGCCGGTCGGCGGGCGCGAGGCCCTTGCGGCCAGCTTCGTTGCTTATGCCGTGCTGGGCGGCGGCATCCTGCGGGTGAGCCAGCGCCCAGGCTTTCGCAGCCATGGCGCCATGTTCGGCATGGCGCTGCTGGCGTTCGTGCTGGCGGCGGCGTCGAGCGTGGTCTACCGCCAGGGCATCCACAGCCCGGCACTGGCGGTCTGCAGCCTGCTGACCTGCGTGACCTGCGTGGTCACTAGCGCACGCCATGGGCTGCTGCTGGCCACCGTCACGGCGCTCGGCATGGGCGCGCTGGCGCTGGCCGAAGCCGGTGGCCAGCTGCCGCTTCCACCGTTCCCGCGAACCTGGCTGACGGCATTGATGCTGCAGTGGCTGCTGCTGGCCTGCAGCCTGGCGGCGGGAGCCTTGATCTCGAAGGTGGTCACGCACTACCTGCATGCTGCGGCCGAGCGCGAGCAGCGTTTCCATGGCCTGCTGCGCATTGCCGCCGACTGGTACTGGGAGCAGGACGAAGAGTTTCGCTACACGCGCATCTCCGAGTCGGCCACACCCGGCCCGCTGGTGGCCTGGCCGGAACGCCTGGGGCGCACACCCTGGCAGCTCGGCCGCGTTGGCCTGAGCGACGAGCAGATCGACGCGCACCGCGCCGACCTGGAAGCCCACCTCCCGTTTCACAGCCTGCTGCTGCACCAGCGCGATGTGTCGGGGCGCATGCGCACCCACAGCTTGAGCGGCGAGCCCAAGTTCGACGCCGACGGCGTGTTCCGCGGCTACTGGGGCGTGGCGCGCGACGTGACCGACGAAGTGCGCGCCCAACGCGCCGTGCAGGCCAGCGAAACCCGTTACCACGAGCTTTTCACGCGCTCGCCGTCACCGCTGCTGCTGCACCGCCGCGGCGTGGTGTTCGACGCCAACGAAGCTGCGGCGCGCCTGTTCGGCTTCGACAACGCGGCCGCACTGAACGGCGTGCCGCTGATCGACCTGTTCCCGCCCGGGGCGTCGCGCGAGCTCGCGGCGGCATGCAACGCCGAGCTCGACCGCATGGCGGTGGGCGAAGGCCTGCCGGTGGCCGACTTCCAGGTGCGCGACACGCAGGGCCGCGTGCTCAGCGTGCAGGCCACCGCGGTGCGGGTCGACACCGCCAGCGGCCTGGCCAACCTGTCGATCTACTTCGACATCACGGCGCGCCAAGTGGTCGAAGGGGTGCTGCGGCGCTCCGAAGCGATGCTCTCGCACCTGTTCGCGACCAGCCCCGACGGCATCGCATTGACCGACATGGCCAGCGGCCGCTACGCACTCGTCAACCCGGCCTTCTGCCGCGTGACCGGCTACAGCGCCGAAGAGGTGGTGGGCCGCACCGCAGCCGAACTGGGCCTGTGGCACAACCCGCTGGAAGCCGGCGAGTTGCTCGCCCGCGTGCGCCGCGACGGCACGGTGGCCGAGCTGCCGGCGCTGTTCGTGGCCAAGTCGGGCACGCAGGTGTCGATGCTGCTGGCGGCCGGGCACTTCGCGATGGACGAGCGCGATTACCTCGTGATGAACGCACGCGACGTGACCCGCACCGAGCTGACCCGGCTGCAGCACGCCGCCATCCTGCAACGCGCGCAGATCGGCATTGCGTTCACGCGCGACAACCGCTTCGTGCAGGCGAACCCGTTCTTCGAGCAGATGTTCGGCTGGGCCCCGGGCGCGCTCGTCGGCCAGGCGGGCGTGGTGGTGTGGCCGGACGAACGCGCCTATCGCGACATCGGCCGGCTGGCCGCGCCGCTGCTGGCGGCCAGCCAACCGTTCGAGGCCGAACGGCTGATGCAACGCCACGACGGCAGCGAGTTCTGGTGCCGCCTGCTGGCCCAGGTCGTGGACCCGTCCGACCCGAGCCGGGGCGGAACCATCTGGATCGCCGAAGACGTGACCGAGCGGCGCCGCCTCGACCAGGCGCTGGCCGCCGCGCGCGACGCCGCCGAAGCAGCGAGCCGCGCCAAGAGTGCGTTCCTCGCCAACACCAGCCATGAGATCCGCACGCCCCTGAACGGCCTGCTCGGCCTGGCGCGGCTGGCCATGCGCGAAGACCTGCTCGACGCCCGTCGCCAGCAGTACCTGGAGCAGATCGTGGACAGTGCGCAAAGCCTCGCCGGCATCATGTCGGACGTGCTCGATGTGTCCAAGATCGAAGCCGGCAAGATCACGCTGGAAGCCGTCGCGTTCGACCCGCGCGCGATGTTGACCGCGGTTCACCATGCGTACCAGTCGCTCGCGCAGGTCAAGAGCCTGGCGCTGCTGCTGCACATCGACCCTGCCCTGCCCGCCTACGTGCGCGGCGACCCGGTGCGGGTGCGCCAGATCCTGTCGAACTTCATCACCAATGCGCTCAAGTTTACCGAGCGCGGCGAGGTGCGCATCGCTGCCCTCGCCACCGAGCACGGCACCTTGCGGCTGACTGTCACCGACACCGGCCCGGGCATCGCAGCCCAGTTGCAGGCGCAGCTCTTCATGCCGTTCTCGCAGGGCGACTCGTCCACCACGCGGCGCTATGGCGGCACGGGCCTCGGGCTGTCGATCTGCCGCGACCTGGCGCAGCTGATGGGCGGGCAGGTGGGCATGGTCAGCAGCCCGGGCCAAGGCAGCACCTTCTGGGCCGAGCTGCCGCTGCCGAGCGCGCAGGCGGCGCTGGCCAACGCCAGCAACGAAGTGGCCGAACTCGAACAGCTGCACGGCGCGCGGCTGCTGCTGGTCGAAGACAACCCGGTCAACATGATGATCTGCGCCGCCATGCTGGAACACTGGGGCGTGCTGGTGGAGCAAGCCGTCGACGGGCGCGCCGCCGTGGCCGCCGTGCACCGTGCCGAGCGCGACGGTGCGCGCTTCGATGTCGTGCTGATGGACGTGCAGATGCCCGTGATGGGCGGCCACGAAGCGGCCCGTGAGTTGCGCAACTTCTACCCGAGCGCTGTGCTGCCCATCGTCGCGCTCACGGCCGCAGCGCTGGTCTCGGAACGCGACGACGCCATCGCCGCCGGCATGGACGACTTCCTGACCAAGCCGATCGATGGCGCCCGCCTGCGCACCACGCTCGCCAGGCACCTGGCCCGAAGGCCGCGGGCTGAAGCTTGACGATGCTGCGAGTGGGTAGCGCGAGGAATTCCTTTCACTCTGCGGTGAAGTATTGACCCAGCTTCCCCCACCAGCCCCCGCTACACCACGAGCGGCAACTCCCGCAGCCGCCGGCCGGTCAGCCCAAACAGCGCATTCGCCACCGCAGGCGCGATGGGGGGCGTGCCGGGTTCGCCCACGCCGGTGGGCGGGCTGGCGCTGGCAATGAGGTAGGTCTCGATGCGCGGCGACTCGGCCAGGCCGATCACGGGGTAGTCGGGGAAGTTGCTTTGCTTGACGCGGCCGGCCTCGATGTCGATGCGGCCGTAGAGCGCTGCGCTCAGGCCGAACAGCACCGCGCCTTCCATCTGCTGCGCAACGATGCCGGGGTTCACGACCGTGCCCACGTCGGCGGCGCAGACCACGCGGTGCACGCGCGGCTTGCCGTTCACGAGCGAGACCTCGGCGACCTGCGCCACGATGCTGCCGAAGCTCTCATGCAGCGCCACGCCGCGCGCCCGGCCAGCGGCCAGCGGCGTGCCCCAGCCGGCCTTGTCAGCCGCGAGCTTCAGCACCGCCGCATGGCGCGGCGCGTCTTTCAGCAGGGCGAGCCGGAAAGCCACCGGGTCTTGCTTCGCCTCGGCGGCCAGCTCGTCGATGAAGGCCTCGGAGAAGAACGCGTTGTGCGAATGGCCGACCGAGCGCCAGAAGCCCACCGGCACACCACTGTGCGTGGCCACGTGCGTCATGCGCTGGTTCGCAACGCCATACGGCAGGTCGAACAGACCCTCGGCTGTCGTCTTGTCGGGCATGTCGATCGGGCCGGCCAGTACCGACATGCTGCGCGCCAGCCAGCGCGGCGTGATGGCGTCACCGGCGCTCGTGAAGGCGATGCTCACGGGCAGGCCTTGCGCGTCGAGCCCGGCCTGCAACACGGCCACGCCGGCGGGGCGGTAGAAGTCATGCGTGATGTCTTCTTCGCGCGGCCAGACCAGCTGCACCGGCCGCCCACCGGTCTCGACCGCGATGCGCACCGCTTGCCCCACCACGTCCACATCCAGGCGCCGGCCGAAGCCACCGCCGAGGTAGGTGACGTGTACCGTGACAGCGCTCTCCGCCACGCCCGCCGCCTGAGCGGCAACGGCGCGCGCCATGCCGGGCACCTGCGTGGGCACCCAGACTTCGACGCGGCCCTCGGCCACCCGCGCGGTGCAGTTGATCGGCTCCATCGCCGCGTGCGCCAGGTAGGGCGCGCGGTACACCTGTTCGACGCGGCGTGCCGCGCCCTGCGTTGCGGCCGCCGCATCGCCCCGGCTGTAGAAGGTGAAGCCGCCGCCCGACTGTGCGGCGGCACGGGCCGAGGCTTCGAGCGCGCGCATCACATCGGCACTGTTCACGGTACCGGCCGGTGGCGCGCGCCAATCGATCTGCAGCGCCTGCGCACCGCGCTTGGCATGCCAGTGGCTCGTGCCGACCACGGCCACTGCGGCGGTCGAGCCGGCGTACGAGCCGAGCCGCACGACGCGCTCGACGCCGGGCAGCTTCATTGCGGCGTCGGCGTTGACCGCGCCGGAGCTGCCGCCGAGCATCGGGCAGTGGCGCAGCACCGCATACACCTGCCCGGGCAGGCGCACGTCGATGCCGAAGGTGGCCGTGCCGTTGCTCTTGGCGGCGACGTCGGTGCGCGGCGCGGGGGTGCCGATCAGCGCCCATTGCTTGCGGTCCTTCAGCAGCACGTCGCCCGGCGGCGCGGCTGCGGCTTCCTTGGCCAGTTCACCGTAGTGCGCCTTCGGCCCCGACGGGTGGCTGACGACGCCGTCGGTCACCACGAGCTCGGCCACGGGCAGCTTCCAGTGCAGCGAGGCCGCGCCGAGCAACTGCGCCCGCGCGGTGGCGGCGGCGAGCCGGAGCACGTCCCACGCATCGACCATGGTGGACGAGCCGCCCGTCATGTTGATGCCCAGTTCGCGCGCGAGCTTGGAGACGAACCATTGACCGGCCTTCACGATTCGGGTCTCGTGCCCGGGCTCGGCGTCGCTCGGGTGGAACGGCAGGCTGGCCACGAAGCCGGCCACGTTGCCGTAGAGCGACTCGGGTCCCGCCTGCACGAGCTGCACGCTGGCCAGCGGCACGTCGAGCTCTTCGGCGACCAGCATCGCCAGCGCCGTGTGCACGCCCTGGCCCATTTCGCTGCGGTTCATCGCGAGCATCACGCGGCCGTCGGGGGCGATCTTGATCCAGCCGTTCAGGCCGACCTCGCCCCCCGCAACCGGCAGCGTGGCCGTGGTGCCCTGGCGGCTGCGCGCCGGCAGCACGCCCCAGCCGACGACGAGCGCCGCCGCCGCACCCGCGCCGGCCACGATCAGCGTGCGCCGCTTCATGCGCCGGCCCGCAGTGCGGCCGCAGCGGTCTTGATCGCCTCGCGGATGCGCGGGTAGGTGCCGCAGCGGCACAGGTTGGTCATCGTCGCGTCGATGTCGGCATCGCTCGGCTTCGGGTTCTTCGCGATCAGCGCGGCGGCGGCCATCAGCATGCCGCTCTGGCAATAGCCGCACTGCGGCACCTGGTGCTGGACCCACGCCGCCTGCAAGGCGTGCGGCCGGTCGGGAGCGCCCAGGCTTTCGATGGTGCGAATCGGCTTGCCGGCCACTGCCGAGAGCGGCGTGACGCACGAGCGAACGGCCTGGCCATCGACGTGCACCGTGCACGCGCCGCACGCCGCCACGCCGCAGCCGAACTTGGTGCCGGTCAGGTCGAGAAGATCGCGCAGCGCCCACAGCAGGGGCATGTCGGGCGGTGCTGCCGCGTCGTCGAGCGTCAGGGTCTTGCCGTTGATCGAAAGGTCCATCCGGTCAGTCTAAGCTGACCTCGGTGCGCACCGCTCCCGCCCGGTCGGCGCGCGCGGTGAGCGCGAGGCGCGTGCCCTTCGGTGCGCGCACCACCCATTCGACCACTGTGCGGTCGGCAGTGATCTCGCGGTTCGGCAGGAAGGCCTGCAGCGACGCCTTCGGCGCGTGCCCTT
>Ga0209724_1001470_pt1 | contig 21335 bp, 19 predicted proteins | sample grotaG_FD_184143 | JGI IMG/M metagenome (GOLD analysis project Ga0209724, IMG submission 184143) | Glacier valley bacterial and archeal communities from Borup Fiord, Nunavut, Canada, to study Microbial Dark Matter (Phase II) -... | ecosystem: Environmental > Aquatic > Freshwater > Ice > Glacier ...
GCGCCACGACAGCGCCCTGCCGGACGACATGTCGCCGATCGCGCGCGGCCGGAAGCTCGTGCCGGTCGCATGGCTGCGGGCGCGATAGCCGGGAAACAGGCCGTCGACCAGCGCGTGACTCGCGTCCGCGTAGCGCTCGATCATCCTCGCGACCGTGTCGCGCGTGGCACCGGTCGCGGTCGTGCCGGTGATGCCGTCGCGACCGGGGCGGATGTAGATGCTCTTGCGCTTGTCGTCGGCGAGCGACGCGTCGAACAACGCGCGCTCCGCATCGGAGACCGCGAATGCGAGCGACGGACAGGTAACGACACCACCGCGTTCGATCGCGGATTGCAGTGCTGGAGCGGGTTGCTGGTCATGCCACGCGTCGAGACTCGACGTCGTGATCTCGGTCACGGTCCTCATGAGTCGACGATCAGCGCGAGACGATCAGCCGGCGAGCTTGAGGATCGCCTTGAACTCGGCGGCGGTGACCGGCGTGATCGACAGCCGGTTGCCCTTCTGCAGCACGATCATGTTCGCCAGCGCCTTCTGTTCGCGCATCTCGGCGAGCGACACCAGGCGCGTCTTGCGCGCGACCTTCACGTCGACCAGCATCCAGCGCGGCGTCTCCTGCGTGGCCTTCGGGTCAAAGTATTTCCCCTTCGCATCGAACTGCGTGTCGTCGGGATAGGCCGTGCTCGCGACCTCGGCGATGCCGGCGACGCCGGGCTCGGGGCAGCTCGAGTGATAGAACAGCACGGGGTCGCCGACCTTCATGCCGTCGCGCATGTAGTTGCGCGCAAGATAGTTGCGCACGCCGAACCACGCGACGGTGGAGCCGGGCATCGCCAGGACGTCGTCGACCGAGACTTCACTCGGCTCGGACTTCATCAGCCAGTGGTTCATGGGTCGGTTCCATCCTGCGGCAGGACAAAAAAGAACGGCCGACGAGATGATCGTCGGCCGCTGACATAGGGCCCCGCCGATGCCGCCAGACCGTCTTCCTGAACCGGTAGGTCCAGGGGGTCGCAGTCAACGCTACCTTAGGTTCATCCGACGAGGGATGATCGCAACAGCAACGCGATATTCCACAACCAAGTAACACAAGTTGGTACAGGAAAATTGGCCTAAAGCGAACACAGCAGGGTAATCGAACTGATGGTGCTTTCTTGAATCACCGCCGGGGCTCAGAACAGTCGCTCCTGATTGGCCAGAGCGGTATCGAGCAGCGCGTTGATGGACTGCATTCTACGCAGAATTTCGGGGTCGGCAACCGGAGACTTCTGCGCGGCCGACGAGGTCGTCGACGTCGCCGCTTCTTCCCCGCGGGAAAGCAGGGCGCCGGCGATGTTGAGCGCGGCGAACACGGCGATGCGCTCGGTGCCGGTGACTTTGCCCTGGTCGCGGATCGCCTGCATGTTGGTGTCGACGTGCGCGACGGCTGCCAGCAGCGTTTCACGCTCCGACGGTTCGCACGACAGCCGATAGTCGCGCCCGAGGATCTGGACGGTGAGATGTTCCATGGCAGCCTTCAGGAGTCGGCGGGGATGCGGGCGATGAGGGTCTCGACGCGATCCCTCGCCGTGTCGAGCCGGTCGCGAAGCACCCGGTTCTCGCCGTCGCGCTGATCGATCGCGACGCGCAGCGTCTGGTTCTCGTCGCGCAGCGTGGTCACCAGGCGCGCGAGATCGGCCACGCGTTCGGCGATGCGATCGAGTTCTTGTACGAGGCCCGTGGACATGACGTGATGCTAGGAGCGTTGTCGACGCAGCGTCAAGGCGAAGCAGGGCACGGCGCCGAACGCTGTCGCCGACGCAACACCGAGTCTCGGCCGCGGGCCTGTGGTTTGACGCCCCATCCCCCGAACCCTAGACTTGCCGCCGCTTGGTGCTCAGGCGGACGCGTCGTCCGCCACGAGAAACGGGAAACAGGGTCGAGCGGCGCGAGCCGAACGCAACCTGTGCTGCCCCCGCAACGGTCAGCAGGCGCATCGTCGCAGCGACGACGATGCAGTCGTGTCGATCACCACTGTACGGACCCGGTTCGTTCGCGCGTCGAACGGGCTATCCGTATGGGAAGGTGACACGGCGGTCCTGCCAGCCCGGATACCGGCCAGGCAATCGTCGGGAATGTCGCGCAGGGCGATGTCCGGCCGCGCCATCAATCCGGCGGAGCGGCAGGCCCTTGCATGCCCAGCCGTCACGACTTCAGCGTGTCCGGCACGCGACGTTCCCTTGTTGCCATCACCTCGCGGGGATGCGAGGCATCGGGAGCGTTCACATGCGTCATCGCCATTTCGGCCCGCAATTCTGCGGCGCCGGCTTCATCGTCCTATCCACTCTGGCCTCGGCCCAATCGATCGACCCCGCGTCGGCCACTTCGCTCGACCCGGTCGTCGTGACGTCGTCGCGCACCGCGCAGCGCCTGAGCGATGCGCTGCCGGCCACCAGCGTCATCACGCGTGCCGACATCGAGGACAGCCATGCCCCCGACCTCGCCGCGCTGCTGCGCGGCCAGGCGGGCTTCGACGTCGCGCAGTCGGGCGGTCTCGGTTCGCAGACGTCGCTGTTCCTGCGCGGGTCCAATTCGAACCAGGTGCTGGTTCTGATCGACGGACTGCGAGTCAACGCCGTCAACAGCGGCGCCGCGTCGCTCGCGCATCTGATGGTCGACCAGATCGATCACATCGAGATCGTGCGCGGCAACGTGTCCAGCCTCTACGGCTCGGAGGCCATCGGCGGCGTGATCCAGATCTTCACGCGCGGCGGCACGGATAGCGGCGCGCCCACGTCGCTCGGCGCCGGGGTCAGCTACGGCAGCGAGCGCAACCGGGCCGCATCGGTCGACGCGGGGCAGTCGTTCGGGCCGAGCGACGCTCGCACGCACGTCGGCGTGTCGGCGTCCTACCGTTCGGCCAACGGTTTCTCGGCCATCGATGCCGACCGTGTGGCCACGGCGAATCCGGACTACGACGGCTACCGCAACCACTCGGTGTCGGCGGCCGTGTCGCAGCGTCTCGGCGAGCACGAGATCGGCGCGCGCTACTTCGAAAGTCACAGCCGGCTCGCCTTCGACGAATCGAGCGACTACAGCTTCGTCGATCCCGCGTACAACGGGCGCATCCAGACCCACGACGAGCGCTCGCGACAGACCGACGCGGCGCTGTATGGTCGCCTGCAGGCTGCGTCGTTCTGGACCGTCGACCTGCTCGCTGGCCAGTCGCGCGACCTGAGCGTGAACACGTCGTCGAACCCATTCTCGTTCGTGACCGGCGCGACCACCAGCACCGACCGCCAGTACCGCATTGGCAACACGTTTCGGGTCGGCGAGCACGCTGCCACGCTGGCGTATGAGCACCTCGACCAGACCGGCTTCTCGACGTCGTATGGCAATGGATCCGACGGCGCGTCGTTCTCGCGCAAGGTCGACAGCGCGATGGCCGGCTACACCGGGCCGCTGTTCCTGTCGTCGAACTGGAACGAGTTCCAGTTCAACGCCCGTCACGATCGCTACTCGGATTTCGGCGATGCGACGACCGGGCTCGCGGCCTACGGCCTGAAGTTCGCACGGGGGTGGAAGGCGATCGTGCAGGGCTCGACCGCATTCAAGGCGCCGACCTTCAACGAGCTGTATTTCCCGTTCTACGGCAATCCGGCGTTGAAGGCGGAACGCGCGCGCAGCGTCGAGCTCGGGTTGCAGTACGCGCAGGGCGCGAGCCTGGTACGCGCGTCGCTGTTCCGCACGCACACGTACGACCTGATCGTCTTCGACTCCAACACCTTCCTCGCCAACAACATCGCGCGGGCCAAGGTCTCGGGGCTCGAGTTGACCGGCCGCACGGTGATCGACGGGTGGATGCTCAGCGCGAATCTCACGTTCGCGCGACCGATCGACGAGGACACGCGGCAGTTGCTGCTGCGTCGGGCGACCCACAACCTCGGGCTGGCGATCGCGAAGAGCTACGGCCCGTGGCGTTTCACCGGTGACGTGCAGGCGGCTGGCGCGCGGTTCGATTCCGACATCAACACGTTCGCGCGCACCGAGTTGTCGGGCTACGGCGTGACGAACTTCGGATTGCGCTACCAGGTGATCCGCGGCACGACGGTCGGTGTCGCCGTGACCAATGCATTCGATCGCCGCTATGCGCTCGTCGACGGCTACAACACAGCCGGTCGCGTGACCACCTTGTCGCTCGACACGCGTTACTGACGAACCGTCGTCAGACCTTCGTCCACAGGACCATCTGCGTGCATCGGAACAGCGCGATGGTCCTGCCGTTCGGGCCCGTGACGGTCGCATCCCAGACCTGCGTGGTGCGGCCGCCGTGGACGAGCGTCGCATGCGTCACGATGCGGCCCTCGAGCGCGGTGCCGAGGAAGTTGCTCTTGAGCTCGATCGTCGTGAATCCGCTCGCACCTTCGGGCAGGTGGGCGATGCAGCCGTACCCCGCGGCGGTATCGGCCAAGGCGACGACACTCGCCGCGTGCAGGAATCCGTTCGGGGCGAGGTGGCGCTTCTCGACCTGCAGCGACAGCACCATCTGTCCGTCCCCGATCGAGTCGACGACGATGCCGAGGACATCGGGCAAAGTGCCGATCTGCCGGGCGTGGAAGCCTTCCGGCTGGTATTCGGGCCTGCGTGTCGACATGGGTGTTTTACGGACCTACAGGCAAATTTCTTGCTTTGAAGACGTGGATGGAGTATAAATGTGCGGCAAAATTTTCAAGTTGAGCCTGTTGGTCGTTCGTCAACGCGGTAAACAGTTCCGTGGTTCGTCGGTTGTCCATTTCTTCCCTTGACAGTTCTGCACCCACACGCGCGTTTGTTCGCAGATGCGCAATTTTTATCTTTGCAAGGAAAGCAATATGGCAACCGGTACCGTAAAGTGGTTCAACGACGCTAAGGGCTTCGGCTTCATCACCCCGGACGAAGGCAGTGGCGACCTGTTCGCGCACTTCTCGGAAATCCAGGGCAGCGGCTTCAAGTCGCTCCAGGAAAACCAGAAGGTCTCGTTCGAAGTGACCAAGGGCCCGAAGGGTCTGCAGGCTTCGAAGATCACCCCGCTGTAAGCAGCACGCTTGAAGCGGTCTGATCGAAAGAAAGCGCACCCTCGGGTGCGTTTTTTTTTGCCGATGAAAAGGCCGACTCGCAGTCGGCCTCCGGTGATCAACGATGGCCGCGGAATCCGCCGCCGCCGTAATAGCCGCCGCGGCCGCCGTGCCAGCCACCGCCGCGATAGCCTCCGCGGAAGCCGAACGACAGCGAGACGCCCGGATAGAACGGATAGAAGCCGCCGTAGTACGGATAACCGTAGTAGCCGTACGAGTAGGCAGGGTAGGCCGGCGGATAGGCGTACGTGTAGGCCGGGTAAGCCGGCGGATACGCGTACGTGTAGGCCGGCGCGTATTGCGCGTCGACCGCCGCCTGGTCTTCTCGCTGGACCTGCGCGTTGGCCGCGGCATAGCGGTCGCGTTCGGCCGGATCGATCGGCCGGGACGCGAGCGCCGCGCTCTGTGCGGGCGTCATTCGCGCCACCGGCACCGGCTGATAGACGGGATACGCCACGCAGCCGGCCAGGGCAACGGCTGCGACTCCTGCGGCGATGATGGAGGGACTGCGCATGATGGTTCCTTCGGTTCGGTAAAAATTACCGTGGTTCGAGTCCTCGAACGTTCGACGGTTCAACCCCGTTTCAATGTCGTTGCCGGACGGGCGCCCGAACGCCATCCAAGGTATTGGACGTGGCGAACAGCTGCGCGCAGTCGACCGTGTCGAAGTCGTAAGACTTGTTGCAGAACTCACAATCGACGTGGATGCCGCCCATCTCGGCCAGCGTCTCGTCGACCTCGCGCTCGCCGAGCGACACGAGCATCGCCGCCACGCGCTCGCGCGTGCAGCTGCAGCGGAAGGCGCACGGCACGGGGTCGTAGACCGCCAGGGTCTCTTCCCAGAACAGCCGGCGCATCAGCGTGGGCGGATCGACGCCCAGCAGCTCGTCGCGCTCCAGCGTGTTCGCGAACGTGACGGCACGCTCCCAGACCTCTTCGGCGCGCGCTTCGGCATCGGGCTCGAACACCGTATTCGAGCTGCCGCCTTCGAGCGGCAGCTTCTGCAGGAGCAGCCCGTTCGCGTGCTCGTCGTCGGCGGCCAGCCAGAGCTGCGTGTCGAGCTGTTCCGAGCGCCGCATGTAACCCTCGAGCGCCGCGGCGACCGTGTCGCCTTCCAGCGGTACCACGCCCTGGTAAGGCTGCTGACCCTGCGATCGGTCGCGCGGATCGAGGGTGATCGCAAAGCGGCCGTTGCCGCCCGCGTTGACGAGCTCGGTGAACGTGGCGTCGTCGGCGATCGGTCGATCGGTCGACAGCTTCACGGTCGCGCGGACCGTCAGATCGGCTTTGCACTCGACGACGAGCAGGCGGACAGGCCCGTCGCCGTGGATCTGCATGATCAGCGCGCCGTTGAACTTGAGGTTGGCCGACAGCAGCGTGCTGGCGGCCACCAGTTCGCCCAGCATCCGCAGGATGGGCTCCGGATAACTGTGGCGCTCCTTGATCTGCTTCCAGGTCGCGGCCAGCGACACGATCTCGCCGCGGACCGGCGAGCGTGTGTCCGAGCCCGCGTCGAACAGGAACTTATGCAGCGTGTCGCTCATGGGAGGCGATCCTTGTGGATGGGGAGATCGATGCGAACCGCGTGCTCGCGATATTCGGCGGCCTCGGCGACGTAGTGCGTCGCGCCGTGCCTGACCCGCGCGACGTGCTCCGGACTGAGCTCGCGGATCACCCGCGCCGGACTGCCGAGGATCATCACGTGATCCGGGAACACCTTGCCTTCCGTGACGAGCGAACCGGCGCCGACCAGGCAGCCCTTGCCGATCACGGCGCCGTTCAGCACGACCGCCTGGATGCCGATCAGGCTGCCGTCGCCGACCGTGCAGCCGTGCAGCATCACCTGATGCGCGATCGTGACGTCGTCGCCGATGGTCAGGGGGACGCCGGCATCCACATGCAGGATCGCGCCGTCCTGGACGTTGCTGCGGGCACCGATCGTGATCGGCGCGCTGTCGCCGCGGATGACGGCCTGCGGCCAGACGCTGACGCTGTCGCCTAGGGTGACGTCGCCGACCACCGTCGCGCTGTCGTGCACGTAGGCGCTCGGAGCGATGTCGGGAATGCGGTCGCCGAGCTGGTAGATGGCCATGCTGTCTTCCGTTCGTGAGGGGGATGCGGATCGCCGGGCGAGATGCTGGCCGTGCGAACGCCGCACGGGCCGGTGGCATCGACTAGACTGCGGCCCCTGCGGCACGAACCCGGTCTGCCGATTGTATCGAGCGCCGGTCCGCCACCCCGATGATCACGCTGCGCGAACAAGCTCTGGCCGTTCTGCTCGAATGCAACCCCGCCGACAAGTCGGCGCACGGGCGGGCGGCCGACACGACCCTGGCGAGCGGTGCCGCGCTGCGGATGGACGCTCCCCGGGGCATCCCCGGCCGACCGGGCCGGCCGCTGCTCGTGCCGCCGGCCGAGGTCACGCTGCGCTCGGTCGCGACGCATGAAGGACGCGCGGCACTGATCCACGCGCTCGCCCACATCGAGCTCAACGCGATCGATCTTGCGGCGGACGCGTGCTGGCGCTTCGCCGGGCTGCCCGACGACTTCTATGGCGACTGGACGCAGGTCATGCGCGAGGAGGCGCAGCACTTCGGCCTGCTCTGCGACCACCTGGCGACGCTGGGACACCGCTACGGCGATTTCCCGGCCCACAACGCGCTGTGGGAGATGGCCGAACGCACGCGCGACGACGTCCTGGCGCGGGTGGCCCTGGTGCCACGCACGCTCGAGGCGCGCGGCCTCGATGCGTCGCCGGCCGTGATGCACAAGCTGCGCTCGTCCGGCGACGCGGCGGGCGCGGCGATCATCGAGATCCTGCTGCGCGACGAGATCGGCCACGTGCGGATCGGCAACCGCTGGTACGGTTACCTGTGCGCGCGCGACGGACTCGATCCGGTCGTCACTTACGAGACGCTGGCGCTGCGCTATCGCGCGCCGCAGCCGCGAGGCCCGTTCAATCTCGCGGCGCGGTCGGCCGCGGGATTCAGTCCGGTCGAACTCGCGGCGCTGCAGGTGCCCCGCGCTCGGCACCCGAGCCCTTGAGGTCAGTGTCCAGCGCCACCCGCTCGTCGAACACGAAGCAGTCGCCGCGCCAGTGCACGTGGCCGACCTTCTCGAAGTAGTTGAGGATGCCGCCCTCGAGCTGCAGCACGCGGGAGAAACCGGCGTCCCGCATGTACAGTGCCGCCTTCTCGCAGCGGATGCCGCCGGTGCAGAAGGTCACGACGGTCTCGTCGCCGAGTTCGGCGCGCAGCGGCGCGACGGCGTCGGGAAAGGCGTCGAAGCGTTCCAGGCCGAGATGCCGCGCGCCTTCGAAGGTCCCGTGGTCCACCTCGAACGCGTTGCGCGTGTCGAGCAGCACGATGGGCCGTCCGTCGTCGTCGTGGCCGCGCGCGAGCCATGCCGCCAATCGCTCCGGCGAGATCGACGACGCACGGCCTTCGCCGGGCTTCACCGAAGGGCGGCGCATCGTGACGATCTCCGGCTTGTGCTTGATCAGCAGCCGGCCGAAGGGCTGCGCGTCGCACCGGCTGCGCTTGAGCTCGAGATCCTGCAACGCGGCCCGACCCTCGCGATCGACGAACGTCGCATCGACGGCGAGCCAGGCCAGGAACGCTTCGATGTCCGCATCGCGACCGGCGAGGAAGACGTTGATGCCCTCGTCGGCGACGATGATCGTGCCCTTGAGACCCAGCGCTGTGCAGCGCGCGCGCAACGGTACGACCCACGACGCGGGGTCGGCGAGCCAGACGAAGCGGTAGGCGGCGATGTTCAGGACGGACACAGCGCGCGAGTATAGGAGCGGCCCGCGCGACGATCGTCCGACGTCGTCGATCGCGCATCGGCCGGCGGGCCCTCACGCTAAAATGCGGCATGGCCGACATCGCAACGCAGACCCCTCCGCACGACCCGCCTTTCGTGCATCTGCGGATGCACTCCGAGTATTCGATCTCCGACGGGATCGTGCGCATCGACGCCGGCGTCGCCGCGGCGGCGCAGGACCGGCAGCCGGCGCTGGCGCTGACCGACCTGTCGAACCTCTTCGGGCTGGTGCGCTTCTACAAGGCGGCGCGCGCCGCGGGTGTCAAGCCGATCGCCGGTTGCGACGTGTGGATTACCGGCGAAGGCGAGGGCAGCCAGAAGGTCGCGAGCCGTGCCTTGCTGCTCGCCCGGAACCGCGTGGGTTATCTCGCGCTGTGCGAACTGCTGTCGCGCGGCTATCTCGAGAACGCCGGTCAGGGCCGGGCGGAGCTGCGGTTCGAATGGTTCGCCGAGGTCTGCACCTCGGGCCTGATCGCGCTGTCGGGTGCGCAGGGCGGCGACGTGGGCCTCGCGCTCGCGGGCGGCCGCCATGCCCAGGCGCTGCAGCACGCCCGACGCTGGGCCGAACGCTTCCCCGGCGCCTACTACATCGAGCTGCAGCGCTACGGCCAGCCCGACGCCGAGAGCTACATCGACGCCGCCGTCTCGCTGGCGGGCGAACTGGGCCTGCCCGTCGTGGCGACCCATCCGGTGCAGTTCCTCACCCGCAGCGAGTTCGTCGCGCACGAGGCGCGCACGTGCATCTCCGAAGGCGAGATGCTCGCCAACCCGCGGCGCGTGCGGCGCTTCACGCCCGAGCAGTACCTGAAGACGCAGGACGAGATGACGAGCCTGTTCGCCGACATCCCGTCGGCGACGATCAACGCGGTCGAGATCGGCAAGCGCTGCAACCTCGAGCTGCAGCTCAACAAGCCGCGGCTGCCGCTGTTTCCGACCCCCTCCGGCCGTACGCTCGACGAGCATCTCGTCCTGGAGGCGGAAACCGGTCTCGCGCGCAGGCTGCTGCACCTGTTCCCCGATCCGGACAAGCGCGAGGCCGCGCGCGAGCGCTACACGACGCGGCTCGCGTTCGAGGCCGAGACCATCTGCAAGATGGGCTTCCCGGGCTACTTCCTGATCGTCGCGGACTTCATCAACTGGGCGAAGAACAACGGTGTGCCGGTGGGACCGGGCCGCGGGTCGGGTGCGGGCTCGCTGGTCGCGTACTCGCTCGGCATCACCGACCTCGACCCGCTCGCCTACAACCTGCTGTTCGAGCGTTTCCTCAATCCGGAACGCGTGTCGATGCCCGACTTCGACATCGACTTCTGCCAGGAGGGTCGCGACACCGTCATCGACTACGTGAAGAAGAAGTACGGCGCCGAGTCGGTCGCGCAGATCGCCACGTTCGGCACGATGGCCGCCAAGGCCGCGATCCGCGATGTCGGGCGCGTGCTCGACCTGCCGTACAACTTCGTCGACGGCATCGCGAAGCTGATCCCGTTCAAGCCGGGCCGCCTCGTCACCATCGCCGACGCGCGCAAGGAAGAGCCGCTGCTCGCCGAGCGCGAGGCCAACGAGGACGAGGTCCGCGAGGTGCTCGCGCTCGCCGAGCAGGTCGAAGGCATCACGCGCAACGTCGGCATGCATGCGGGCGGCGTGCTGATCGCGCCGGGCAAGCTGACGGATTTCACCCCCCTCTACGCGCAGCCGGGCGCCCACGACGCGGCGGCCAGCGTGGTCAGCCAGTACGACAAGGACGACGTCGAGAGCGCGGGCCTCGTCAAGTTCGACTTCCTGGGTCTCACGACGCTGACGATCCTCGACTGGACCGTCGCGCACATCCGCCGCCTCTACGAGGACCAGCAGGGCTTCACGCTCGAAGGCATCCCGCTCGACGATGCGACCGCCTACGACCTGTTTCGCCGCGCCGAGACGGTCGCGGTGTTCCAGTTCGAAAGCCCCGGCATGCGGCGCATGCTGGTCGAGGCGAAGCCCGACCGCTTCGGCGACATCGTCGCGCTCAACGCGCTGTACCGGCCGGGCCCGATGGACCTGATTCCCGACTTCATCGCGCGCAAGAAGGGCGAGCGCTTCGAATATCCCGACCCGCGCGTGAAGGCCATCCTGGAAGAGACCTACGGGATCATGGTCTATCAGGAGCAGGTGATGCAGATGGCGCAGATCATCGGCGGCTACTCGCTCGGGGGCGCCGACCTGCTGCGCCGCGCGATGGGCAAGAAGAAGGCCGACGAGATGGCCACGCATCGCGTGATCTTCGGCGAGGGCGCCGAGAAGAACGGCGTCACGCGCGGCAAGGCCAACGAGATTTTCGACCTGATGGAGAAATTCGCGGGATACGGCTTCAACAAGGCGCATGCCGCCGCGTACTCGCTGCTGGCCGTGCAGACCGCGTGGCTGAAGGTGCATTTCGCGGCCGAGTTCATGGCGGCCAACCTCTCGGCCGCGCAGGACGACACCGACAAGGTCAAGTCGCTGATCGAGGACGCGCGCCATCACGGGCTGACGATTCTCTCGCCGGACCTCAACGCGTCGGACGCGCACTTCACGCCGGTGCATGTGGGGCAAGTGCGGGGCCAGGGCAAGGGACGCGCCGACGCGATCCGCTACGGCCTGTGCGCGATCAAGGGCACCGGCGGCGCGGCCATCGAGTCGATCGTCGCGGCGCGCCGTAACGGCCCGTTCAAGGACGTGTTCGACCTGTGCGCGCGCGTCGACAAGCGGCTCGTCAATCGTCGCGTGATCGAGGCGCTGGTCCGCGGCGGTGCGTTCGACACGCTCGCGCCGGAAGGCCGGGCCGGTCGGGCGTCGGTGTTCGCGTCGATCGGTCGCGCGATGGACGCCGCCGAGCACGCGGAGCTCCACGCCAACCAGGTGAGCCTGTTCGGCGGCCCGGACGACGCGGCGCATCGGCCCGAGCCGGTGCGTGTGTCGGCGTGGACCGAGAAGCAGGCCCTGGCCGAGGAGAAGGTCGCGCTCGGCTTCTATTTCTCCGGACACCTCTTCAAGGGTTTCGAGAGCGAGGTGCGCCGCTTCGTGCGTACGCCGATCGGCTCGCTGAACGCCTCGCGCGATCCGCAGACCGTCGCCGGCATCGTCTCGGCCTGCCGCACGATGATGACCCGCCGCGGCAAGATGCTGGTCGTCACGCTCGACGACGCGAGCGGCCAGCTCGAGGTGACGGTGTTCAGCCAGCTCGCCGATGCGCACCGCACGCGGCTGCGCGAGGACGAGCTGGTGATCCTGACGGGCGTCGTCAAGAACGACGATTTCTCCGGCGGCATGCGGATGAGTGCGGACGCGGTGCTCGACCTCGCGATGGCGCGCAGCCGCTTCGCGCGGGGACTGCACCTGTCGATGAACGGCGCGTCGGATGCGGTGCGCCTGCGCCAGCTGCTGTCGTCTCATCGCGTCGGTCAGGCGCCCGTCTCCGACGTTGCGTTGGATCCCGGTTGCCGCATCACGATCTCTTACTGCACGTCGCACGCCGCACCGGGTGCGCGTTGCGAGATCGATCTCGGCGAAGGCTGGCGCGTGATCGCCGACGACGGCCTGGTCGGCGGCCTCGGCGAGTGGCTCGCGCCCGAGAACGTCAACTTCATGTACGGATGAGCGGTGCGCGGATGAGCCTGCCCGCCGCGCCATTGCAGAGGCCGGCGGACGCCATCGACTTCGGCGCACTCGGGCGCGTGCTCGTCGTGATGCTGCGGCATCACGGCGACGTGCTGCTGACGTCGCCGGTGTTCACCGCGCTGAAGCACGCCGCGCCGCAGGTCGAGGTCGACGCGCTGGTGTATCGCGAGACCCTGCCGATGCTCGCGTTCAATCCCGATCTCACGAGGGTCCACACGATCGATCGCGCGTGGAAGAAGTCGGGTCTTCTCGCGCACCTGCGCGCCGAGCGCGGGCTGTGGTCGACGTTGCGCGCGCGGCGCTACGACCTGGTCGTCCATCTCACCGACCACCGGCGCGGCGCGTGGCTCGTCCGGGCGCTGTCGCCGAAGCACGCGGTGGCGCCGCGCCTGCGCGACGAGACGGGCCTGGTCGGGCACTTCTGGAAGTCGACCTTCACGCATCGCTATGCGAACGCGTCGTCGGTGGTGCCGGGCTCCGCGCTGGCCCGCCGCCACACCGTGGAACAGAACCTCGATGCGCTGCGCCGGCTGGGTCTGGCGATCGCCACGCCCCCGCCGCTGACGATGACGCCGGGAGACGAGGGCGAGCGGGACGCGGTCGCGCTGCTGGCACGCCTCGGCCTCGACGGGCCGTTCGTCGCGATGCAGCCGACGTCGCGCTGGCTCTTCAAGTGCTGGCCCGTCGAGAGCAACGCGGCGCTGATCGCGGCGCTGCTGCGACGGGGAGAGACGATCGTGCTGTCCTGTGCCCCCGACGATCGCGAGCGCGCGATGATCGCGGCCATCGTCGCGGCGGTCCGCGCGATGCCGTCGCTGCCGATCGAGCGCCTGAAGGTCGCCGACGATGGCGGCACGCTCAACCGGCTGGCCGCGACGATCGCGAAGGCCCGCCTGTTCGTCGGCATCGACTCGGCGCCGATGCACATCGCGGCGGCGATGGGCACGCCGACCGTGGCGCTGTTCGGCCCGTCGGGCGAATTCAACTGGGGGCCGTGGCAGGTGGCGCATCGCGTGGTGTCCCATGCCACCTTCACCTGCCGGCCCTGCGGCCAGGACGGCTGCGGCGGCGGCAAGGTCAGCGACTGTCTCGTCCAGCTGCCGGTCGGCCAGGTGCTCGACGCGATCGACGGACTGCTGCGCGAGGTCGACGGCACGCGGGACCTGCTGCGCTCGGCATGACGCCCGCACGTTGAAGATCGCTCTGGTTCGCGCGCGCTACAGCCCGTTCGGCGGGGCCGAGCGCTTCGCCGCGCGGGCCATGGGCGCACTCGCGGCCGACCGCAACCAGGCCACCGAGATCGCGGTGCTGGCACGCAGCTGGCGCGACGTCGAGACCGATTGCGCGGAGGGTTGCGCCCCGGTGCGGCTGATTCGCTGCGATCCTTTCTACCTCGGCAGCGTGTGGCGCGACGCGTCGTTTGCGAGCGCCGTCCATCGTCGCCTGCGCGACGAACGCTTCGACCTCGTGCAGAGCCACGAGCGCATCGTCGGCCTGCCGATCTACCGCGCAGGCGACGGCGTGCATGCATCGTGGCTCGAAAGGCGGGCGAGGGCGGCGGACGCGTCGACGCGACTGGGCATCGCCCTGAATCCTCACCATCGCTATCTGCTGCGGACCGAGCGCGCGATGTTCGAGCACCCGGCGCTGCGCGCCGTGATCTGCAACTCCGAGATGGTCCGCCGCGAGATCGTCGAGCGCTTCGACATCGCCGCCGACAAGCTGGTGCTGATCCGCAACGGCGTCGATCTCGACCGCTTCCATCCCGACGCGCGCGGCGTGCACGGAAACGCGATGCGCCGACACCTTGCCATCGCAGATGACGCGATGGTCTTCACGATGGTGGGCTCGGGTTTCGAACGAAAGGGCGTGGGCCTCGCGCTGCGGGCGTTGACCGAATGTCCGGGCGCCGTACTGCTGGTGGTCGGCGGCGACAAGGAAAGCGCCCGTTACGCAGCAGAGGCGAGGCGGCTTGCCGTCGGCGGCCGCGTGCGCTTCACCGGTCCGGTCGTCGATCCGCTGCCGTACTACGCGGCGGCCGACTTCTTCGTCGCACCGACGCTCTACGACCCCTTTCCCAACGCCGTGCTCGAGGCCCTGGCCTGCGGCCTTCCGGTCATCACCACCGACGCTTGCGGGGCCGCCGAACTGATCGAAGGCGACGTCGACGGCTGGGTGGTCCCGTCGGGCGACGTCGAAGCACTGGCCGTCGCGATGGGCGTCGCGGTCGCCTGCGACAGGCCGCGACGCGAAGCCATGCGCGGGGCTGCACGGCGGGCCGCCGAGCCGTGGTCGACCACCGCGCTCGCCACCGCGCTGATCGGGCTCTACCGCTCGTTGCTGGGGCGCCCGTGACGGTCTTCGGCCGCGACACCCGATGCTAAACTCGCCGGCCTCCTGATGCGGTCACGACCGCGCGTCGGCGGCGTCCCGCTGCAGCGCCGCTCCCGCCCCGACCCGACCGCATGGCCGATTCCCCGTCTCCTCCCCCCGCCGATCCTGCCCAGGCCGACAAGGCGCCTCGCAAGGCGGTCACGGACACGGGCCCGATGTTTCGCCGCCTGCTCGGCTACATCAGGCCGTACCGGGGTTTGTTCATCGTCGGCGCGCTGTGTTCGGTGATCGCGTCGACCACCGACGCGGCCTTCGGTGCGCTGCTCAAGCCGCTGGTCGACCGCGGCTTCAGCGCGACCGCCGAGCACGACATCTGGGTCTATCCCGCGGCGATCGTGGGCCTCTTCGTACTGCGCGGCGTGTTCACGTTCCTCAACAGCTACGCGATGGCCTACATCGGCAACCGCGTGCTGAACACGCTGCGGGTCGAGATGTTCGACCGCCTGGTCGCACTGCCCACGCGCTACTTCGACGCCCATTCGTCGTCGAGCCTCGTCTCGCGACTCGTGTTCGAGGCGCAGAACGTGATGCAGAGCACGACCGGCGTCATCACCAGCGTCGTGCGCAACGGCTTCACCTGCCTGTGGCTGATGGGCACGCTGCTGTGGCTCAACTGGCGTCTGACGCTGTTCACCATCACCGTGCTGCCGGCCGTGACGTACATCGTCCGCAAGCTCTCGCGCCGCATGCGCGAACTGTCGCGCAAGAACATGCACATGACCGGCGAACTCACCCGCGTCGTGCAGGAGACCATCGACTGCCAGAAGGTCGTCAAGATCTACGGCGGCGAATCGGACGCGCGCTCGAGCTTCGGGCGCACCGTCGACCGCCTGCGCGGCAACGCGATGCGCATCAGCGTCACGAGCTCGATCACGGTGCCGGCCACGCAACTGCTGATGGCGCTGGCCGTCGCCTTCATGATCTATTTCGCGCTCGACCTGGCGCGGGCGGGCACGATGACGGCTGGCACCTTCGTGTCGTTCGTCGCCACCACCACCTTCCTGCTCGCGCCGATGAAGCAGCTCGCGGAGATCAGCGGGCCGCTCGAGCGCGGGCTGGCCGCGGCCGAAGGCGTGTTCGCCCTGATCGACGAGCATACCGAGGACGATCGCGGCACCGTGAACCTCGGCCGCGCGGCCGGCGCCATCACGTTCGACCAGGTGGAGCTGCGCTACGTGGACGAGCCGATCGTGCGCGAGGAGAACGCGATGGTCGTGGAGGCGGCCGCCGTCGAGCCGCGGGGGCGTCGTGCCGCGCTGAACGGCATCAGCGTCGACATCGCCGCCGGCGAGACGATCGCGCTGGTCGGATCGTCCGGTGGCGGCAAGACCTCGTTCGCGAACCTGATCCCGCGGTTCTATCACGCGACGGCGGGACGCATCCTGATCGACGGCGTGCCGATCGAGCAGATCGCGCTGGCGAGCCTGCGTGCGCAGATCGCGATGGTCAGCCAGGACGTCGTGCTGTTCAACGAGACGGTGGCGAGCAACATCGCCTACGGCGCCAACCGGGACGTGCTGACGCGCTTGAAGGGCGACGCGCTGCGGGCCGCGGTGCGGCGCGCGGCCGAGGCCGCGCATCTCGCGCACGTCATCGACGAGATGCCGGACGGCTTCGACACGATGATCGGCGAGAACGGTGTGCGGCTGTCCGGCGGGCAGCGCCAGCGACTCGCGATCGCGCGCGCCGTGCTGAAGGACGCGCCGATCCTGATCCTCGACGAGGCGACGTCGGCGCTCGACTCCGAGTCCGAGCGCCACGTGCAGGCCGCGCTCGCCGAGCTGATGCGCGGCCGCACGACCGTGGTGATCGCGCATCGACTGTCGACCATCGAGAACGCCGATCGCATCGCCGTGTTCGACCAGGGCAGCATCGTCGAGGTCGGCACGCACAAGGATCTCCTCGCGTCGGACGGGATCTACGCCAAGCTCTATCGCATCCAGTACGCGCTCGACAGCGTCAGGCCGCAGGCGGAGCCGCTCGAAACCGCGTCGGCGGCGTGATCGACGGATGAGCGTTCTTTCGCCCCAGCCCCTGCATATCGTCCACACCGAGTCGTCGTGCGGCTGGGGCGGCCAGGAGCTGCGCATCCTCGCGGAGGCACGCGGCATGATCCGGCGCGGCCATCGCGTCACGCTGATCGCGCCGGTCGCCGCGCGCATCTTCGCGGAAGCGTCGCGCTTTCGCGTCCCGGTGACCGCGCTGCCGATCGAGAAGAAGCGGCTCGGCGGCGTCGGCGCGCTGCGCGACTGGCTGATGGCCCATCCGGCCGACGTCGTCAACACGCACAGCTCGACGGACAGCTGGCTGGCCGCGCTGGCCTGGGCGTCGCTGCGCAAGCCACCGCCGATCGTCCGCACGCGCCACATCTCCGCGCCGGTGCCGGACAACATCGCCAGTCGCTGGCTGTATCGATCCGCTTCCCGTTTCGTCATCACCACTGGCGAGTCGCTGCGCGAGCAGCTGATCGCGCGGCTGCAGCTCGATCCGTCGCGCGTGCTGTCGATTCCCACCGGCATCGACACGCAGGCCTTCCGTCCGCCGACCGCGCGCGAGCGGGTCGTGGCGCGCCACACGATCGGCGCGGGCGAGGACGCGCTGGTGGTGGGCATCGTCGCCACCCTGCGCAGCTGGAAGGGCCATCGCTACCTGATCGAGGGATTCGCGCAGGCCTTGTGCCTGCAGCAGGCGAACGGCGAGGCGCAGCAACGGGGGATGCGACTCGTGATCGTCGGTGACGGACCGCAGCGCGAGGCGCTCGAGGCCCTGGTCGACCAGCTCGGCATCCGCGCGGCGGTGCGCTTCGGCGGCAACCAGCCCAACGTGATCCCGTGGCTGCACGCGATGGACCTGTTCGCGTTGCCGTCGTACGCCAACGAAGGCGTGCCGCAGGCGATCCTGCAGGCGATGGCGTGCGGTGTCCCGGTGATCACGACCGACGCCGGCGCCATCGGCGAGGTGGCCTACGGCGCCGTGCACGAAGGCGGCGACGACGACACCGCGTGCATCGTCGGCAAGGAGGACGCACCCGGGCTGCGCGACGCGATCGTCGCGCTCAAGGACGATGCGGTGCGCCGCGAGCGCATGGCGCGCAACGCGCTCGCTGTCGTGCGCGAGCGCCACGGCATCGAAGGCATGCTCGACCGCATGGAGATGGTGTTCCGCCAGGCCGCGGGTCGCGGCCCGCTCGCGCCGTAGTCCCCCCGAGGACGTCGACCCGATCGAACGTCCGTTCCATCCAGGAGATCGCATGAACGCACCCGTCGACACAGCCGTGGCCAAGCCCATCAGCCGCTACCCGGTTCCCGAACTCGTCGACCTGCCCGACGACATCCGCAGCCGCATCCTCAGCGTGCAGGAGAAGGCCGGATTCGTGCCCAACGTGTTCCTCGCGCTGGCACATCGACCCGCCGAGTTCCGCGCGTTCTTCGCGTATCACGACGCGCTGATGGACAAGGAGACCGGCAGCCTCACGAAGGCCGACCGCGAGATGATCGTCACGGCGACCAGCGCCCGCAATCGCTGCCTGTACTGCGTGGTCGCGCACGGTGCGCTGGTGCGCGTGTACTCGAAGCAGCCGCTGCTCGCCGACCAGGTCGCGGTCAATCATGCCAAGGCCGACCTGCCGCCGCGACAGAAGGCGATGCTCGACTTCGCGATCAAGGTCTGCGTCGCGTCCGACACGGTCGGCGAGGACGACTACGCGGCGCTGCACGCTCACGGGTTCGACGACGAGGACATCTGGGACATCACGGCGATCACGGCCTTCTTCGGCCTGTCGAACCGCGTGGCCAACGTCACCGGGATGCGTCCGAACGACGAGTTCTATCTGATGGGTCGGGTGCCGAGGCAGAAGTGATTCAGTGCGTCCGGGCGTCGTCGATCGCGCGGCACAGGGTCTCGGTGCCGACCAGGATGCGCGACGTGTGTCGCGAGATCAGCGCCGGGTCGAGGAACAGATAGCGGCGCGCGCGCACGGCCGATACGCCGCTCCAGCGCTCCCACTGGGCGAGATCGGCCGCGTGTTCGGAGCGCGTAGACGCGGTGACGATCAGCTGCGGGTCGGACGCGATCACCGCTTCCGGGTCCACGGTCGGCGCGAGCGCCTGCAGCGTGTCGAACACGTTGCGGCCGCCGCACAGCGCGATCGCCTGCGTGATCAGCTGCGGACCGCCGACGGTCATCAACGGCTTGTTCCAGACCTGATAGAAGACGCGCACCGGGGCGCGATGCGAATAGGCGTCGCGCAGCGCGTCCAGCCGCGTCCGGAAGCGCGCAGCGTCGGCCTGCGCCGCGTCGACACGGCCGGTCAGGATCCCGAAGCGCGCCAGCGTCTCCGTCACGTCGTCGAAGGTATGCGGCTCGCTGCGGAAGACGGGGATGCCCAGGCGCACGAGCTGCTCGATCTGCGCCTTCGACGTGCCGCTCAGCCACGCGATCACCAGGTCGGGCCTGAGCGCGACGATCGCCTCGACGTCGATGCCGGACAGCCCGCCCACGCGGGGAATGCGCCGGGCCGCGTCGGGGTAGTCGCTGTAGGGCTCGGCGCCGACCACCCGGTCGCCGGCCCCGATCTCGTAAAGCAGCTCGGTGGTGTGCGGCGCGAGGCTGACGATGCGGCGCGCGGGTTGCGCAAGGCGGACCTCGAATCCGGCGTCGTCGCGCACGGCCACCGCGGCGACTCCGGGTGGGACGGCCAGCAGGCCGCTGCCGAGGACGAAAGCGGCGATCAGGTGCGGGAAGCGGGAGAGCATCGGGCTAGTCTAGCTTGCGGCCGGAGGGGATCTCGGGACGCGTGGCGCCCGGCGCGGCGCCACTTGCGCAAAACGGCCGCAGGACAGCCTTCCCGTGAGCGGGCCGGTTATACTACGAATGCAAACCATTCTCGTTCAGGTGGTGCGCGCCGGTGCCGGCGCGCATCCGTTCGAAGATGGTCGAACCAGAACACGCCGATGACGATGCTCGAACTTCCTTCCACCGCGTTCGCCGCGCCTGCCGACGTCGTCCCGTCGCGTCCTGCGGATGCCGCGGCGTCGGTCGGCGCGACCGAGGGGAGCGCAGCGACCGTGATCGCGCTGTCGGACCTGGCCGTCGGTGGATTCGCGACCATCCATGCGGTGCTGCCGACCGACAACGACGCGGATCGGGAACTGGTGCTGCGCCTGATCGAGATCGGCTTCGTTCCCGGCGAACGCGTGCGCGTGATCGCGGTGGGACATCCCGGTCGGCAGCCGGTCGCGGTCCGCCTCTCGGCCACCGACAGCGGGCGCCGCAGCATGAGCGGATCGACCTTCGCGATGCGCCGCCACGAAGCCGACTTCATCCGCGTCGTCCCGGACCTGCCGGGCAACGGCGCCTGAGGCTCCCATGAGCGACACCGCACTCGTCCCGGGCCTGCCGAACCTTCGCGTGGCGCTGCTGGGCAATCCCAATTGCGGCAAGACCGCGCTGTTCAACCTGCTGACCGGCAGTCGCCAGAAGGTCGCGAATTACGCCGGCGTCACCGTCGAGCGGAAGGAAGGCCTCTTCGTCACGCCCGGGGGCAAGCAGGTCCGCGTGCTCGACCTGCCGGGCGCCTACAGCCTGAACGCCGTCAGCGCCGACGAAGCCATCACGCGCGACGTGGTTCGCGGGGTGCGCGCCGACGAGGGCCGTCCCGACCTGCTTGTGTGCGTGACCGACGCGACCAACCTCAAGCTCAACCTGCGCATGGTCGTCGAGGTGAAGCGCCTCGGCGTGCCTATCGTGCTCGCGCTCAACATGAGCGACGTCGCGAAGAAGCGCGGCATCACGATCGACCTTCCCGCGCTGGAACGCGAACTCGGCATGCCGGTCGTCGAGACCGTCGCCGTGCAGCGCGACGGCGCCCGCGACCTGATCGATCGCATCGAGGCGAGCGGGCGTCTGCAGACGGCTGCTGCGACAGCGGCAATCGCGTGGCACGACTCGACCATCGACGACGTGCTGGCGGCGCAGGCCGAGGTCCGCCGCATCCTCGCGATCGCGGTCCACGAGCCGACCGTGGACGCCCGCGCCGACGATTCGATCGATGCCGTCGTCCTGCATCCGGTGTGGGGCATGGCGGTCCTCGCGGCGACGCTGTTCCTGATGTTCCAGGCGGTATTCAGTTGGGCGCAGCTGCCGATGGACGTGATCAAGGCCGGCATGGACGGGCTGGGGCAGGGCGTCGCGCACGTGCTGCCCGACGGCATCCTGCGCAGCCTGCTGGTCGACGGCGTGATCGCCGGCGCGGGCAGCGTGCTGGTCTTCCTGCCGCAGATCCTGATCCTGTTCCTGTTCATCCTCGCGCTCGAGGACTCGGGCTACCTGCCGCGCGCGGCTTTCCTGCTCGATCGCCTGATGGGTTCGGTGGGGTTGTCCGGACGATCGTTC
>Ga0209724_1001471_pt1 | contig 21327 bp, 12 predicted proteins | sample grotaG_FD_184143 | JGI IMG/M metagenome (GOLD analysis project Ga0209724, IMG submission 184143) | Glacier valley bacterial and archeal communities from Borup Fiord, Nunavut, Canada, to study Microbial Dark Matter (Phase II) -... | ecosystem: Environmental > Aquatic > Freshwater > Ice > Glacier ...
CCAATTTTCCAAAGGAATGCCCAGTACGACCTTCGGAACGGCCAGTACGACCTTCGGAATGCCCAGTATGACCTTCGGAATGCCCAGTACGACCTTCGGAATGCCTAGTACGACCTTCGGAACGCCCAGTACGACCTTCGGAATGCCCAGTACGACTTTAGGGATGACCAGCACGACTTTAGAAATGCCAGGAATGACCTTCGGAAAGGCCAGTATGATCTTCGGAACAAGGGGAGAGGGTCTCAACATGGAAACCGATCCGGCCAAACTACAGGAATATACTTTTGAGGGTCTGAAAAAGCGGGTACGCCGGGCATCCAAACCCGAAAAAAAAGTAAGTAAGGATAAAGGCGAAGATCCGGCAGCAACGGATGAAAAATAGAAAAATGTTGTAGAGGCGCGCATGCAGATGTCATTGCCCATCTGCACGTAGAGGCGGCCGGACGCCTTTACATGTGCGCCTTTCATTTAATTCTTTCCTGATTTAATTCTTCTATTTTTTCCAAAGGAACACGGGGGACGACCTTCGGAACACGGGGGAAGACCTTAGGAACATGGGGGAAGACCTTCCGAATATGGGGACGGCCTCAACATGGCAACTGATCCAGCTACAGTTAAAAGATTATACTTTCGAGGATCTGAAATATTGGTACGCCGGGCATCCAAACCCAAAAAAACGGAAAGTAAAGATAAACGGGAAGGTTCTCTCAAGTATCCAATGAAAAATAAATAGCAGGGGCGCACTGTGTGCACGTAGAGGTGACCGGGAATCGCCTTTACGTGTGCGCCCTTCATTTAATTCTTTCATTTTTCTAGCGATTTACCAATGGGATGCCGAGTACAACCTTCGGGCGACCCCAGTATGACTTTAATGGCGAAAAAGAATGACTTTCGGGCAAGAATGGATATTTGGAATAAAGGAAATTACATATAGGATATTTGTATTTTCAGAATTATTAATTAAATCAATATTCAATAATCTTACTAAGTATATGATTAAAATATGTCCTCTTATAAAAGCATAATTAAATCAAGCGGAATAATAGGACTTGTTCAAATATTTCAGATATTATTTGGATTAATTAGAAATAAAGCGATTGCTGTTGTAGTTGGGACAAAAGGATTTGGTGTTTGGGGCTTATACCAAACCTATATCGAAATGGTTACTGCATTCTCGTCGCTTGGCATTGATAAAAGTGGCATACGTGAAATTGCAAAGAATTCAGAAGACGTAAACTTAACAGCTAAATGTATATACGTCTTTAGACGATCATTAATTTTAATATCACTATTTACTGCGACTCTTTCTATTCTCTTTTCAAAGAGGATTAGCAATTCACTTTTTAATACAGAAGAACATTATTGGGGTATTATTATAGTCTCTTTCGTTATATTATTTAATGGTATCTCCAGCGGTCAAATATCTATTTTAAATGGATTGCGAGACTTAAAAGGTTTGGCAATAAGTCAGATTATTGGTTCATCCATTGGTTCTATAGCAACCATAATATTGGTACTTCTATTAGGAATAGATGGAATACCTATCTATTTATTCATTGTCGGATTAACTGCTGTTTTATCTACCTGGTTCTTTGTCAGGAAACTTCACCTGCCAACTGTCATTCCAACAAAAAAAGAGGCACAACAAACTCTAAAATCATTAATAAGCTTAGGTTTAGGATTTAGCATTGCTGGCATCATTGCTGCTTTAACTACTTATCTTTCCAGGGTATATCTAAGCCATGCTTTCGACTTGAACGCAGTAGGTATTTATCAGGCCAGCTGGACAATTTCCAATCTGTATATTGGCATTATCCTTACTGCAATGGGTGTTGATTTTATGCCCCGCTTGATGAAAGTTGCTGGCAACGATTTTGAAATGAATGTTTTAGTAAATGAACAAATGGAATTAGGTACTCTAGTAACAGGTATTGCTATAGTTGCTATATTGATTTTTTCACCTCTAATACTGCAATTGCTTTATTCAAAAGAATTTATTGTCGGAGCCTCGATTATTCGTTGGCAAGTATTAGGTGTTGGAATGCGTGTATTAGGATTTCCTTTTAGTTATGCAATTATGGCCAAAAATAAACCATACACCTATATCTTTGTGCAATCAATTATCTGGTTTAGTGATTATTTTTTGCTTATTTTATTTTCAAAACTGATTGGTTTTAATGGGCTTGGAATTAATTATTTTGTGGCTTATATTCTTTATATACTGGTAACATGGTACGTTTGTTTTAAGCTGTTTCACTTTAGCCCTTCCAATTTATTGAAAAAGATTGTTACCATTTCTTACAGTTTTATCTTTATAGTTTGGGCTATTACATCATTTTTATCTGAAATATACTGCTGGTTATTTGGTTCGATTATAATATTAATAATGGCTTTTTGGATTAACAATATGCTTAAAAAACAAATGAATATATCAGTTGTATTAATTCTGAAAAATAAATTAATAGGGAAATGAAAATTGCATAAATCTTTGAACGCAATTGTAATATCCTAACTCAATATTTGATAAAAACAAGCTGCTTTTGTAACTAGAATGTCAATAATCTTGACAGATAAATCAAATATTTTGATGACTCTGAAAAACAATAAGATAAAACTTGCAACAAATAATACATGCACCGGATGCATGGCATGTGTAGATTCCTGCACTAAAAATGCACTTACAGCATCAATAGGTAAAGATGGTTTTTTTCATATCATTTTAAATAAAACCGTTTGCAATCAATGTGGGAGTTGCACGAAGACCTGTCCAGTAATAACTTACAATAAACCTGCACAAGCAAACAATAACCCCAGACCTTTCGCTGCCTGGTCAAAGAGTGAAGAAGTACGATTTCTAAGTGCTTCCGGTGGAGCTTTCGCTGAATTTGCACTACAAATTCTTTCTGAAGGAGGAATTGCGATAGGTGCAACGTTAAAAGACAATAAGGTTTATCACATATTGATTGATAAAAAAGAGGATTTGGTGCTTTTGCAAAATTCAAAATATATTCAAAGCAATGCAACTGGAATTTACATTTTAGCAAAAAAGTATTTAAAAGAAGGCAAAAAAGTACTTTTTTCCGGGACACCATGTCAGGTTGCAGGATTATATGGCTTCTTAGGTGCAATTACTTATTCTGAGTTGCTTGTCACGGCTGAAGTAATATGTCATGGTGTGCCATCCGAAATGATAATAAATGGACATTTAAAAATAAACCATGCGGAAAAAATATTACATTTCCGTGATAAGGATCAAGGACATGCTAAATCATATAGAACATCGCTACAAAAGTTAAATAGAACTTTTTCTCCTATTAAGACAAAAGGTAGAGACGCATTTTATAGTAGTTTTTTTTCAGATTCTGTTTTACGAAATAGCTGTTATAATTGTAAATTTTCAACTTTGCCAAGAGTTGCAGATTTGAGTTTAGGCGATTATTGGGGATGTGAGGAATGGAGTAATGAAAAGGAAAAGGGGATATCACTCGTATTGGTTAATAATAAAAATGGTACTGACTTATTAATTAAAACCAAAAACTTAATCAATGTTGAAACTGAGTGGGAAAAATGTTTGCCCAAAAACTCAAGGATTTATACAGGATATAATTTAAAACAATACCTGCCATCAAGATTATTATTTAATTGGTTTTGCCATAAACCAGAAAGTAAACATGTACGTCAACTAATAAATTTACTGCCTTCCAAAATAATTTCCTGGATGTTGCCTTTTAAATTAGTAAATAAAATTATTTCTTTTCTGCAAATTCAAACAATGAGGCGTAAACTAAAAAATCAGATAAATGCTTTCAGAAATGAAGAATAAATTCACATTACTTATTGTTCTATTCTGCTCTGTTCATCTTTTTGGTTTATATTATAGGTTAGGAGAAGTTTACTATTTTATCCTTGATGGCATTGGTTTTTCGATAATATTTCTGGAAATATTTTTGAGAAAAAATTCTATCACACATAAATCTCATCTATTTGAAAAGCCATTAATTCTTTTATACATTGCCCTTTTCATAAGCACTATCTCATGTTACTATTTTCATGGTCAAAATATCATCCCTACTATTATAGCCATGAGGTATTTCTTATACCTGTCAATATATTTTCTACTTATACAGCTTAATATTGAGAAAAACTGGATTGAATCCTTTATAATAATAGGTTCAATTCTATATATAATTGTATTTTTAACTCAGGTGTTGGTATATCCGATTGAAATAGTTGATATAGGGAGAATTGATGAATTTAACCGAGGATTACTTCGGTTTCGGATTGAAGGGGCTGGTTTCTTAATGTTGGCAGGCTTGCTAAGCTTAAACAGAGTTTTTGTTAATAAGAAATGGATTTTTTCTATTTTTTATATACTATGCATGATAGGTATATTTATGCTGGGTTTTAGAACCCTGTTGGCTACTGCAATATTTTCTTCCTTTATACTATTGATAAGAATATCAAACAAACCATTTACACTTCTTCTAAACAGCATATTTATTGCAATAATTCTTAGCGGATTGTATTATGTCCCTATTGTAAATTCGTATATCAAAGAGGTAGTCGAAGTAACAAATAATGAATCTGATATGAGTGATGATTATATTCGATATCTAACTTTTGATTTTTATTATCATGATGTAAATAAAAATAATTACACTTTGATTTTAGGAAATGGATTTCCTCAAGAAGATAGTGAGTATGGTAAGTATGTGCAAGGAGAAGGAGTTGAAGATAATGGATATATTTTCCAAGACATAGGTTTAGTTGGATTTGGGATAATATATGGTGTTATTACACTTATAGTCTATCTTTATTTGAGCATTAAAGCAATATTTACCAAAACGAAGCGAGAAGATGTATATTTAAGTTGTTATTTTATTTATCTTATAACATCTTCATTTACAACTACGGAAATATATCGCGCTGGAATATTTGGTGTTATTAGTTTAGCACTATACCTAATTGACACATCAGCAATGAACTTAAAATTAATTCCACAAAAAAAGAAGATTCCGATGTGAAATTAAATATTATTAAAGCTATAGATCAATGAATATCAAACTACTTACTTTTCATAAGGCAAATAATTATGGTGCGCTGTTACAATGTTATGCATTATCAGCGATATTACGTGATTGGGGCCATAATATTGAAATTATAAACATAACGCATGAACTTAATTCAAAAAGACTACTCGATCATATAAAATCAACTCTTGATTTACAACAAATGGGTAAATTCCGAAGAAATCATTTACCGATACAAACCCCTAAATACAATAATTTTGATGAATTAAAAGAAAATCCCCCAATTGCTGAATGTTATATTGTTGGCAGTGATCAGGTTTGGAATCCACAGATTACACGGGAATTATTTGGTGTATATTTCTTCAACTTTCTTCCTAAAGAAGTAAAAAAAATAGCCTACGCGGCAAGTTTTGGTATTCGTGAATGGAATTATCCTGAATTGCAAACTAAAATAAGTGATTTATTGTCCAGATTTACTGCGATCGGCATAAGGGAGAACGACGGCATCGAGCTTTGTCAAAGTATCTTTGGAATCACAGCAACCAAAACTTTAGATCCTACGCTGTTAATGGATAATTATGATAATATTTTAAGCAAAGAAAAGTGCATATTAAAAAATACCTTAGTAACTTATTTTTTTGAGAAAGGTGACGATCATTTCTTAAAACTAAGATCATTTTCAAAAAGAATAGGATTAAAACCAATCTCCTTAAATGACCAGAGGTATCATCCGGGGATAAGATCTATCCCATTTGCTTCGGTTAAACAATGGTTGTCATATATTAAGAATTCTGATTTAGTATTAACAAACTCCTTCCATTGTATGGTATTTGCGATAATTTTTAAACGTCCGTTTATTGTGATTCCATCGGATATAAGTAGGATGAGCCGAATCATGAATTTGCTAGAAGATTTAGATTTAAAAGAACGCTATTTTGAAAGCTTTGAAGATCTGTTTAGTAGTTCTAAATGGTTGAATAGTATCGATTATGCAAAAGTATTTCAAATACTTGAAATACATAAATTGAAATCCATTAAATTCTTGCATGATAGTATATCTATGTAAATAATATATCAAAGATTCAATTATATAGAGATTTTATTACTAGTGGAACCTCCAAATAGTGTCTGTTGCCATATCTTTCAATATTATTTTAATCTCTAAAAGTAAAATCTATTTTAAGTTACTAATATGGAACCAAATTACACTCCTAAGATTGTAGTTTTACCGTCATACTATCCAACGAAATTTTATAATTCTTATGGCAATTTCTTTGAGGAGCAGACTAAATTAATTAGGAAGAAGGGTTGCGATATTACTGTTATTTTTAATGAAAAACGATCCCTAAAATCATTTAACTTAAAAAAGCTCAGGTATGCTCATTTTCAAAAGCGATTCAAAATTGAAGAAAATGTTCCGGTATTTAGAAGGATGAACTGGAATATTATTCCAACAAAGTTCGATCTTGGGCAAAAGATATGGGTCAAAAATTCTATTGATTTAGTGAATTCATATATAAAAAAACATGGTAAACCAGACTTATTCCATGTTCATTGTGCTTTTGATGCAGGTAGTGTGGCAAAATATTTTAAGGACAAATTACAGATTCCGTATATCATAACAGAACATTCAACTTTTTTTGCCTTGTCAAAAATTTCAAGTGATCAAAAGAAAGAAGCACTAAGTATTTATGAAAATGCGGAGAAAGTAATTGTTGTGAGCAATCCATTCAAACAATTATTGTCGGAAAAAATAGGTTTTGAAAAAAGCAAAATATATGTTGTGCCAAATTTTATTGATACAAGTTATTTTAACCCGGAAAGTAATATCTTTTTAAATAGTTCGGGAAAGGGAAACATCATATTAACAGTCTCACATCATGATTATAAGAAAAGAATTGACAGGCTCTTGGATGCTTTTAAAATAATATCTGAGCAATATCAAGACTGGAAGCTTATTATCGGTGGTGAAGGAACTGAAACCAATAATTTAATATCGAAAGCTAAGGAATTAAATCTTCAGGATAAAGTGGCGTTCGTAGGTTTTCTGACTAAAGAACAAGTTAGAAATTATATGAAAATTGCAAATATATTTGTTTTACCTAGTGATGTAGAAACCTTTGGTGTAGTAGTTATAGAGGCAATGGCAATGGGTTTACCGGTTGTTGCAACTGCTTCAGGAGGTCCTGAGGATATTATTACGAAAGAGACTGGAATACTTGTAGGACATAACACTGGCAGTTTGGCCAATGGAATTATAGAGTTAATCGCAAATTATGAATGTTATGATAAAATGCAAATAAGATCATATATTGTAAACAATTTTAGTGGGGAAACAATTGCGGATAAATATATTGAAATGTATTCACAATCAATATAAAATAATTTTAGAATTAGTAATTACTATCCATGAGGATTTGTTTTAATGTTCCTCTCTTGTTAAGAGTATAATAAATTAAAATTTACAGCAATTTTCTACAAACTAGATAGAGTTATCAGAGCCCATTCACAATATTGATATTTAAGAGTGAATTCAATAATTCGCTAAGCTATTCATTTTTAACAATGTATAATGATAAGAAATGTAATAATTACATTTGATTATGAACTTTTTTTGGGCAGAGAAACCGGAACTATTGAGAACTGTGTAATTAGGCCAACACAATTAATTTTAGATATTCTAATTAGGAACAGTGCAAAAGCAATTTTCTTTGTTGATGCAACCTGGCTTCTTTTCTTGAGAGAGAATTTTCCTCGTGACTTTCAACAAGTTTCAGATCAACTCAAAGACATTAAGAAGTCAGGATCGTCAATTGAATTGCATTTGCATCCACACTGGATTCATGCTTATAAAATGGGCAACAAAATTGGATTTAAATCGTTTCATAACTATAGGCTACATTCTTTAAGCAACCAAAGCGTTCTTGATTTATTTGGAAAATCAATAAAGCTCCTTGAAAGCATTACCTTACAAAAAATAAGTTGTTTCAGGGCCGGAGGTTTTTGTATTGAACCTTTCAACCAGATCAAAGATGCTTTTGAAACATTCGGTATTAAATATGATTTTTCGGTTGTCCCAGGGATTTTCTTAAATGATGGCACTGAATATGATTTTGATTTTACTGATGCGCCTAACATTTCGTTTTATTCTTTTGAAAATAACATTCGGAAACAGGAACAAAATGGCCAATTTATTGAAGTGCCATTAAGTATATATCAAAATAGTCCAGTGTTTAGATTATTAAATAAAATAATGTTGGTGATTACTCGAGACAAGATTTTTGGTGATGGCACTGGAATTCAAGACAAGTCCTTTTATTTTTTAAAATCATTAAATCGACGTTTTAGATTTTCAAAAGGGATGCTTTCAATTGATAAAACTTATAGTTTGCTTTTTAAATATTTATTAAAAATGCAATTTAGTAATAGTAATCTTTTAGTCTTGCTTTCGCATCCCAAACTGGTTTCAAAACAAGCATTAACTAATTTATTTTATATTTCCAAAAATTTCAATACGCTAAATACCATAGAATTAAATCAGTATTTATCCGGGAAATAATTTTCTAATTATATTCTAAATTTTAAAAAAATGAACAAAATAGTATTAATAACCCCCATCCTTCAGCACTATAGATTGTCTTTTTATGAAAAACTGTCAAGAAGTTTCAATGAAAGTCAATTTGCAGTATTCCACGGAATTAAGAAAATAGAAGATGGAAGACCTGGTTATATTGGTGCAACTGAATTTGTTAATAAAGGATTTGAGGAGTTTAAAATAAGGATATACCCTTTTGATATCGTTTATAACTGGGGAATGTTTTCAGAATTGAAGAAATTAAATCCAGATATTATTATTATACAAGGAATCACCGGAAATCTTTCCTATAGGAGAATAGTGTTTTGGGCAAAGAAAAAAAGAAAGAAGATTATTATCTGGACTTCCGGGTGGGAGCCTGGCAAGTCAAAAGGAATCTTGTTAAATTTTAAGAATATGTTAGTCAAATCTTTTTTTAAAAAAGCAGATAGTTTTTTGACATATAGCGAATTTGGCACTGAATACGTGATGTCAAAAGGAATTGAAAAATCAATAATCGAAACTTGCTATAATGGAATCGAAAATGATGACCTTATAAAAAACTCATCCGAGATTATCAGAAAGTCAAAAGAGATAAGAATAGAGTACAATCTTGAAGGTTATATAACTTTTCTTTTTGTGGGTGGATTGATTCCTGAGAAGAAAGTAGAGCTATTAATTAGCGCCTTTATTGAATTGAGGAAAAAACATGATAAAATTAAGTTGATTATTATTGGTGACGGTCCATTAAAGCTGATGGTTAAAGAAACGCTGAAGGATAATAATGATTTAAACATTATCTATTTGGGTAGAATAGTCGATGGAGTAGATCCATACTTTGCTGCTTCAGATTGTTTTGTTTTACCAGGCGTAGGCGGTTTAGCATTGAACCAGGCCATGTTCTGGGGAAAAACATGTATTGTCAGCAAAGCGGATGGCACTGAAGATGACCTTGTTATTGATGGTATTACAGGTTATCGATTTAAAGAAAATAATTTGGCAAGCTTAGTTTCTGCAATGGATAGAAGAATAAATGAAAAAAAAGATAAAGTAGATACAATGTCTGATAGCTCGCGTCAAATAATTCACAACAAAAGTAATGTTAATAATATGGTTAATGTTTTTTCAAAAGCAATAAATAGATTATTAATTAAAAATGAGAAGTTTTAAAATGAAAATAGTTTCTGTTGTTGGTGCTCGTCCAAATTTCATGAAAATTGCTCCGTTTATCCGTGCAATTGAAAAATACAACTATGGAAATGGAGACACTATAAAACATATTTTGGTTCACACTGGTCAGCATTATGATGTCCGGATGTCTCAAGCATTTTTCACTGCTCTTGGGATTCCAGATCCGGATATTAACCTGGAAATCGGATCAGGCAGTCATGCAGAGCAATTGGGTTACACCATGATAGCATTTGAAAAGGTGTTATTGGTACATAATCCAGATTGGGTTGTGGTTGTAGGAGATGTGAATGCGACATTGGCTTGTTCTGTAGTTGCCAAAAGGCTCAATATTAAGGTTTGTCATATTGAAGCCGGATTACGTTCTGGTGACATGAGTATGCCCGAAGAAATTAACCGACTGGTAACAGACCGACTTTCGGACCTTTTACTTACGCCGGATTTACTATCTTCGGAGAATCTTCGAAGAGAAGGGATACCTGATGAAAGAATCTCCTTTGTAGGAAATATCATGATTGATACACTTGAAGCCAATAGGGCAAAAGCTGAAAAAATCAAACTTGTCGATATCTTTCGAGAAAATCTTGCATCGGATACACGTCTTCCATTTATCTTACCAAATGACGGAGAATATGCACTATTGACGCTTCATCGCCCTTCGAATGTTGATTTTGAAGAAGTACTCGTTCCTCTTGTTGAATTTCTACTAAATGAAGTTACAAATAAAACTATGTTAATATGGCCAATTCACCCACGCGCCAGAAAAAAATTACAAATGCATGGTTTGTGGGATATGGTAATAAATCATCCTTCAATTATTCTTTTGGAACCTGTGGGATATCATGAGATGCTCAGGTTGAATCTTGGCGCTAAAATAATATTAACTGATTCAGGTGGTTTACAGGAAGAATGCTGTGTATTGGGTACGCCTTGCCTTACATTACGCTGGAATACCGAAAGGCCAGTAACTTTACGAGAAAATGGTGGTGCTTCTGTACTGGTTGGAAATAACATAGACCGAATTAGAAAAGAATTTTATTATACACTTACACTTGCCCGTCTTCCCTCCAGACCACTGTTGTGGGATGGTAATACAGCTGAACGCATTGTTAAAGAATTAGTTGAAATAGACCGAAACTTAACGCAAAAGAATCAAATTAGATATCTTATTACTCCAAATATGTTGCTTCTAAGCAAGTGACATTTGATGTGATAAATACGATAACTAAGGAGAATCAATTCTGAAATTATTGTAATATTAATGGGCGTTCATATACAAGAAGTTGGTGTATTGTATAATTCGATAGACCGTATGAAGGTTGGTTTGGTTAGTCAAATTGTAGATATATGTTTCGCTCATTATTCAAAGTTCTTTGATAATGCACATATCATATATTTTTGATCAATCGCGGCAAAACTATGACCAAAATAAAACTAACTGTATAAATATTTGAATTTAATTTGGGTTTATTACATCCTTCGATTTTATAAATATTCGGTTTTCAAAAAAGTATTATACCAGATTAATAAAAACAAAGAAATTTCAATCATGGCCATTCATATTTGGAATATTAAAATAGATACGTTTACAATCAAACAGATAGTCGATGTTATAGAAGAAAATATTGTCAGTAAAAGATTGCCAATGCAAATTACAGGGGTGAATGCTGAAACAATTATTAGTTCCCAAAATGATAAATCTTTGCAATCAGCAATTAATGACTCTGATATCGTTAATATTGATGGGTTTTCTGTTGTTGTTGGGTTACGCATATTGGGATTTCAAATAGAAGAAAGAGCTGCCTGCCCTGATATTTTTAATATTCTTCTTGATAGGGCAAATACAAGGGGATATAAAATTTTCTTTTTAGGTGCTAAAGAAGAGGTTATTAAAAAAATGATAACAAAACTTCAAAATGAGTATTCTAATCTTCAGGTTGTTGGGTTTCATAATGGATATTTTAATCAGGAAAATGAAATAGAAATTGCAAAAATGATTAAAGCATCAAATGCGGATATGCTCTTTTTAGGTATTCCATCCCCGAAGAAGGAACTTTTTATCAGGAACTATCTAAATTTCATGGACGTGCCGCTATGTTTTGGAGTTGGTGGCGTTTTTGATATTAAAGCTGGCATTTTTAAAAGAGCACCTGATTGGATGCAAAAAGTTGGCATGGAATGGTTTTACCGTTTTATGCAGGAGCCCCGGCGAATGTGGAAACGTTATCTAATTGGTAATACTAAATTTATTTGGGCTGTTATCAAAGAGAAATATCGGATAAGTTCAAGAAATAATCAACGGAATTCATCACCGAGTCTGGATATTTCGTCATAATAACACATAATTACTGGATGTACTGAACTCTGTCGTTACTGTAAATCTGATTATTTGGCACTCAATCAATAAAATTGGTTTCTGCATGAGTGGTGGGATTGAAACTTACGAAAAATATCTGAACGAAAAGCAGTTTCGCCCGTTTGCCATGCAGGTACTTGCAGCAGGCGCATTACGTCCCAAAGAGGCGATTGAGTATTTAGGTAAATTTCCACGGATAGAATCAGTGTTGTTCGGAGCATCATCGAAGGAGCATATACAGGAATCGAAGGAATTGATTGAAGCAAACTTGTAGGAGAGCTGTCATTGCAACGAAATTATCTTTCGGAGCTGTCTTTGCGAGCGGAGTCGGGCAAGGATTTGTTCATAGATAAACTTAACTGACGGAGCGAAGCAATCTCATAATTGAAAAGCAGTTCAAATAGAACCCTGGCACTCTGCTCCCTAAGTTGAGATTGCGTCGTCGCAAGAGATTATTCTATAAGCAAATGATGCACGCTCCTCGCAATGACAGTCCTGAGGATGAACGCTCCTCGTCCCGGGACGAAGGATAAGGGAACAGTCCTGAGTAAGTAACCACATGGAATTCAAAACCTATCATACCTATATCGTAACCAACAAAAACCATACGGTACTTTATACCGGAGTAACGTCTGCGTTACGAAAACGGATATGGGAACATAAAAACAAGATGTATCCCCATTCGTTTACAGCAAAATATAACGCTGACGAACTGGTATACTACGAGGCTTTTTTCGATATTGGGGAGGCAATCGTCCGGGAAAAACAGATTAAAGCAGGTTCGCGTCAGAAGAAATTGGATTTAATCAATGCTTTCAATCCTTTATGGAAGGACATGTATGAAGATTTGGATTAATCTTTGGATTGCAATTCTGCTCTCGGAGCTGTCATCACTTTTATGAGCTGTCATTGCGATTTTTTTACGGAGCTGTCATTGCGAGAAGAGCCGCGAAGGTATTAGATCTTTGGCAGAATTAACTGGCGGAACGAAGCAATCTCATGTTTATAGCACAGTTAAAAAGAATTGGCACCCTGCTCCCTAAGATGAGATTGCTTTTCCGAAGAATCGGGACAGGCAGTCGCAATGGATTTTCCTATAAATGAATGATGCACGCTCCTCGCAATGACAATTAAAGAAAATAACACGTACGTGGCACCCGCGTAATGAAAACGGATGCCACGTGTATGAATTTTTGTTCTTTGAATTAAAACGACGCTGCTAATAGATGATTAATTTGTGATTCGTTTGAGTAGTACCAATTATTGTTTTTACGATGTAGATCCCCGGTTGCTGCTGATCCAGGTTAAACTCTTCTGATGTTTCGAAGACGTCCCTTGATAAGATATTTCTACCTGAAATATCCAGAATATCAATCCTGCTTCCTGCTTCAGGGATTGCCGGGAATCGAACAGTAAATTTGCCTTTGCAAGGATTTGGATATACTTCAATTTTGATAAGATCATTAACGCTTTTGGCATCAGGAGTTAACGCCCCAATTCGGACAAGAACACTTGCTTCTTTCTTATAGTTCAGTTGCCCGTTTAATAATTCTGCCTGAATCTGAAATTCCTTATTGGTCAACTTATTCCATGCTGCTATCCGAATGTTGTTTCCTTCTTTAAATCCATTCGGTTTTTGAGTGTCCGTCGTAGCAGAGGCAACTAAACCTACAGTTCCATCAATCATCTGATTTTTTGTAATTTTAAGAGATCCGACACAAACATCGCCGTCAAAAGCAGCCAGTTCATCCCCAATGGATAATCCAGCTTCCTGCAAACCAACGATGTTAATATTCATATGATCCGTTCCATTGCCTTCTATGTTAGTTGAAAAATATTCAGCTTTCGCTGCCGTAGCAGGAATTGCAGCTGATTTAAGGTAATTCTCGTGAATGGTAATAACCGCATCGGCATTTGATTTTACTTTATACGCTTTCCCTGGGGTGAAATTACCAATGGCATTTTTCCATCCGCCAAATGTTCCCCAGTTCTCGATTGAATTTCCTGCTTCATCCTGCACTTTTATCAATTTATTTTGATCTATCAGCGTTTGAATAATATCCATAGCATCTACCATATCAGTACGGGGAAATGAAATAATATTCCATCCTGACTTTAAGTGGATATCAAGTGGCAGGACAACTGGTCTGCCCGTTACCTGTAGTGTGCAATTATTCGCAACCTTAATCTTGTATCCTTCCGTGCTTTCGAAGGAACCAAGTTTATTGATCCAACCGCCTAAACTACCCCAGTTCTCGAATGAATTACCCGCTTCATCCTGTACTTTGATCAGTTCTCCCTGATCACGAAGTCGTTTTGTGATTGAGCCCACATTAGGATCATTAGGGGATATATACGTTGAGATCAGGTTGTAGCCTTGCAGCAATACAATGTTTTGTATATTTTCAGTGAAAGTTGCAATTTCAACTACAGAAGTAGCTCCGGCAGAATATTTTCCGCTGGTAAGCCATGTTGAAACCTCATTCTTGTATTTGACAACATTTGTTCCCATTTCCCTCAGATGTGTATGATCCCATATTTTAAATATAATTGAATCATTATTAATAAAGCCATTATTCGAACCATCGTCCTGGGAGGCCGGGATGACAAGATATGTACTATTAATCGCAGCATTAATGGATTCGGTTAGAATCATTGATCCTACACATTTTGAACCACTGTATACTGCAATTTCGTCATCAGCAGAAAGTGGCAGGTTTTCCAGTGTTGCAGATACAACTATCAGGTTCATATGATTTGTTCCGTTTTCACCTTGCCAAACCGGAACAAAGTGTGATCCATTAATGCCTGTTGGATTTGTGCTATTCGTCACCGCCTGTGCGCTGATGGATACAGCCTGTCCGGCAAAAGATGTTTGTAACGGACTTGTTGCAGGTTTTGTATAAGCCACGGTAACAACATCACCAAAAGCAATGGCGCTGGCAAGGGTTAACTGGACTTTTGTTCCCGAGATGGCAACAGCACTGACTGTTCTCTGAACAGAATTAACCAGAATTGTAAATGCAGACGTGGCAGGTACGATATTGGCAAGTCTCAGGTCGTAAGTCATCTCGATCACCGAAGGCGTTGTATTCCCAATCGTTGAACTGACAAATACCGGAACCGGAGGATTGATACTGTTTGTCACGGCCTGAGCGGTGATTGATGCCGCCTGTCCGGCAAAAGTTGTTTGTAACGGACTCACGGCAGGTTTTGCATAAGATACGGTAACAACATCTCCAAAAGCGATGGCACTAGCAAGGGTTAACTGGACTTTCGTTCCATTGATTGCAACAGCACTGACTGTTCTTAGGGCAGAATTTACCTGAACCGTAAAAGCAGATGTGGCAGGTGCGATATTAGCCAGGCTCAGCGAATAAGTCATTTCAATCAGTGAAGGCGTTGCATTCCCAACCGTTGAACTGACAAATACCGGAACCGGAGGATTGATGTTGTTTGTCACCGCCTGAGCGGTGATTGATGCAGCCAGTCCGGCAAAAGATGTTTGTAATGGACTTGTTGCAGGTTTTGTATAAGCCACGGTAACAACATCACCAAAAGCGATGGCACTGGCAAGAGTTAACTGTACTTTCGTTCCGTTGATGGCTACAGCACTGACTGTTCTTGCGACAGAATTTACCTGAACAGTAAATGCAGATGTGGCAGGTACGATATTGGCCAGGCTCAGCGAATAAGTCATTTCGATCACCGAAGGAGTTGCATTCCCAACCGTTGAACTGACAAATACCGGAACCGGAGGATTGATACTGTTTGTCACTGCCTGCGCGCTGATGGATACAGCCTGTCCGGCAAAAGTTGTCTGTAGCGGACTTGTTGCGGGTTTTGCATAAGCCACGGTAGCAACATCCCCAAAAGCGATGGCACTCGCAAGAGTTAACTGGACTTTCGTTCCTGAGATGGCAACAGAGCTAACTGTTCTTGGGGCAGAATTTACCTGAACCGTAAATGCCGATGTGGCAGGCGCGATATTGGCAAGACCCAGGTCATAAGTCATTTCGATCAGCGAAGGCGTTGCATTCCCAACCATTGAACTGAGATATACCGGAACCGGAGGATTGATACTGTTTGTTACAGACTGAGCGGTGATGGATGCAGCCTGTCCGGCAAAAGATGTTTGTAACGGACTTGTTGCAGGTTTTGTATAAGCCACGGTAACAACATCCCCAAAAATGATGGCGCTGGCAAGTGTTAACTGGACTTTAGTTCCGTTGATGGCAACACTGACTGTTCTCTGAACAGAATTAACCAGAACTGTAAATGCAGACGTGGCAGGCATGATATTGGCCAGGCTCAGTGAATAAGTCATTTCAATCAGCGAAGGCGTTGCATTCCCAACCGTTGAACTGAGATATACAGGAACCGGAGGATTGATACTGTTGGTTACTACCTGAGCGCTGATTGATGCAGCCTGTCCGGCCGAAGAAGTTTGTAGCGGACTTGTTGCTGGTTTTGTATAAGATACGGTAACAACATCCCCAAAAATGATGGCACTGGCAAGTGTTAACTGGACTTTAGTTCCGTTGATGGCAACAGCACTGACTGTTCTCTGAACAGAATTAACCAGAACCGTAAAAGCAGAGGTGGCAGGTACGATATTTGCAAGACTCAGCGAATAAGTCATTTCGACCAGCGAAGGAGTTGCATTTCCAACCGTTGAACTGACAAATACCGGAACCGGAGGATTGATACTGTTTGTCACAGCCTGTGTGCTGATGGATACAGCCTGTCCGGCAAAAGTGGTTTGTAACGGACTTGTTGCAGGTTTTGCATAAGCCACGGTAACAATATCACCAAAAGCAATGGCGCTGGCAAGGTTTAACTGGACTTTCGTTCCGTTGATGGCAACAGCACTGACTGTTCCTGGGGCAGAATTTACCTGAACCGTAAAAGCCGATGTGGCAGGTACGATATTGGCAAGACTCAGAGAATAAGTCATTTCAATCATTGAAGGCGTTGCATTCCCAACCGTTGAACTGATGTATACCGGAACCGGAGGATTGATACTGTTGGTTACAGCCTGAGCGCTGAAGGATGCAGCCTGTCCGGCAAAAGTTGTTTGTAACGGACTCACCGTTGGTTTTGTGTAAGATAAGGTAACAACATCCCCAAAAGCGATGGCGCTGGCAAGGGTTAACTGGACTTTAGTTCCCGAGATGGCAACAGCATTCACTGTTCTTGGGGCAGAATTAACCAGAACCGTAAAGGCCGGTGTGGCAGGTGCGATATTGGCAAGACTCAGCGAATAAGTCATCTCAATCAGCGAAGGAGTTGCATTCCCTACAACTGAACTGAGGTATACTGGAACCGGAGGATTGATGCTGTTGGTTACCGCCTGATCGGTGATTGATGCAGCCTGTCCGGCAAAAGTTGTTTGTAGCGGACTTGTTGCAGGTTTTGTATAAGCCACGTTAACAACATCCCCAAAAGCGATGGCGCTGGAAAGCGTTAACTGGACTTTCGTTCCGTTGATGGTAACAGAGCTGACTGTTCTTGCAACAGAATTTACCAGAACGGTAAATGCCGATGTGGCAGGTACAATATTGGCCAGGCTCAGCGAATAAGTCATCTCAAGAAGAGAAGGAGTTGCATTCCCAATCGTTGAACTGACAAATACCGGAACCGGAGGATTGATACTGTTGGTTACTGCCTGTGCGCTGATTGATGCAGCCTGTCCGGCAAAAGATGTTTGTAGCGGACTTGTTGCAGGTTTTGTATAAGCCACGGTAACAACATCACCAAAAATGATGGCGCTGGCAAGGGTTAACTGGACTTTTGTTCCTGTGATGGCAACAGCACTGACTGTTCTTGGGGCAGAATTTACCAGAACTGTAAATGCAGTTGTGGCGGGTACAATATTGGCAAGACTTAGGTCATAAGTCATTTCAATCAGCGAAGGCGTTGCATTCCCAACCGTTGAACTGACAAATACCGGAACCGGAGGATTGATACTGTTCGTCACCGCCTGTGCGCTGATGGATGCTGCCTGTCCGGCAAAAGATGTTTGTAAGGGGCTCACGGCAGGTTTTGTATAAGCCACGGTAACAACATCCCCAAAAGCGATGGCACTGGCAAGGTTTAACTGGACTTTCGTTCCTGAGATTGCAACAGCACTGACAGTTCTTGGGGCAGAATTTACCAGAACTGTAAATGCAGATGTGGAAGGTACAATATTGGCCAGGCTCAGCGAATAAGTCATTTCAATCACCGAAGGAGTTGCATTCTCCATTGACGAGTTTTGATAGACAGGTACGTCTAAACTATAAAATTCATATGCCCCAATATCTGGATTGCCTATAATTTGATTTCCTTCAAAGTCTTTGGTTATTCCTACAACATCACCCGCATTAATGCACGGAGAGGTAGACCGTAAGTGGAAATCACCATTTGGAGCATCTACAAATAAAGGATCTGACTTTACTGAATATGTTGATGAACCATAGGCGATTTCCCACAAAGCATATGTTTGAGAGAGAGCTCCCCATTTAAGAACGCCGTTCTTTTCAGAGCCAAAACAGTTATACAAATACTCGTTTCCATATCCCATTTTTCCATCGTTCTGACCACCAAAGTCTGCAACAAATTGATATGGCCAGGTATTCCCATAACAAATATTATTCTTGACTATATTTCCAACGCATACATTTTCAGTGTTAGATCCAACTCCTAAAACAGTAATACCTGTTAAGTTACCATAACACGTATTGTTATAAATTCTGTTATAACTAGCTTGTTTATCTATTGTTCCATCCCATTGTGTAAGTGTAATACCATAAGAATCGGCGTGATTATAAATTAAGTTATAGGCTACGGTTTGATAGGTTGTTCTTTCTAAATGAATACCCATATAATTATTGTCATATATCCTATTGTATCCAATAAAATTACCATCAGCGTAATTAGTTGCAGTAGGACAATCCATGTGGATACCGCAACCACGAATACCATCAATCCATGTATTGTTGGGAAATTTACCGTTCTCATATATAACATTGTGAACTATATTCAGCTTTAATACAGAGCCATCTTCACACCACGTATTAATACCTGCGTTCCAATTATGCTGTCCTACACCATCTGCATACTGACAATTTCTAAATACATTGTTATTGCTTATTTCCCAATCATGACTTAAACCTATGACATTTACACCACAGGCCCCATTCCAACTTATGTTATTTAGTGTTACAAGAACATTTGTTGCTCCTGCTCCTGAGATAGAGCTAACACCATTCATATAGGCATAATTTATATCGCAACCTGTTATAACAGTATTTGTTGAAGATGCTGGCCAATCTAAAGCATTAAAATTTGCTTTAGTTAATTTTAATGCAGATATAGTAATGTAATTTACCCCAATCCAATTTTTTGCAATTTGAATGTTGGCATTTCTTACGGAGGCTGTGATTGCATAAGTTGCATCCTGAGGAGATTCGGAATCGTCCCTGTATGATAATGATCCTTCTGCCCAAAACCATTCATGGTCATTTAGTACTGCTTTTGACGATCCCTTTGTGGAACGAACTCCGTCCCTAAATATCTGTAATGGTTCTGTTGAAACATTTGAGTTATAAACATTAGCTATTCTGGTCCCCTTATTCATAACCTCTACTTTGGATATATGCAGCCACGCAGTGCTGGGTCCGGACAGAGATACTGTTTTGGTCAATGTAAAATCTGTATTGTCACTAATAAGATAATACCTTCCACTAGGTAAAAAAGCACCGGTTCTTGCAGTACCAGCATTTCCTATATAAATATGTAATAAGTGAGCGTTCTCTTTTGTGAATGTATAGGTTATCTCATCAGATACAACACTTTGTCCGGCAGGAATAGTAACATTATTACTGCCACCAAATGTAAGCCTTACAGGATTGGATACCCCATCATCAGAAGTTCCACTTCGCTCACAAATAGATGCTCCTAAAATTGTAGTAGATGCAGCAGTATGACCTTTTATGGTTATACGAACCTTGGTTCCCGAAGTAGATTGATTTGCAGCAGGTAGTATCATCCTCTCGTTTGGTTGTGTTGAACCTGTATCCCAGTTACCTATAGTTGGTGAATATGTTGCAGCCCATGTTTCCCCAGTATCTGCCGCCCATGTTGAAACAATATCAGAACCATCAATTATGGGCTTGTTACCAAATCCATAAGCACCAAATGTGATAGGACTGCCGGCTGATCCAGATGAAGGAACCGTTAATGTTTCCCTCCACGTATCACCACAACGAAATAAGATACGATCACCTGGCAGAAAATTTGATGAATTAACCTTAGCTATCGTCTTCCAGGGTGTAGAAATAGATAGTCCTGAATTTATATCATTTCCGGATGCACTTATATAATAGTCAGTAGCCGAGACCGACATATATAAAAAAAGTGAAATAAGTAATAATGAGAATTTCATGATGAGATGAGTTTTGAGTTTTTTGAGTCTTGAGTAAGAAACTATTTATTGAGTGTTTTTATTTTTCTAATGTTTGTTTCGCTTTTTGTATTAGGGTGAATAATCTCTTGGTTTTTTGAGAAAACTTTTTTTAACTTAAAGTGACATGATCTGATTTGTATTATTTTCGTGTCAAAAATAATGCACTAATGTAAAAAAAATAATTCGATGCTAAAAAATATTCCATTGTGTAAATAAAATATACACTAAACATGAATTAGTGTTGCAATATTTACAAAGAGTGTAAAAAAATAAATTCACTTTGTGAACTTACAGCGTGTAAATAGCAATAATTCAAAGTGCAGTTTAAGGTTGAAGTATTGCAAATGATCCCAATTTTAAAACGGTACAATAGGTTTTGATTGATTTTTTTTTAGAATTTTTATTCAAAAAATCCACTTTCAAAAATATTTAGAAGGATTTCCAGTTCGTTTCTTTTCATTCCTTATATTTTGGTTTTGAGTACCTGCGAATTATTCCACATGGTACATATAGAATAAGTGTAAATTAAAGTTAGAAGTTTGTTTTGCAAAATAAATCGTAAAATTTTTAATAACATCATTTTTCACCTAACTCCCTCAGAAACATATTATGAAATCACTCGAAAAAGAATTATTTGCGATCTGCTTTATTGTTGATCTTTTCATTCTGAACGGCTGTTTTGTCATTTTTCATAGATTCCGACTTGATGCATTCCCTGACGTATTTCCCG
>Ga0209724_1001472_pt1 | contig 21303 bp, 12 predicted proteins | sample grotaG_FD_184143 | JGI IMG/M metagenome (GOLD analysis project Ga0209724, IMG submission 184143) | Glacier valley bacterial and archeal communities from Borup Fiord, Nunavut, Canada, to study Microbial Dark Matter (Phase II) -... | ecosystem: Environmental > Aquatic > Freshwater > Ice > Glacier ...
ACCCAGCGTTCGTGCCAGCCGCGCCGAGCTTCAGCGATGTGCCAGTCGGAGCGTTCGGCTACGCAGCGGTGGAGACGTTGCTAGAGCGAGGCATCATCGCGGGGGCGGCCTGTGGCAGCAGCCTGTGCTACCGGCCCAACTTCAACATCACGCGTGGTGAACTGAGCAAGGTGATGCATCTTGCCGCAGTTGGCAGGTAGACAGAGCAGCAATAAGCAGGTCTAATCCGACTATGCGGAATAGCCTTGTGTGGCTGACCAGGAGCAAGTATAATCTAGCTGCTGCGCTACTGACAGCAATACCACGTTCATGCAGCCACCGCCGCCCTGAATGCCGCCCGCAATTGGCGGGCAGCTAGCACCAGCACAGCCAGCAAACCGCCTGGTACTAGGTAGTCGAGCAGGCTCGGCAGGCCGTAGCTGCTAAGGTTGGCAACGAACGGCGCGCCGACTGCCCCTTCTAGCAGCGCATACCATTGGGCTAGTTGGGGTGACTGGCTGGGGATGTACTGCCAATCGCGGATGCGACCCTGCACCGTCAATGTGCCGATGGTGCGGAAGAAGGCACTCTCCATCACCCCGTAGCTGGCTAGCCATTGCACCGCTACCCCCGCTGCCACTAGCAGCCAGACCACCGCCCTACCCACCCGCGTCCAGCCGCCATAGCCCGCCAGCAACGCACCCACTGGTAGCATAGCTAGCGGTACCAGCGGTACCAGATAGCGCGGCCCCCAGCTTACATCGCCTGCCCAGTAGAACAGGCGGGCATAGAACAGGAGCATTACCACTATGCTGCTGGCAAACAATCCGGCCTCCCACCGCCAGTGACGAGCGAAGGGCGCGGCGGCGAAGATGGTCAGCAGCAAGGGCGGCGCATAGCGGAAGATGCTCTTGCCACTACTGGTCAGCATCCCATCCAAGCCATTGAGCCAGACTCCGAAGTTGGGCAGCACAAACACGTTTTCTGCCGCCGCATAGCCAGCATTGAGCAGGCTGCCCGTGCGAAGCAGGTTGTAGCCGAGGTTGAGGGCGACCGCTCCAAGCAACGGGAGCAGTAGAGCGCAGCCCTGCCCTGCCACTGACCGCCAGCCAGCCCCCTCGTGCTTGCGCCGTACTACCCACCAGAGCCAGGCCAGCCCTGCCAGCAGGGCGTACTCCTGCTTGGTCAGCACTAGATAGCTGAAGGCGGCCCCGGCCAGCCACAGCCAGCGGATGGGCCGTTGCGCGTCGGCGAAGTAGCGCAACAGGCAGTAGATAGCGGCCAGCAGCAAGGCAGTGAGTAGGGCTTCGCTAGCGGCACTGCTAGCATAGGCAGCTACCGTAGTCGCCAAGCCGCTAATCAGGGCGAGGGCCAGGGCCAGACGGCGGTCAGTGTAAAGCAGCAGGGCGCAATGGTAGAGTAGGGTGACAGTGCAGGCAGCGGCCAGCGGGCTGATTAGCAGCATACTGAGTTCGTGCAGGCGAGGGAGACTACCGCCCAGTAGGTTGAATAGGGCTAGGAGTGGCACTTCAGCTAGAGTATGACCGAGGCCGTACTTGTTAGCTCTAAGGTCATAAGCGGGCTGGGGGAAGCGCAGACTACCTTGCAACAAGAGGCGAGTTGCATAGTGCTTGATGCTGTCGTCGGCAGCCGTAATCAGGCCGCTACCGAGCAGCAGGTAGAGGGCCAGGCTGCCAGCGAACAGCCAGCGTGCAGGTCTAAGCAGCCGGGTTACCCGGGTAGTAGGTAGCAGTAGCAGCAGCGCGATGAGCAGGGCAGGGGCGTAGAGGCGAAAGAGGGGAGCAGCCAACCAAGCGAGGAGAGCTAGCCCGCCAACGGCTAGCCCCGCTGCCAGCCAGCCCCACCTGCTACGCCATAGCCAGCCGAGCGCGCCACCCAACCCAGCGCATTCCAGCACCGCCAGCCAGTCCCTCCCGCCATCTGGTTGGTCGAGGGTGAGGCGAGCCTGGTCGAGGGTGACACCGGCATAGCTGAGGGTGTTGGCGATGGTAAAGACAGGAGTATTGAGGACGAGGGCGGGGCCACCGCTGCTGACCGTGTAGCTGTACCAGGCCCAGCCCCCAGTAATCGGCAGGCTCTGGCTTCGTGCGCCACTGGTGACAGTGAGGGTGAGGGTAGTGGGTAGGCCTTGCTGTGGGGGCTGGTAGCTAGCCCGCAGAGCAAGGATAGCTGGTTGGCCCGCCCAGCCAGGGAAGCGCAGGATGCTAACTGGGCTGGTCATGCGGGTGCTGCCGCCGTTCACCAGGCTAGGGCTGGTCAGCCCGGCAACGAAGGGGCTGTCGAAGCGACCAATGTCGAGGTTGTAGCTGCCAGGATTGTGCGCGAGCAGCAAACCGAGGAGCAGGCCGAGCAAGGCCAACCCGCCACTACCCAGCCACCGCTCCCTGTTCTGCCGCAATATCGCCCCTTCCTCCGTCAGTCGTAGGCAGATTATAAGCTACGTCCGCCCCTGCGTCAAAGGGGCAGCCGTCGCTGGCCGCTTAACCCACGCTAGACACACTGCCGTATCCAGCACTGCACTGGTTAGCCACGTTTGCTTGGGTGCATTGTTCGTCAAGCCCTTCGTTCCCTGCCTCACTGTGTTGACTGCGCGAATGTGCTACAATAGCCACATCTTACCGCCACTATCACCCAGCACAGAGAGCTTGATGCAACCACCGCTGCTCGACCGCCAAAGCCACTGGCACATCCCGCAACCCGACCGGCTGGCGGTTGCTGCTATCACCCTTGCCGTCCTCCTCTACCTCATGCTGCTCCCTTTCGGCCACCAGTTCCCCCTGATCGACGACTGGATTTACTACAGAGGGGCGGCGGGGATCGTGAACGGGACAGGCTTCGTACCGCCAGAGTGGGGACGAGTGACCCTGGTCAGCCATGCTTACTGGGGAGCGTTGTTTGCCTGGCTGTTCGGGCTGAACTTCACGGTGCTGACCGCTGCCACGTTGGTGATGAGCCTGGTCGCCCTGCTAGCCTGCTACGCGCTGCTGCGCCAACTGGCCTTCAGCCCTGCTCTCAGTATGATGGGGGTGGCCTGCCTGGGCCTCAACTACCTGTTCGTCACCTACAGCTATACCTTCCACACCGACATCACCTTCCTCGCCCTGCTGCTCCTCAGCCTCGTCTGCTACCACCAGGGTATCCGCCAGTCTGCCGCAGCCACGCCCAGGTTCGACCACTGGCTAGTATTGGGCAGCCTGTTTGCCGCCCTCACCTTCCTCACCCGCCAATACGGGCTGATCGTAGCTCTCGCCGCCTGCCTCTGGCTACTACTGGCCCGCAGGCTAAGCTGGCGGCGGGCAGCAGCGGTGCTACTTATCCCTCTAATAACAGTCGCTAGCTACTACTTCTGGCGGGCCGGGCAGCCGCCAACCCTGGGCGACAGCTACAACTTCGTCGAGGTTACTAACCTGCTCAAGAACCCGCTGCCGGTGCTGACCAAGCGGCTCAACTCGGCTACCATCCTGGCCCTGCCCGCCCTCGGCCTGGCCGTGCCGTTGCTGGGGCGGCTGCGCTACTGGTGGCTGTGGGGGCCACTAGCCGCCGCCTACGCCTGGCTAACCTTCGCCCGCCAGAGCGCAGGCTTGCAGGGGCTGGCGGCCAGCAAGCGGCTGAGCGAGCAAAGCGAGTGGTGGGGGCCACCGATTGACGTGAACGCTACCCCCCTCTGGTGGCTCGGCGCAGCCCTGGTAGTCTGGCTGTTGGGCGGCCTGGTTGAGCAGCATGGGGCTGGCCTGCTGGCCCTCGTGCGGCGTAGACGGGACTTGCAAGCGGCTGACTTCCTGCTGTTTGCCTGCCTGCTGCTGCTGCTGCCAATGCTAGTGCTGCCTGCCGCCTTCTACGAACGCTACCTGCTCGCCTTCTTGCCCCTGATCATCGCGGCGGGCTTGACCCGGTTTCGTGGCCAGCAGTTGACTGCCGCCCTGCTGCTAACTGTGCTGTTGCTGACGGGTGGGGCTGGCTACGCTGCATTGCGCCACCTGGACGACTTCGACTTCAGCCAGACCCGCTGGCAGGCAGGCCAACGATTGCTGAGCGAGGGTGTAGCAGCAGTAGAGATTGATGCTGGTTTTGCCTGGCAGGGTTACTACACCCTTGATGCAGCGGTGGCCCAGTTGGGCAGCCACGACATTGGCGTGGTCGGCTACAACTTCCCGCCCCAGAGCGTCTTCAAGCCACAATACGCCCTGGCAACCATACCCCTACGCGGCTACAGTGTGCTACGCAGCTATCCCTACCTCAGCCGCTTGAGTGGCTTCCGCACCATGCAGTTGTTGGTGCAGCAGCGCGTGCCGCGGCCCTGACCAACGTGGTACAATGGCTCTGCCCTACCAACCCGCCAGAACAGGAAGCCTGATGCAACAATCGCTGGTCAGCCACCCAAGCCACCCCACCGCCCAGCCCGACCGCCTGGCAGTCACTGCCATCACAGCGGCCTTCCTCCTCTACCTGCTGGTCTGCCCCTTCGCCCACAACTTCAGCTTCATCGATGATTGGGCCTACTACCAGGCTAGCGAGCGGATCATCAACGGCGGGGGCTTCGTGCCGCCTGCCGCCACCCAGATGACGCTGGTCACCCACGCCTACTGGGGGGCATTGTTCGCCTGGCTGTTTGGGCTGAACTTCACGGTGCTGACCGCTGCCACGTTGGTGATGAGCCTGGTCGCCCTGCTGGCCTGCTACGCGCTGCTGCGCCAACTGGCCTTCAGCCCGGCCCTCAGCGGGTTGGGGGTGGCCTGTCTCGGCCTCAACTACCTGTTCGTCACCTACAGCTATACCTTCCACACCGACATCACCTTCCTCGCCCTGCTGCTCCTCAGCCTCGTCTGCTACCTGGTGGCGATCAACCGTAGTCAGCAGGTGCAGCCGCAGGCAGTCGAGCGTTGGCTGCTGCTGGGCAGTGGGCTGGCGGCTCTGGCCTTCCTCACGCGTCAGTATGGCTTGGCAGTGCCGCTAGCCGCCGCCCTCTGGCTGCTGTTTGCTGGGCGGCTAAGTTGGCGGCGAGCAGCAGCGGTGCTACTTATCCCTCTAGCAACGGTCAGCGGCTACTATCTCTGGCGCGCAGGCTTTGCCCCCACCTTCGGCAGCTACACCGAACAGGCCTCGGTCGCCAACCTGCTCAAGAACCCCTTGCCGATCTTGCTCAAGCGGCTCAACACCTTCACCTACATTGCTCTGCCCGCCGTCGGCCTGGCCGTGCCGCTGCTGCGCGGGCTACGCTACTGGTGGCTGACAGGGCCGCTAGCCATACTGTTCGGCTACCTTACCTTTCGTGGGCAGGAGACATTGCTGCGCGACCTGGCTGCCAGCAATGTCTCCTGGAAGCCGAGCGAATACCTCAGCCAGCCGCTCAGCAGCGAGCAAACCCCGCTCTGGTGGCTGGCGGCGGCCCTTACCATCTGGCTAATCGGTGGCCTGGTTGAGCAGCACGCCTCTAACCTGCTCGCTCTGCTACGCGGCAGGCGCACTTTGCAGGGCGGTGACTTCTGCCTGTTGGTCTTCCTGGGCATCTTCCTACCAATGCTGGTGGTCAGCATGAGCTTCTTCGACCGCTACCTGATCGTCCTGCTACCGTTCGTCATTGCCGCCGCCCTCACCCAGCTGCGCGGCCTCTCCCTGCCGCAGCTAGCCCCTGCAATCTTGCTGCTGCTGCTCGGCGGCGGTTACAGCCTGCTACTGCACCTCGACAACTACGACTACAACCAGGTGCGCTGGCAGGCGGCAGCAGAGACGGTCGCCAGCGGGGTGCCACTCGACCAGCTAGAAGGCGGCTTTGCCTGGGATAGCTACTACCTGTTCGACGAGGGCATTCGACGCTTGGGCAGCAGCGACCTGGCGGTAATCGGCTACATCTACCCCTCGTTGCAGGTAATCAAACCAGAGTATGTGGTGTTGAGCAAGCCTCTACGCGGCTACGCCGTGCTGCGAAGTTACCCTTACTTCAGCCGCTTGACTGGCTTCCGCAGCCAGCAGGTGTTGCTACAGCGGCGCACAGCTAAGTAGCCGACCAACCTGAAATGGAGCATAGTGATCGCCAGCAACCGCCCCCTCAGCCACCTCATCCAGCTAGCCACTCAACTACTAGCCGTCACCTGGCTGCTGTTCGTCTACTGGCAGTTCGACCAGAGCTTTGCCACGTCTGCTGGTCTGCTGCGCCTGGGCGACTTGAGCTACAACTCTGGCAGTTGGGGGCTGGCCCGCTACACTCTCTCGACCACTGGCCCCGGCGCACTAGCCTTCATCTGGCAGTGGCCGACCCTACGTGGCCTGCTCGATGCAGCTCTCAGCCTGCTGCTGCTCGGCACCCTGCTGGGCCTGGCGGTCAGCGGCGGCCTGTACCTGCTCACCCGCCTGCGCCTGCCCCTGCGTAGCTGCCACCCGCTAGCCGTGAGCGGGTTGGCGGGGGGGCTAGGCCTGAGCATCGTCTACTTCAGCCACGCCCTGCTCACCTTTGCCCAGTTGCTCCAACCCTGGTTCGCCTACCCGCTCAACCTGCTGGCTGCCTTGTTGCTGCTCGGTTGGTGGACACGACAAGGGCAGGCGGTCGCTTACTGGCGGTTGCGCCTGCGTGCGGCGGCCACGGTCTGGTGGCAAGCAGCAAGGCAGCCACAACGTCAGCCACTCGGCATCCTGCTGCTGCTTGCCACTGCCCTCGCTCTGCTTGGCGCACTGGTCTCAGCCCTCGCCCCACCAGTGCTGTGGGATAGCCTCTACTATCACCTCTCGCTGCCCCAAACTTACGCGCGTGAGGGTGGCTACAGCTTTGTGCAGAACAGTTACTTCCCCATCTTCCAGCAGGGGGCAGAGGCGATCTTCCTTTGGCCGCTCACCCTGCTGGGGGCGGACGACCTGCGGGCGGGTAGCCTCGCCAGCCTGCTGCACTGGGCGATGACGGCACTGACTGCCCTTACCCTCTACGCCATTGCCCGCGAACTGAGCCTACGTCGCTTGCTAGCGGTCGCTGCCGCCGCCCTCTATCTGGTCACGCCGCTGGTCGGGCGCGAAGCTGGCACCGCCTACGTGGACAACGTCACTACCCTCTTTACCTTGCTTACCCTCTATGCTCTGTGGCGATGGTGGCAGCAGCGCAACCGTTGGCTAGTGCTGGCGGCGGTGTTCGCCGGGGTTGCGCTGGCAACCAAGCTGTACGCTGCCTTCCTGCTGCCCACCATCGCCATCGTGGTGCTGGCCGCCTGCTGGCAGAGCCGCCCGCAGCCGCTCAGCCGCTACCTCTGGCCGCTGGTCGGGGCGTTGCTGCTGGCGGGGGTAGTAGCCGCGCCCTGGTATGTGGCAAGCTGGTTGGTGCTGGGCAACCCGGTCTGGCCCAGCTTCAACACCCTCTTTCACGGTCGTTACTGGAACGACCTGGCCGAGGCTAACCTGCAATTCAACATCGCCCGCGACTCGCAGCGTGACGGCATCGGTGACTTCAGCCTGCTCAACCTGGGCAAGTACCTGGGCTGGGAGATCAGCCTGAGCAACAGTGCGCCCCTGCCCCGTGGCGGCCAACCGACCCCACGCACCATGCCGCTGCTCACGGCCCTGCTACCGTTCGCCCTACTCGGCTGGCGACGGCTGCCACCACTGCTGCGTTGGGCCGCGCTCTACTGCCTGGCCTATGTGGTGTTCTGGGCGGCGGCGCAGGGCATCAACCGCTATGTACTGCCTATCTTCCCACTACTGGCTTTGCTTGCCGCCTGGAGTTGGGGCTGGCTGCGCGAGCGGGCGCGCCTGGCAGGACTGGCTCTGGCGATCTTTGCCAGCCTGACCCTCTTTACCGCTACCTGTGCCAATCTGATCTTTGACGCACGGGCCTTCGCCTACCTCTACGGCAAGGTGGAGCGTACCCGCTATATCAACGAGACGGCGATCAATCGGCTGGGCGATGATGGCTGGGCGACCCTGTTCATCAGTCGCAACACGCCCGCAACCGCCCGCATTCTCTACAACCGCCTGCTCCCCTTCTACTACAGCAACCGTGCTTACGTGGCAAGCGACCCGGTGATTGACGACGTGCTGGGCTACGCAAACTTGCGAACTGCCCGCCAGTTCCAGGCGATGCTCGGTCGCTTTGGCATAGGGTACCTGTTGTTCAACCCGACCACCTCCAGTACGCTGGCGGCAGGGCTGCAATGGGGAGCGAGCGGGGCCGGTCGTGAGCAGTACAGCCACCTCCAGTACGTGCGCGGCTCTAACTACCTCTACAAGGTAGACGGGCAACCCGCAGACCTGGGCAGCGTACCCCTGCCAGCGGGTAGCAAGCTGGGGCTGCTCGGCTTCGACGGCGGCATACCAGCAGACCTCAGCCGCGCCGGTTTGGCGGTCGTCAACCTCGATGGCCTCGACCGCCTGCCGCAACTGGCTGAAGTAGACTACCTGCTGGTCAATCGCCAGCCCGCTGCGCCGCTGCTGGTAGATGAAGACGGTGGCGGGCTGGTGGCTCCGGCCAGTGAGCAGCTAGGAGCGGTAGTTGCCCAGGTGGTTAGCCCCAGCCTGCACACCGCCGGTTACGACCTCTACCCACTGGCGGGGCAGCGTGGAGCCGTGCAAGCTGCTCTGCACCTGCGGCCAGTGGCAGCGGTCAACTGGCGGCGGCTGGCTGGTAACGGCACGGTGCTGACCAACGGGCTGAGCCTGCCGCTAGGTGCGCCACTGCCCTTCACCGGCAACCTGCCCCCGGACGTACAGGCGGTGGTGGGTAGCGACCGCCGCCTCGACCTGGCGGGGGCAGATGTGCTGGCCGTGCGCTTGCAGAGTAGCCCTGGCAGCACCCTCGTGCTGACCGCTGACCTCGATGGGGTGGAGAGCAGCCTGCTGCGCGACTACCACAACCTGGGTGGGGTGGAGACAGTGTTGGTGCGGCTGAAGGGCCAACGCCTGAGCAACCTGCGCTTGAGCCTGAGCGGGCCGCAAGGTGGCACTGGCAACCTGCGCAGCGGCAGGCTCGACCAACGCGGCGGTAGTGCGCTGGTCACAGCGCAAGTCTACAGCCTGACCTTGCTAGAGAGCAGCACCTGGCAGGGTAGGGCAGGCCAGCGGTAAGGTTTGCTGTCAATAAGATAAAGCTAATGTGAATTAGTTTTACCTCCCTCGTAAAACAAGGTGCGGTTTGTCACTCAGCCGCCACCCCACCCTCTCCTTCATGCAACCACAGCCGCCTGCTCCTTGTTGTGACCCCTCTATTCTGCGAACGCAAAGCGGGCTGACCAGCATCGTGATCATCCCAGTACTAGCCTTGCTTGTAGTTACGCCTCAATCCGTAGTACATCACCAATGGCCCAACAACATTAGCTGCCTATGAGCCGCTAAGTAGTCACCTTTAGCCTTGTCACCTGATCCTTCATCCGCGACTTGAGCGATGTGTGATAGTAAGCCACAAGGATGGCTTGTTACCAGTCACTCCCTTGAGTCACACATCAACCTGGACTCGGCTTCCCGTTGTAAGTTGTAAGTCATGTCACAGACTTTTCATCCGCTTTTACCGTACACGTTTCTGGACGAAAACAGTCCGGAAGTCTTTAGATGCCTAACCGACTTGGCAGCTACAAGGTAGTGATCGCCCCTGACAAGAACCGCACCGATCTACTATTTGCTCACTTGCTAGGCGTGAACAGGCGGCTAAGGAAGCCCTGCTTCTCTGCACGCCAACTATCCGCAGCTGGCGGCTCGGCCAGCTTGCTCCCCGCCGCATAGTAGACGTAGATCGGCACGCTGCCGAGGTCGTACTGCTCCCTGCGTTGCTCCGCCTGCTGACCAGCCAGGCCGCCGCTGAACTGGTAGAAGCGTTCGGTGAGCAGGATATACTCCTTACTCGGCACGCTGTTCTTAAGCAGGCGGTGGATCAGGATTACTTCCTCGCCTGCCAGTTCCTCAAACTGGTGTATCTTCTTGAAGACGACTTCGCCAAAGTGCAGGAACGACTTGAGGCGCAGCGCGGCAATGTGGACATGAGCATCGCAGGGGCATTCGCTGGCGGCAATTAGTTCGCGCTGTTTGCTGGCAAAGGCAGTAGTGAAGGCGACTACCTGGCTCAACACATCTTTGGCGACCGCTGGCTGATCATCGCCGAAGGCATAGAGGAAGACTGCATCGCCCTCAAACTTGCTGATTGTCAGTGGGTACTCGGCGGAGGCGACTACCGCCTCCAGCAGGTCGGTGATAATCTGCTCGGCGTGCAGCAGGCTCATAGCGCGCATGGTAATGAAACGAGTGTATCCACTAATGTCGGTCAGCACGAGGGCCGCCTGCTTGAGTTCTGCCATCTGAGTTTCTGCTCCCCTGCCACCCCCTGCTAGCTTGTTTGCAGCGGCGGTCGCTAGCATTATACAGCATCGGCCCAAATCGGTGCTGCCCTCCATGCCGCTGCCCTACCCTGCCCCGCTCGTACTTGCCCCTGACCGACGGCTGGTGTACAATACGCCCATGAAAATCTGTATGGTAACATCCTCTTACCCCAAATACCCTGGCGACGTTACCGCGCCGTTCATCGAAGGAATCGCCAGCAGCGTGGCGGCCCTGGGCAAGGGGAACGAGGTTCATGTGTTGGCTCCTTACCACCCTAAAGTGCGGCGCAAACGCTTCGAGAACGGAGTACATCTCCACTTCTTCAGGTATATGCCAATCCGCAGTCTCAACATTTGGGGCTACGCCGAGTCTATGGAGGCGGATGTGCGGGTCAAGCGGGCAATTTATCCGCTTACGCCTTTCGTCTTCGCCAGCAGCTTTGCCGCCCTTCTGCGCCTGACCGCCCGCCACCAGTTCGACATTCTGCACGCACACTGGGTAATACCGAACGGGCCGGTCGGCACTCTGGTCGCCAACATCCGCAAGCTGCCTTTGGTAATCAGCCTGCATGGGTCGGACGTGTTCGTGGCCGAGCATAACCCCATCCTCAAGCCGGTCGCCCGCCGCTGCTTTGCCCGCGCCGATGCCGTCTCCGCTTCGAGCGACGACCTGGTGCAGCGCGCAATCCGCATCGGCGCGCCCCGCAAGCGCAGTGAGGTAATCCCCTACGGTGTTGACCCCGACCGCTTCACCCCCGCCACTGCCACAGACCCTGGGGCGGCCTTGCGCCAACAGTTGGGGCTGGCCGCCGACGAGCAAATCATCCTGGCGGTTGGTCGCCTGGTCTACAAGAAGGGGTTCGAATACCTAATCCGTGCCATGCCCGCTGTGCTGGCCGAACATCCCCGCGCTCGCCTGTTGATTGTCGGCGGGGGCGACCTGCGCGAGAAGCTGGGCGCACTGATTGCCCAGCTTGGCGTCAGCCAGAGCGTGCAGCTAAGTGGGGCGGTCGAGCGCGACCAGCTACCACTCTACTTCAGCGGCTGCGACCTGTTTGTGCTACCGAGTGTGCGCGACCAGGCGGGCAACATTGACGGCCTGCCGAATGTGCTGCTAGAGGCGATGGCGAGCGGCAAACCAGCCGTCGCCAGCAACGTGGCGGGCGTGCCACTAGCAGTGCACGATGGCGAGAACGGCGCACTGGTGCCAGAGAAAGACCCGTCAGCCCTGGCAGCGGCAATCAGCCACCTGCTGGCCGACCCTGGGCTAATGCGCGAGATGGGCCAGGCTAGCCGCCGTCGGGTCGAAGCTGACCTCAACTGGCGTAGCGTTGCCGCCCGCTTCATGGCCCTCTACGCCGACGCGTTGACGAACTACAATCTGCGCCACTTACTCTCGCAGCTTGTAGACCGTAGATTGTAGATTGCAGATTGAAGAAGAATCTTCTTGCTGTGCTTGCCTTCGCCGCTGCGGTGCGGCTACTCTACTTCGTCTTTGTGCTACCCGTAGCCTGGCGGGGCTTTGTGGTGGACGAGCGCGAATACTTCGGCGGGGCAGTAGTGCTGGCTGGCGGGCGCGGCCTCAGCTTCTGGGATAGCTTCCTTTGGACGCGCGCCCCTGGCTACCCCCTGTTGCTCGGCAATCTCTTTCGGCTCTTTGGTCACGACGACCTCTGGCCGCCGCGCCTGCTACAGCTTATGCTCAGCCTGGCAGGGATTGCCACCCTCTACTATATTGCAGAGCGCAGCTTCGGCCCGCGCGTGGCGGTGGTCAGCGGGCTACTGGCAGCGATCTACCTGCCCCTGGTCATCCTACCCTGGTTCCTGCTGGGCGAAACCATGTTCATCCTCCTCTTTGCCCTGGCCTTGCTACTGCTCACCAACCGCCCAACCTTGCCTTACGGCTGGCTGGTTGGGGCGGGCTGGCTAATTGGGCTGGCGGCGTTGACCCGCAGCACAGCACTGCTGTTCGTGCCGCTTGCCGCCGCACTCCTCTGGCGGCAAGCAGGTTGGCGCAAGGCGGCACTGTTCCTTACCATGGTAATCCTAACCCTCGCACCCTGGACGGCGCGCAACTACGTCAGCTACGGCAAGCTGATTGCGGTGGATACTACCAGCGGCTACAACCTCTGGCTGGGGGCCAACGGGGTGCGCGATGGCGAGCGGCTGGCGAAAGAACTGGCAGCGGTGCCGGGGCAAGGGGCGCGACAGGATTATGCCTATGGCAAGGGGCTGGCTCTGGTTGCCTCCGCTCCCCTTGCCTTCGTTGGTAAGGGGCTGAAGGAGGCTGGTGACTTGTGGGCTGGCAACTTCAGTGCGGAGGAGCGGCTGATGAAGGGCTACACCCGTGGCTACGTCCCGGCCAGCCACCTGCTCACCAGCCTGCTGCTAGATGATAGCCTCTACCTGCTGCTGGTGCCACTAGCAATCCTCGGCCTCTGCACGGCAGGCAGCAGTAACCTACGCCCTTACGTGCTAGCCTGGGTCGTCACCAACCTGGCCCTGGCCTTCCTGTTCTTTGCCGTAACCCGCTTTAGGCTAGCAGTAGTCTTCTTCCTGCTACCCTACGCCGCCTACGCCCTGCTCAACCTCGGCCCAATCCTCCGCTGGCTGCTGGGGCGTGTCCCTGGCCCACAGGCTGGCCCGTCAGGTGCTGGCCTGCAAAACTGGAAGTCCAGGCTCACTGCGGGCCTGCTAATCGGCGGCTTCCTTGCTCTCAATCTGCCCAGCTATCCCCTGGCAGAGACTGTGCAGGGGGTAACCCAGTGGGGCTGGCAGCAGCACCTTGCCGTTGGGGACGGCCTGCTAGCCAGCGAGCCAGCGGCGGCATTGCGGGCCTACCAGCAAGCCGACCCCCGCTTGCCAGAGACGCAGAGCGCGCTAGCTGCCGCCCAACTAGCCCAGGGTGACTACACCGCTGCTGCCGCGACAGCCGCTGCGATCCGGGCCGACTACTGGGGTGGCAATCTCATGCGCGAGGCTGTGGCGCGGGCGCAGCACCCTGAGCCGGGCCTGGCCTGGAATAGCAGCCTGCGCCCTGCCTATATGGAGCTTGACGACTGGGCCTGGGCGCACTTGCAGCCCGCTCCCACCCGCACTATCGCGCTAGACGAGAGCGACTATGGCTATAGCAAGGGCTTCGGCCTGAGCGAGCCAGCAGGCGGCTCGCAAGCTGACCGCTTCCGCTGGACAGTTGGCCGCGACAGCTACCTGCGCTTCCCGCTGAGCGGCAGCCTACCTACTACCCTCACCCTGGTGCTGGAGGGTTGGCATCCCCTCGGTGTGCCGACTACGACCGTGCAGGTAATGGTCAACGGGCTGCTGCTGGGCAGTCCGACACTGAGCGTCGGTTGGCATAGCTATCGCTTTCGGCTACCCGCTTTGCAGGCTGGTAGCACCCTGCTCGTGCGCCTGAGCAGCAACACCTTTGTGCCGTCGGGCAGCGACCCACGCTTGCTCGGCTTCAAGCTGCGGCGGGCGGAGCTTGAATAAGCCGTCCCTTGCGGGTATACTTCAGCATCTAAGTCAATTGGCAGCTTGTTTAGCAACTGTGAGGTAGCTTGTGCAAACTACTGGTAGCGTCTCCCAAACTGGCGGCTCAAAGGTACTGCGTGTCCTTAATCGGATGAAAGTAAAGATTGCAGTGCTGATTATCTTTCACGTGGCGATTATCGGTGCGGTTGGCTCGATTGGCTTCGCTCTCGATAACCTCAACTATCCTTACCAGCTTGACGAGTCGGAGGGGATGATTGCGGCTGAGGTCAAGTTGCTGGACGAAGGGGTGGCTATCTTCGACCGCCCTGGCCCCCAGCAGTTTATTGCCGCCCCCTATCCCCCTCTCTACTACCTACTCAACTGGCCGCTGCTCAAGCTGACTGGGGCTGACTACAGCCTGAAGGGTGGGCGGCTAATTACCATCTTCTTCAGTTTGCTGGCGGCGGTAGCCCTCTGGCTAATCGTCCACAATCTGACCCGCAACCGCCTGGCTGCCTTCGCCGTCGCCAACCTGTGGCTGGCTAACGCACTAGTGGCCTTCTGGGGCGGCATCGTCAAGCCCGACGTGCCAGCCCTAGCCCTCGGCTTGCTTGGTCTCTGGCTAGTGCTGCGGGTGATTGGGCGGCCAGCGGGGGCGGAGGTTGGCGGGGGCAGCCTGGTTGCGGCTGGTGCCTCGGTTAGCCATGCAAGCTGGCTGCTGCCCGTCCTCTTTTTCTTCGCGGCCAGCTTCACCAAGCAAACCTCCCTGGCGGCGGCGGCGGCGGGGCTGCTGGGGTTGCTGCTCTGGCGGTGGCGGCGCGGGGCTATGGCGGTCGGCCTCTACGTTGGGCTGGTGGTAGGCAGCTTTCTGCTGCTCAACTGGCTGACAGCAGGCGGCTACTACTGGCACATCTTCACCGTCCACAACCTGCCCTGGAATGCCGCCCACGCAGCCGAAGTCCTCAGCACAGTTGCGGCAGTCAACTGGCCGCTGCCCTTGCTGGCGGTCGCGGGCTTCGCTGTCTACCTGTTGGTTGGCGACAAGGCCTATCCACACACCACTAAAAAGCGCGTGGATGCGCTATCGATTGAGGAGAGCCGCCAGCCCAGCCTTGCAATCTCCCCCCTCCGCAACCCCAAACTGCTGGTAGTGCTGGCTTACTTCGTAGTCAGTGCGCTGCAAGCCAGCGGGATTGGTACTCTTGGTGGCAACCACAACCACTTGCTCGACCTCTTGGCGGCCTGCTGTATCGGCTTCGGCCTGCTAGTAGCCTACTTCGCGGCGCAGTGGGAGCGGGGTGGGCGGCGGGGGACGCTGGTGGGGGTTGGCGGTCTGCTGCTCGTCGGCGCGCTGACGTGGGTGCTGGTACGGGCCGACTACGACCCCTACGCCAAGTTCGCCAGCCAGTTGCGCCCGCTCAGTGCTGCCCAGCGCGAGGGAATGCGTAATATCGGCCAGTACGTGACCAACGCCCCTGGTGAGGCCTACTCGACTGATGTTAGTGTACTGCTGGCAGCGGGCAAGTACATCCCTTCTACAGACCCTTACACCCAGACGCACGCCAGCCACTACGCTCGTTGGGACGAGAGCGTACTGGTGACCGACCTCAACCGCCGCCGCTACAGTCAGGTTATCTTGCCGGGTAACGTCGCTGACCCCTGCACTGAGGGGGGCGGGCAGGTGAGCGACGGCATCCGCCTGGCCGTCTGCCAGCACTACCGACTAGAGCAGAAGAACGTGCTGAACATCTTCGTGCCAAAGTTAGGGTGCATCATGGCAAAGCCACGTTCGGCCTAGACCTGACTAGCGCGCCAGCAGGCGAGGCCGCAACAATAGTAATTAGCAGGAGGTTGGCTAATGGACGAGCGGGCTGCTGTGGCTAATTCGCTAACTGCTGAGCTGCTAGCCGCCCTAGCACCGCTCTCCGTTCACCGCTATCGCTTTGGCCTGCGGGTGGTGAGCGGCACGCTGCGGCTGGGCGAGTTCAAGGGGTCGGCTCTGCGCGGGACGCTGCTGCGGCGGCTACACTCCCTCTACTGCGTCCAGCCATTTGTGCGCAGGCCGCTGGCTTGTTTGCCATGTCAGCAGGCGGCGCGTTGCCCAATTGCGTTCCTGGTGGATACGTCGGCGGATGTGCTGGCGGTGAGTGGGGCGCGAGGGGATGAGCTGCCGCGCCCTTATGCAATTGAGCCACCGCTGGACGGGCGGCTAACCTATGAGGCGGGGGCGTTGTTTGAGTTTGGGGTGACATTGTTCGGGCGGGCTAATTTGCTGCTGCCCTATCTGGTCGGAGCGGTCAACGACTTTGCTGACCGGCTGGGGATGGGCCATGAGGGGGAGCGCGGGCTGCTGGTGCTTGAGACGGTGTGGGCCGAGCAGCCGCTTAGTCGGCAGCGGCTGGCGGTTTGGGGGGCTGAGTCGTCGGCAGTGGCTGGTGTAGAGAGGGGGCAGCTTGCTGGGCTGCAAGCGGGGATGAGCGTGGCGGCAATGATGGCGGGCTTGCCAGAGCGAGCAGAGCGGGTGACGCTGCTGTTCCGCACGCCGTTGACCCTGAAGGCGGGTGGGCGGGTCTGGCGCGAACCGCCACCGTTCGCCCTGCTGCTGCAACGGCTGCTGGAGCGGGTAGCGGGGTTGCTCCAGGTGCTGGGGGACAGGCCGCTGGCTTTGCCATTCGCGGACGTGCTGGCAGCGGCAGCGGCGGTTCGCTTGCTGACCCCGGCAGATGACCCACTGCCTGCGCGCTGGCAAGATGTGGAGCGGTATTCGTCTACCCACCAGCAGCGGTTGGCGATTGGTGGGCTGATTGGGCATCTGCATTATGCGGGGGAGCTTGGCCCGTTGCTACCCTGGCTAGCTTTGGGCCAGTGGCTGCACGTGGGCAAGGCGGCAGTGCAGGGCAACGGTAGCTATCGGCTGGCAGCGGTCGCGTTATAAGTTTGATAAAGCAAGCTGCAACACCAGGGCTAGCGGTTAATGTTGCTCATCGCCCAGGAAGAACTCGATGCTGACCAGTAGTGGCACTAGCCGCACGTTGCGCTGCGGGCTGGTCGCTGGCGGTTCACCACTAACCTCTGCCTGCTCTACTTAATCACGCGGAAGCGCAGTTGCGTCCTGGCTAGCACTTCATTGAGGAGGGTTTTCTCCAACTTGATCTCTTGTTCCTCTAGATGCTCAAACAGCCGCAAGCCCTGGCCTAGCAGCAGCGGCACGATGTCGATATGCAACTCGTCCACCAGCCCTGCCTTCAGTAGCTGTTGGACTACGCTTGGCCCGCCAACTACCACCACATCCTTGCCGTTCGCAGCCTCTTGTGCCTGCTGGATGGTACTCTCGATGCCCTCGGTGACAAAGTTGAAGTGTAGTTTATCATTCTCACCCTTCGCCGCGTTTTTCGGCGGATCATGCGTGATAACGAAAATTGGAACCTGGAACTCATAGCCAGCGTAATTGCCGTTCCCCATCTCATAGGCACGCCTACCCATCACAACCACGCCCGTGTCGTGTATCGCTTCCAGTAGCGACGGCGTTTCCTGCATCTCCGCTAGATCGGCGTAGAGACTACCAACATCACCGTTACGGTCATTCACGAAACCGTCAAGTGATAGCGTCATGCCTACGATCACCTTGCTGTTCATGGAACCTCCTATGCTACACAACAGAGCGGGTGCAAAACGATATGGGACACCAAACAGGTCAATCGTGGAAGAGAGTAGCAGCCTCTCTGTTCTGTTTATGCTACAGCATTTGCCGCATTCTGTCACGCCGAGCCTGACTGCCTTGTTGGGCTTGCAGCAGAGCTTCTGACCTCAGAGCAGCAGCGTTGACGGCAGCCCGAACTGCTGCTATCATTAGCCGACACAAATTATTGGAGGAGAGTAGCTTGAACGGTGACTTGATCTTGAGCAACACCAGCTTCTTCGCAGGGGAGCGGGTCGCTAGCCAACTGGCGATCCTTGCTGGCCGCATCATCTATGTGGGCAATGACCGCGCTGCTGCTCGTGCTGCTGCCCCCGGCGCGACCGAACTCGACCTCGGCGGGCGGCGGGCAATCCCCGGCCTGATCGACAGCCACATCCACTTCCTCTGGGCCAGCCAGAGTTTGCTCGAACTGAACCTTGACGGCCTGGAGAGTAAGGCCGCCGCCCTTGCCCTGGTGCGGGCTAAAGCCGCAGAGACTCCAGCTGGGCAGTGGATTCGTGGTCACGGTTGGAACCACCACGTCTGGGGAGGAGTGCTGCCCAGCCGCTACGACCTCGACGAAGCGGCCCCGAACAATCCAGTGCTGCTAACTCGCAAGGACGGCCACAGTCATTGGGCCAGTTCTGCCGTGCTGCTGGCGGCGGGCATTACGTGGGAGACAGCCGACCCATTGGGCGGTCTCATCCTGCGCGACGAAGCGGGAGAACCAACCGGCATCCTGCAAGAGAACACGGCACAACGTCTGGCCTACGCCGTCGCCCCCGACCTGGGCAACGAGCAGGCGACGGTCGCCCTGCGCCTGGGTATGGTCGAAGCGAATCGCCGCGGGCTGACCAGCATCCACAACATTGAGGGCGGCCAGGCCCGGCGGATGATGCAAGCTCTGCACGAAGCGGGCGAGCTGAGCCTGCGCGTTTACAGCCTGCTCAACAAGAACGAGTTGGAAGCCGCCCTTGACCTCGGCCTGCGGACGGGCCTGGGCGACGATTGGTTTCGCCTCGGCCACCTCAAACTCTTTGCCGACGGCAGCCTAGGCTCGCTAACCGCCGATATGCTCGCTCCCTATGCCAGCGACTCGCAGCGGCAAGGGGTAGAAGTGATGACCAGTGCAGAGCTTGAGGATTACACCTTGCGCGCGGCAGCAGGCGGTATCGCGGTCGCCACCCACGCCATTGGTGACCGGGCTGTACGCCGCGCCCTCGACGTGTTCGCCATCGCCAGGGCGCAGGAGGGTCACACTAACCACCAACTACGCCACCGCATCGAACACGCACAGATGATTGACCCCGCCGACCAACCCCGCTTTCGCACTCTCAACGTGATAGCTTCGATGCAGCCGATCCACGCCACCTCCGACCACCTTGTAGCCGACCTGCATCTGGGGGTAGAGCGGGCGGACGCAGAAGCCTATCAATTCCGCCGCCTGCTCGACCTCGGCACCCGGCTGGCCTTTGGCTCCGATTGCCCTGTGGAGACGCTCGACCCGCTGCTCGGCCTGCACGCCGCTGCTACCCGCCAGCGGGCCGACGGTACGCCCGTGGGTGGCTGGCACTCAACGCAGAGGCTGACCATCGCCGAAGCCATCCATGCCTACACCCTCGGCGCAGCCTATGCCAGTGGTGAGGAAGCAAGTAAGGGCAGCCTGGAAGTGGGTAAACTAGGTGACGTAGTGGTGCTAGACCGCGACATCTACGCGATCCCAGCAGAGGAGATCAAGGATGTGCAGGTGCTTTACACCATCGTCGGTGGCGAGGTGAAGTACGCTGGCTAGCCAGCAGCTCGCTTGACAGCAGTCCGCTACTTGTGCTAAAATGATAGCACATTAGCTTTGACCGACAACCGAATGCCGCCGCGTTCGTACCTGGGCATGAAGGGCGCGCCCGTCCATAACAGAGAGATTAGGCCACCGACTGAGAGCCTGACCGATGCGACTCGTGCCGAATAACCACCTGGGGAGCAGCAGCCGCCTGACCAGCGTATAACAAGTCGTAGAGTGCCTGGCGCACAGCCACCAGCCGCCCCAACGGGCAGCAGGGGGTTGGCAAAGGGAGTCGAAGTGGAACCGCGTGCCGTTTGGCCGCCTTCGAGCAGCAATCGAAGGCGGCTTTTTGCCGTCCACTTTCCTCCGCTTGCGGGGCAGGGTGGCCGGGTTAAGGAGGGTTGTGATGAAGAAGGGTCTTGAACTGGCCTACGCAGTGGGCGACGTGAGCCAGTATTCGCCGCCCAGCACAGCACGGCTGGGGCTGCGTCCACCAGTAAAGGCTGTAACCGTAACCGTGCCAGCGACCAGCGCAAACCTGGGGGCAGGCTTCGATGTGTTTGGGCTGGCTCTGCGCCTCTACAATACCTTCAACGTCAGCGAGACCGCTGGGGCTGGTGGCATTACGATCAACGGGGCGGCCAGGTCAGAGGGGATCAGCACTGGTGCCGACAACCTCTTTTACCGTAGCTTCGCAGCCCTCTGCGTGCGGGCTGGGCGCAGCGTGCCAACCGTCAACATCCACATGAACATAGAGATACCCCCCGGTCGTGGCCTGGGCAGCAGCGCGACTGCGGTCGTCGGCGGCCTGCTGGCGGCCAACCGCTGGCTGGGCGAACCCTTTAGCCGCGAAGACTTGCTGCCCACCGCCATCGAGTTTGAGGCTGGCAACCACCCCGATAATGTCGCCCCAGCCCTGCTCGGTGGCCTGGTCGTCTGTGCGGGCAGCAAGGAGCAACCCCAAGCGATCAAGGTTCCCTTCCCTAGCGACCTCAAGGCCGTCCTGTTCATCCCTACCTTCGAGATGGACACCGTGCGTGGCCGCGGGTTGATGCCCGGCCAGTATGCCACCGGTGATGTGGTGTTCAGCACTGGGCGGGTCGCCCTCTTTCTGGCAGCATTGCAGAGCCGCGACTATAGCCGCTTGCAGACTGCCATGCAGGACAGATTGCACCAACCCTACCGCACTGCGCTCTTTCCTGCCATGCCCGACATTATTGCAGCAGCGTTGGCGGCTGGTGCTGTTGGTGCTTCGCTCTCTGGTGGTGGCAGCACGATCCTCGCCCTCGCCAACCGACGGCACGACGTGATCGCCAGCTCAATGAGTAAAGCAGCAGCCGAGAGCAGGGTGGAGGGCAGCAGCCGCATCCTCAACATCGCGGTTGGTGGCGCGAAGGTGATCGCCGAACGAGCAGCTTGATTGCAGCTAGCAAGTAGACAGGAGAAGAATCATGAAGGCTATGGAGCATAGAGGGCAGGAACAGGCAGCCGCCGAGCCGCAAGCTGCGAACTATAAGCTACAGTGTGTAGCCTGTGCCACCTCCTACCCGGCAGGCGAGTTGCGCTACCGTTGCGTGTGCGGCGAAGTGCTGGAGGTCGCCTACCCGCAACTGCCTGCGCTAACCGCCGCCGAGGTGGATGCGCGCTGGGCTAGCCGCAGCTTCCCCTACCAGAGCGGGGTTTGGCGATACCGCGAACTGGTACTGCCAGTCGCCAACGCGCACATCATCAGCAAGCCAGAGGGCAATACCAACCTCTACAGCGTAGGCAGCGACGAGCGTAGTGGCGAACGGAGGGTAGGAGAGTTCGCCGACATTGCGCAGTTGTGGCTCAAGCACGAGGGGGAGAACCCGACTGGCAGCTTCAAGGATCGCGGCATGACTGCGGGTGTGTCGCAGGCGGTGGCGATTGGCGCAAGGGCAGTGGCCTGCGCTTCCACCGGCAACACCTCAGCCAGCCTCGCCAGTTATGCGGCCAAAGCCGGGCTGCGCTGCTTCGTCTTCATCCCCGCTGGCAAGACCGCGTTTGGCAAGCTAGCCCAGGCTCTAGCCTACGGTGCGGTGACGATGCAGGTGGCGGGCGACTTCGAT
>Ga0209724_1001473_pt1 | contig 21300 bp, 15 predicted proteins | sample grotaG_FD_184143 | JGI IMG/M metagenome (GOLD analysis project Ga0209724, IMG submission 184143) | Glacier valley bacterial and archeal communities from Borup Fiord, Nunavut, Canada, to study Microbial Dark Matter (Phase II) -... | ecosystem: Environmental > Aquatic > Freshwater > Ice > Glacier ...
ATCACATTGCCCCGCAACATTTTCAAACCTTCAAAACCCGAATTTCCCCTGAAAAGGTGATAAACATCTGCCAGAATATGAACTTCGGGATCATTGGCATTGGCCGCAATCATCAGTGATTGTCCAAGTTGAAATAATGTTGTTGAGCCACCCCAAAATTCGAGTTGTGGCATTACACCCGTCTGTCGTCCCAGATCAATCAATTGTTTGAAACGTTCTCCGGCCTTGAACAGGTCAAGTGGTGAATCACCTTTAAGACCGGATGGCGGCGCTGCAATTCTTTTACAACCCAGCTGTCCCACAATCTCCATCTCCTCTTTCATTTGAGCAAATCCTGCTTTGCGCTTCTGTTCATCATCTACGAGCCATGTCCCGAATCCGATAGCATTCTCGACTGTAATACCATTTTCAACGATAATTTTTTTCAGCTCACTAATGGAATGACCTTCTTTCAGGTAATCTTTTATATCGCTTACCCACAGTTCGATGCCGTCATACCCGGCCCTGGATGTAATTTCAATTGACTTTATAAAACCCGGCTTTTGTACCCTGATTGTACTTGTATTGAGACAAAAGCGGAAATTGGCCTGCTCTTTTCCGGGTGATTTTCCCAGTGCAATACCAGGCAGCAAAGCTGCCAAAGATAAGGCTCCAGCAGTTTTAAAAAGTTGTCGGCGGTTTACCATATCAGGGTTGATTTTACTTTTTGATCTCATCTTTTGTAATTACCCTTCGATCGTTGTAAAGCGTTTTTACAGCTTCGCGGGAATTGTCTGTCCAGGGAAAGCTCGCCCAACACATCAGCCACGACCATTTAGGTTGAGCTTTGAGTATTTCAGGAGTTGGCATCACACCAACTTCTCCAAGCGCAATCAATTTGCCTTTCCCCAATGCAATCAACTGATCGTGATGTGATTGTTTATAGTCGTTTTTATAAACATCTGCAGCAAGCACATCCACAAATCCTGCTCCGGGATAGAACAATTCGTAAGGATATGCTTCGTCTTTGTGCCAGTCGCGGGGTGCATTGGCATTCCAAACCCAGATAAGGTTATTCAAATGGTGAAAATTCACATAACGGTCGTAAAGCATTTTCCAGAGCTTCTGAATCCCATTGGGACCAGGGCGGTTGCCATACCAAAACCACATCCCGTTCATTTCGTGGTATGGCCTCCAGAGTACAGGTATATTTGCAGCCTGTAGTTTTAACAGTAATTCGGCCCTTTTATCGATTTTCTCAAGCCACATTGAATGGAATTTTGTTCCTGGTGTCACTATTTGCTCCCACTGGCTGTCCGTTACCATCCCTTTCACACTGCGTTGAAAACCAAGACTGTCATCATCAAACGGTTTTACCTGATGGTACATCAGGGTGATGATAGAGCCGCTTTTGTACTGGCGAATAATCTCATTAACCACCTTATCGTTAAGATCTGAAATATCGGTTCCATAAATCGCCGGATACTTCCCGGTCATTGCCGTTATGCTATCGGTCGATCTTAATAAATCACTTGGGTAATTATGCTGACCCGATAAGACGGAATTACCTCTTAGTTGATAAAGGTAGTTTAGCAGCGCTTTTGCCTCCTTGCTGGCATTGTGGTTCACGGGCTTAAAGCTGGTCTGAGCGGAAACCTTGCACAAGGAAATACCGGGAATAATGAAAAGTAAAAAGAGAATCTTCCTCATGATGTGATTTAAGTTTTGATTAAAACGACAGATTACGGAGGTATTCTCCGCTTGATTTCAGACAGGCCATTCCATCAACAACATTGTCATATTCAACAAAGTAATGTTTAATATTCTGCTTGTTGGCCTCCTTCAGAATAGCAGGAAAATCGATGCTGCCGCTTCCCACACATTCAAAAGTTTTTTCTTCTGTCCGGGTCATATCTTTCAGGTGAAGAATTTCGTAACGACCTTTGTATTTCCTGAGAAAAGCCAACGGATCAGCTCCACCTTTGGCAACCCAATAAACATCCATTTCGCACTTCACCAGATCTTTGTCGGTATGCTCCATCAGGTAATCGAAAGGAAGGCCTTCTTCCATTCCAATAAATTCTTTGTTGTGGTTGTGCCAGCAGAAGGAAATTCCTCTCTTTTTGCAGGCTGCGCCAAGGATGTTCAGTATCTCAACGCTCTTTTTACAATCCTCAAGTTTAAACGGACCACCAGATAACCAAGGCCAATAATTAACGGCTATTTTAATATTTAATTCATCGAGTGCATCGAGACTTTTTTGGATATCTTCGGCTTTGGTGGAAAGTGAAATACCTCCAACTGTCGGTTTGATACCGATTTCCTTGCAATAAGCTAAAAATGAGGGCGCAGAATCGCCAAGGTATTTGCCAAGTTCAATTTCGGTAAAGCCATATTCTACACATTTTTTGAGCACTGCTTTCCAGTCACCTTTCAGTTCATTTCCAATAATTCCGGATATAAATCCGAAATTCATCAGTTTTCGTTCGGATGAAGCGGCGATCGTCAACGGGCTGGTCGTCAACATTGCAACAGTGGCAGTTGCCGTTGTTGTCAGGAATGATCTTCGTGTTACCATATTTCCTTCAGTTAATAGAATTAAGATATTTGTCTAAAGCTTAATATTTTGGAAGCGTCCAAGGATTACGATATAAAGGTGTAATAAGCCGGTTGGCTGCTTCGCTGTTTGTAAATTTGTTCTTCGCATCATCCCATATCAGTACAGGTTCATTCACCCGTCCTGCAATATTAGCAATATGGACATGCATTGCTGCGGCACGTCCGATTTCAGGAGGGCAAACAGGCGTTTGACGCGACTTGATGCAATCGAGAAAATTGCGGACGTGTTCGTTATGAGATTCTTTTCCTTCGGTGAATTTGAACTCTTCTGCTTTGAATTTTTTCGTTTTGTTGTCGAATTCCGGATAAACCGTCAGCTTTGACCTGTCGGTTACTATGGTAGCATCGTCACCAATAAAAGCAATGCCATAGGTCATATCCCAGGGCCCACGTTGCAAACCAGCCGTAAGGTCGTAGTTGATCACAAAGTCGTTTTTGGGGTAGCAAATAGTCATTGTATCGAAAGTCTCGCGCGCCCTTTTCTCAGGGAAGGTGTTTGCGGCATAGGTGAGTACTTTTTCGGGAGCTGTTTTGATGTCTTTTGCCCAAAGTCCCATATCGACCAGATGTACGCCCCAGTCGGAAGCAAGACCACCGCCATAATCCCAGAAATGTCGCCATGATCCGTGGAGTCTGTTTTTATTATAAGGACGCTCAGGTGCAGGACCTTGCCACATTTCGTAATCAAGACCATCGGGAACAGCACTGTCGGGCACAATCAAAGAACCAACACCATATTCAAAATTTGCCCACATATTCACTTTGCGGAGGGTCCCTATTTTGCCGGTTTTAATCAGCTCCATCGTTTTTTTAAAGATAAATCCTGAGCGTTGCTGCTGACCAACCTGAACAATCTGTTTGTGTTTTTGAGAAGCCCGCACCATGATATTGCACTCTTCGATCGAGTTTGCCATTGGTTTCTCTACATAAACATCTTTTCCTGCTTCGAGACATGCAACGGTAATCAGGCAATGCCAATGGTCGGGAGTTCCGATAAAAACAGCATCGATGTCTTTTTGCTCCAGCATCTTCCTGAAATCTTTGTAAAGTTTTGGTGTCTGGTTAAACTTCGTGCGAACTTCAGTGGCTTTTTCGTTCAATACTGTTTCGTCGACATCGCAAAGTGCGACGCAGTTGACTTCCTTGAAGCTCAGGCTTTGGCTTAAATCACCAAACCCCATATTGCGGCAACCAACAAGCGCGACATTAATCTGATCGCTTGGAGCTGGATCCGATGCCCATACCTGAGACGGAATAATACTTACAATGCCAATTCCGGCCGATGTGAAGGCCGTTTGTTTGATAAATTCTCTGCGGTTCGATTCCATAATAAAATTTTTAGAAGTTGATAGTTATCCCATTTTCTTTAAGAAGGTTCCATGCTATTACAAAACTTTGTTCGTCGGTGATCTGCACTTTATTTTTACGAAGTATTTTTTTAACCGACTTCTGAGTGAGTTTGTCGAAGTTGGAGAGAAGCGAATTCCGGTTGAGTCTGATCAGCTCGTATCCCTTTTTGTCGTTGTAGAGATAGTAATTATATGCCTGCTGATACGACATGTTTTTTAGGTTTCCGGCATTGTCATTGTATGGCGGACAAACCTGTAAAACAACTTTTCGATAAACCAGCAATGCGATATCACCATCGCTTAGTACTTCGAAATAGCGTTCGCCCGGAAAGAACCCATTGTAATACTGATGATGGAAAACCCGTTTATTACCGCTTTCGTCCGTAAATGAAAAACCCTTCAGACTGATTTTGTCAATGATAATTTGAGCTGAAATTGCAGTATTATAGTAAATTAGCTCGTCGCGGTATGAGCTGTATCGCAAGCCAATACTATCCATCTTTAAGCCATCGGAAAACGTTATCTCACCCATGATGAATTTGTCATTCATAAATGGAGATCCCGAATAGGCGCCGTAAGGAATATGACGTGTCCCTTTTATTTTTTCAGTGTTCCATTTTTGGGGTAATTCATCCTGCGCTGTAAGCAAGGTTGTTGCCATCAAACCAAAAAAGGTGATAATGTATAAAATCCTGTTAGCCATATTAGTTTACTTCAAAAGATTGTTCTTTGTAAATGATCGATCCATCGGTGGTTTTCCCATGGACAACCACCTTATAACTACCCCGAATATCTGATGTCTGAAAATAGAGTTCCATTTTTGGGGCTGGTTTTAGTGTTGGTTTCCAAAGTATTACCTGACGAAGATCCGGTTCGTTTGGCAGTTGTTCCGAAGGGGTATTTACAACTGCGTGATGCTGGATGACTTCGAGGTTAAGTTTGATCAGATCGTTTGATTCCGGAACGCGTGTATAATCTGCTTTTGATGTATAGATGGCGACCACACCCGGAAATATCAGGTCACCATAGAACCGTTCGTTCTGGCAAATCTCAACTTTATCGATGTCTTTTGTTCCCATATCCTTAATGACGTTAAGATCGCGTATCGGGATGCCATCGAGCAAAAGTAATGGTAGATCGTTGAAATAGAATTGCTGAGCGGCATTGAAAACCTGCAAAGTGGGAATTCTGTTGTAGTTTCGGAATTTAACCCCGGATAACAATTCTTTTGAGATTTCGTTAAAATCGGGTAAATCTATAAAAAGTTGAGGGTCAATCGTTTTTGTCGGAACTCCGTAATAGGGATAGGCGTCTCTTTTAATAATGGGAGCAGGTTGAATCGTAATTTCTTGTTGGTTAAATATTTTCCTGAAAGTCACGGCATCCGTACTTTTCGCGACACTCTTTCTGAATTCCGTGGTGAAAGTCCTGGGCTCAAAAGCTGGCATTGCATTTTTAAGGTTGTTGCGATCACTAAGGGTAATTTTCAATAAATTGGAGTTTTCTTTAGCAAAGCACTGAATCACTACCGGAATTTTGCCGTAGTATTTACCAATCTGAAAATTGAAACGTCCATCTTCACCAGTGATAAAATATTGAAATCCCGGAATTGAATCGGGAATTGAAAGATAAACTACTGCATTTTTAAATGGCTTCGCTGTTTTTAAATCTGTTATGATTCCGTCAATATTAATACCTTCCTTTACAATTGATTGGCTTGTTTCTTCCTCCGATATTTGTAAAAATGGGGGTGCCATATTTCCCTGAGTCGTCCCGGCAACACTGACCGAAAGATCTCCATCTATTTGATTGAGTAACCCAGCTGGCAACTGTAGTGTTGCATGCACCTTTTGCCTCGGTTTATATTGATTTTCAATGCCGTCAACTTGTAAGTCCTGAACGGATGTTACATTTAACGGAACTATCCCGACTGGTTTCATGTCAGAATTTGATTCAGGCAATCCGGTAAATCTGTTTGCAATATACAATTCTTTGCAGGTTCGTATTTTACTTGTTCTCGTTGATGTGCGAAGCAGATAGCTTCCAGAACTAAGTGAGTCTGGCAGATAAACAAAACCATCTGCCTGGCGGTCAATGATCTCCAGGATAACTCCTGTAACTTTTTTCCCATTACGGTTTATCAGGTCGATACTGACGACTCCTGATTGTTCACTGGCAGGTGCAAATACCTTGAGCAAAAGGGTTTCGCCGCTGATGTAAAGATCACGATCGGTGAAGAGATTAAGGCTCTCTTTTTCCTGTGCATCCACTGTAAAAACAGCAAACAGCAATAGCAATGTAAATATCTTTCTTCCCATTTTGAAAATTATTCAGTTTTGAATGGATGTTTCGCCATTATTTATTCCCACCAATCGGGAGGTGTACGTACCACATCCCCTTCTTCAGAAATATACGGATAACGAAATATTTGTCTTAAAGTAACGGCTGCATTTGGACTGCTTATGTATAAGAAATACCGATACTGCCGATATGAATTCAAATCGAAATATCCGAATACAATTTTTGAAGGATCTGTTATGCAGGTAATATTACCATAGATCTGAGTCTGAATCGGATCGAAAAGGCTACCATCTGCTCCGAATTGACTATTCAACTTCTCGTGATATTCGTATGATCCTTTCGAGGTGCCGAATTGATCGATGATCATAATCCAGCCATTCATAACGGAATCAGGTTTGAGAAACAATTCTTTTGCATTGTAGGGTAACGTTATAAGCGGATGCTTTTCTATTTTGCCGGTTTGACTAAACTTTTTGGGACCTGCAATATTGAAATCACTTTTTGGATAATGCGATTGCCAACCAAAATGGGGTGGTGGTGGTGGTCCAAAAAGTGCCTGCGGGTACCAGCTCCATTCGAGGACAGCCCTGGTTTTGAACCTGTAATTCGAGATTTCCATTGTTATCGGCGCATCGACATAAATCTCTCTTCCAGATACATTGAATGCCATTGGGACACCGTAACCATCGGTAATGTATTCTTTTTTCTCAATATGACCCGTATAAAAATTAAGTAATGATGGGATAGGAGGCATTTTAACTATTTCCGATTCATAGGTATCGTTTTGAACGATGATGCGTAATTTGTAATTCTTTCCAGACACTGGAACTGTACTGAAGTTAAAAAATCCTGCACCATTTGCCTTACCTTGAATGGTTAGGCCATTTATCTCGACAAGCTCTACACTGGCACCGGATATTGCACCGGATGTCTGCTTGTCATAAAAACTGGTCGTTTTAGTCAGATGGACAAAATTCAGCGTTGGATCATTGGTGATTTGTGCCTCAACAACGAGTTGCCCATCTATTGTATCGATAACAGGGGTGTACTTCTCTTCGCACGATGAGAGGAGAAGTATTAATAAGTATATCAGGTTCTTGTACATTTGAGTTTAAAATAATAACTGATTGATATTTATCTTTCCCACCAAGCAGGTGGCCAGCCTATAATTTCTCCGTCATCAGGAATTTCCGGATAACGGAATATCTCTCTCAGCGTTAATGCAGCCAGCGGACCATTCATATTGTAATAATAACGGTATTGTTTGTATGAATTCATATCAAAATACCCGAAAACAATTTTTGAAGGGTCAGTTAGGCAGGTAATATTTCCATATATCTGCGTCTGAATTGGATCGAAGAGACTTCCATCTGCAGAAAATTGACTGTTTAGTTTTTCATGATATTCGAACGACCCTTTTGATGTGCCAAATTGGTCAATGATCAGAATCCATCCACTTGAAATCAAGGAGTCAGAATTGAGGTAATCAATTGCTTTATAAGACAGCATCAAAAGTGGATGCTTTTCAATATTGCCCGTCTGGATAAATTTCTTAGGCCCTGCAATGTTAAACTGACTGTTGTTGTAATACGATTGCCAGCCATAGATCGGCGGGGGAGGAGGCCCAGTGGCAGGTGGATTATAAACCCATTCTATGATAGATCTGACATTAAACCGGTAATACGAGAGTGAATTGGTTACCGGCAAATCTGTATAAATTTCTCTTCCCTGAATGTTATGAGCCACAGGAACGCCGTAGCCATCGGCGATATAATTTTTTTTCTCGACATGACCTGTGTAAAAATTGGTCATTGTAGGGAGTGGAGGCATTTTAACTACCTCCGATTCATAAGTGTCGTTTTTGAGACGGATTTGCAACTTGTAATTTTTGCCGCTTACCGGAACTGAATTGAAATAGAAATAACCCGGAATATTTTCAAATCCCTTAATGACAATGCCATTGATCTCAATTAGTTCCACACTGGCGCCAGATACAGCTACTGGCTCCTGGCTATCGTAAAAACTATTCGTGGTAGTGAGGCGAACAAAATTTCGCGATTGAACGTTGGTCAGCATTGCTTCAACAACGAGCTGACCTTCAATGGTGTCAATTATTGGCGTATAACGCTCTTCGCATGAGGCAATCAGCATTAATAGAAATGAAAAATATATCAGTTCCTTACGCATCAGAATTTAAAATTATAGGTGATAGAAGGTACAGGAACACCAATAATTGACAGTTTGTAGATTGAATACTGGGTTTTATCAGTACTCTGAATTGATGCTTCTTTGCGGTAAAATACCGAGTAAGGGTTTTTACGTCCGTAAAGATTGTAGATTGAGAAGGTCCAGCTGCCTTTCCACATCCGCTTAATACGCAGGTTTTCATCCAATGTAATGCTCACATCCATACGATGGTATGGAGGCATTCGGTATTTGTTTCTGTCGGAATATATCACCACCTGGTTTCCACCGTAGTTGTATTTTTGTTCTGGCAGTGTAATTGGTCTGCCTGACGAAAAGACAAAATTTCCGGAAAACCGCCATCTTCTGCTGATTTTATAGTTCATTACCGCTGAAAGGTCGTGTGGTTTGTCGTAAACGGATGGATAATAGTCACCGTTGTTGATTTTCTCTTCACTGAATTGACTTTCTCCTTTCCGGAATGTCCGCGAATAGGTATAACTAATCCATCCGTTTAATCGGCCCTCGTTCTTTTTTGCCAGTAATTCAATGCCATAGGAATAACCGTTGGCCAATAGAAGATCTGTTTCTATATGATTATTCATCAGCAGTTGAGCCCCGTTCTTATATTCCAGAAGGTTCTGTAATTTCTTATAATAAACTTCAGCCGAGGTTTCATATTTCCCTTTCCTTATATTTTTGAAAAAACCGAATGCGATCTGATCGTTAATCAACGGGGCAAGATTTGGATCGGCCGATTTCCAGTAATCAGCCGGTGAAATGACTGCTGTGTTGGAAATTTGGTTGACAAACTGATGAATTCTCTGGTAACTAAGTCTTAATGAGCCCCCACTCGCCAGGTTATATTTCACAGCAACACGTGGTTCAAGTCCCTGGTAGGATTTAATGATATCTCCCGAATTATAAATAGTTGAATCAACAATCGAGCTTTGGCTTTTCGGAAGATTTGGTTCGTAGCTGTAAACAACTCCCGGCCCGAGGTTTCTGAACTGTGTGTAACGCAAACCAAGACTAAATGATAGTTTGTCCGAAAGGTCGAAGTCATCATCGGCAAATAATGCAAGTTCTGCCGATTGGTCTTTCCGTAACGATTCGGGAATAACATTGGAAGTGATCTGTGTCGGAAGTATTTCACCTGGATTTATCAAATAACCTATAGCCTGGAATCCTGTATTAATTCTTTGTCTGTCAGTCGGATAAAAAGACAACGCATATTTAAGACTGCCGTATTGAATATTCGATTTCAATGTATAATCATCCTCAGGCCGAACTTCATCTTTCTGATCCATCTTTAAATCATATTTGCTGTAGGCGAGACTTAAATTTGAAATCAATTTCTTCGAAAGATTCAACTTCCAGTTGAGTGATCCGAGCGAATTTGCATAGTTGTAAAGCGAGTTGGAATTCAGATTAAAGACATCTGAACTTGTGTAACCCGTTAATTTTAAATGATTTTTATGGCCAAATTCTATATTTACAGAACCGTTTAAATCGTAAAAATGAGCCACGCTATTCATAAACGTAGGATTCTTTGTTTGCTGAAGTAACCAGTCGGAATAGGTGCTTCGACCGCCAAACATAAATGTGCTCTTCTTCTTTTTAGCAAAGGGTCCTTCAACGGTGAGTCGGCTGTTAATTAGTCCGATACCGCCGTTTATGCTAAGATTTTCTTCTTTTCCCTCTTTGAGCTGGACATCCATTACCGAGGAAATCCGCTCGCCATATGCGGCAGGAATTCCACCTTTATAGAGCGTTACATCTTTAACAGCATCGGGATTGATCATCGAAAAGAAGCCAAAGAGGTGAGTTGTGTTGAAAACCGGAGCACCATCCAACAGAACCAGGTTCTGGTCGGTATTTCCTCCACGAACATTGAAACCGGATGACATTTCGCCAACACTTTGGACACCAGGCATCATGACCATGCTTTTGATTAAATCAGCTTCACCCATAAGCACAGGCAGTTCCTTTAACGTCACAGAGGTCATCTTTATCATGCTCATCTGGGCCTTTGAGGCTTTTGCTTCTTCGCCAATCACGGTCACTTCGTCAATGTAATGGCTTTGTTCGAAAAGCTCGAAATCGGCGTTTCCATTCTGAATAAGTCGTATCTTCTGAGTTTGATTTTCGTAACCGATAAAAGAAATCCGCAGATGCATTTCACCTGTAGCCATCTCCATCGAAAATTTTCCATTCGAATTTGTGGATGTTCCGAGTCCGCTTTCGATATTGTAAATCACGGCTCCGGCCAATGTTTCTCCGTTTTTACCGTCAAGCACGCGCCCCTGAAGTTTGGCTCGCTGATAACGTCCCTGGTTTAGCGGATCGCCAATGACCAGAATCTGAGAATCGTCAGAACTGGTCCCGGACCGGTTGTCAGCGCCCTGAGGATAAATGACAATTGAATTGTTCTGAAAGAATTTAAAAGTCAATTGTTTGTCCGCAAGTATCTGATTCATTACCTGTACCAGCGGTACATTGTTGAATGTTTTGGTAACTTCGGTTGATTTAATCCACTCTTCCTTGTAAAAAAATCGGATTCCATAAGTTTTTTCGAGTGAATTGAAAAACTCCTGAATGGGAGCTTTCGTAAAACTTCCTGTAACTTTAATCTCTTGAATATCTTGCGATTTACTTAACTGAGAAGAAAGAAGAATTGTAACAATCAGAAAGAGTGATTTATACAAATGTGCAATTTGAAGATGTTTCACAATTGGTCTTAGTCTTGATGTTGAAAAATTTGGAAATAGTCGTTGGGTAAAAGTAATAATTATTTATTGTAAGCTATGCTGAAACTTATGAAAATAGTTGTTGTGAAGTATTTTATCATTTAACCCTAAATCTTCATTAATTGTCAATGTACTTCCTTCAAAAACTATTTGTCCATAAAGTTCTTTCTGTGTTGGCTTTTGACCACTTTTATCCTTATAAGTCATCAATGATTCTGCCACCTTGCTTATCAAGAATTATTGGTAAAGAACTACAACGGTTTTATCCGCCAAAGCTTTGATATATCACTTAAGATATCCACGGACGTGGACGATCTTTGGCAAGAGCCAATGAATCGAGAGCTATATTCACGTCTTCAACTACCTGGAAGTCATACATTCCCAAGCACACAAAATCGGCACCGTTTGAGTATGCATATTTCAGGCCATCTTCGGGTTTTATTGCTCCTGCAGCCAAAACTTTGAATGCAATCCAGGGTTCTTTAAGGGTGGCCATAAACCGGATGGTCTCTGCGGGATCGTAATCAAACATGTTGTCTTTCCAATCTGCCCCAGGTTGAGCCGACCAGTAATTGTGGTTGTGACATGTTTTAACCCAAAAATCGGGTTTTAATCCATGTTCAACACAAACTTTGATGGCCTCGATTTTGTGTGCACCTATTCCGGCAGGTTTTCCGTGACTGCGTATCTCTTCCAATCCTTTTCTTATCAATTCCATACGTTGGTCAACAGTTTTCGCCGTTCCATCATTATATTCTGCATTTGTCCACCTGTCGGTAATTTCACCCTGACAATAAAGTGCGTCAAAATCGGAAGTGAGCGATAACGTGATTCCTTTCTGAAAATCGAGGTTCGTTCCACAGTCGGAGATAAACTTCATCTTGCTTCGGAATTCATGCCGATACTTTTGAAAAATACGTCCATGTTGCGGATTGGAGATAATGGCATTGATACCGCATTTTTCTCCCAAGGCCAGTGTTTGCATTACTTTTTCATCAGTATGATAGGTCTTTACGAGTTTTGATACATAAATAAGGTCGCGTGCATGTGCCCATCCACCGATCAGATTTCCACCCAAAATAAGCCGGCTTAGCTCAAAAAGGGCCGGTTGACCATTTTTGTCGGTATACCTGATGGCTCCCTTTGTGATTTGTCCTTTGAGATCGTTAAGTGATGAATAGTTGAAATTGAGTATAGTAGCGCTTGTGTTTGCATCAATGCCTTCGACTTTGAGTAATTTTTCCTCAAAACTATCCCAGTTCTTTTTTTTGTAGAGTGCATATGCAAAGGCGCCAATAGCAGGAACAGCGATCAGGTCTTTAATTGCCTCACGACGCCTCAATTTGCTGTTGGTATAGGCGGCAGACTCATCCGGAACCGGTTGACGGGCTTTTTCATCTTTCCACCGTTTGAAAAGCCGGTCGAGACCGAAAAGGGATTCGGTTGATAAAAATGCAAACGCCAATAATACGAAAAACTCAATAAAGGTTTTATTCACCCACAAATAGCTTCCTTCTGCCGGAACACCAAGCATATAACCTGGAATTGGCGGGTAGGCTAAAAAGTAGAAAAGGAGCATCAATGCACCACCGGCACTTGCCCAACGCGAAAATAGTCCCAGTATTAATCCAAGTCCAACGAACGTCATTCCCCAAATATTTAGAAAATCGACAATTGCAATGATATCTGTGTTCCCGGCCATCCAATGAAAAACGGGCGCAAAAATCCATTTCGATCCAGCCAGGTAAGCCGCTGAACTCCAGTTGCCGGCAAGTAGCTTTGAAACGCCTTCGTACAGAAAGTGCCACCCAATTGCCATTCGTATAAAAACAAGAAGGTAGCTTTGAATCGGACTAAAGTCGATCTTAGATTTCGTTTCCATAATTAGTCAGTTTGTTTTTGTGTTGAAATAGGTGCTTAAATCATACACTATGAAATGTAAAAATAGTAAATAATTACCATTTATATTTCCTTCAATTGTTCAGAAACAAGCATGTCTGGTGTTATTTTGAGGCAGATAAATTAAGAATACAATTCTACAAGTACACATTTCGCATTTTGTACTCAGTTATTTGAAATAGTTTAGGAAAAGTATTCAATAGTTTGAATTCTCAGGCGATTCCCGGCAACTCCATACCAGTAATTTTACGGTACAGATTGAGTGCAAAGAGATCGGTCATTCCCGATACAAAATCAACGACAGACTGGATTTTCCCATACATCGAATTATCGGGATTCTGATATTGGGAAGGAATAAGTGTCCGAAGTTTCTTTGATAAAAAATCATCGGGATGAACGACCGCGGTGATAAATGCTTCGAGCAAGGTACCGAGAATTTTGTAACCGGCAATTTCAATCTCAATGACAGCACGGTCATTGTAAATTCTTTTGAGTGAAACTTCCTGAATTTGAGCCATTGCACTTTTAGAAGGTTCGGGCAATGATTTAAATAGCGCAATTATCTTTTCTGCCTTGTCGAATGTGTCAATTCGAGAAATAAAAATGGCCGCACACTCCTTTGTAAGTTTACTAATCACCATTGCACGAAGGTAAGCAATCCTTTCGTTGCAATCACTCACAAGATTTAAAGTACTTGTGATGTTGTCGATCAGCTGAGAATCGGCTTCTGCATGAAAGAAGTTAAGAAAGAGCTTTTCTGTTTCGGGATAAGTGAGGATTTTTAGTTTGTGGGCATCTTCCACATCCATAACCTGGTAACAGATGTCATCGGCTGCTTCGACCAGATAGACCAAAGGATGCCGCATATATTGCAGCGGGTTTTCCGAAATTTTTACCATTTCGAGTTGTGAAGCAATTTTCCGAAAAAGCTCTTTTTCACTTTGAAAGAAGCCAAATTTGGGTTTTCCTCCTGCGAGTGACGATTCGTACGGGTATTTAACAATGCTTGCTAATGTGCTGTATGTTAAAGCAAAGCCTCCATTTCGCTTGCCAGCAAACTGATGGCTCAAGACTCGAAACGCGTTGGCATTTCCTTCAAAACAGGTAAAATCAGTCCATTGTGCTTCAGTGACTTCGTTTTTGTATTTTAATCCACCGCCTCTTTTAAAAAAATCGGCAATTGCACTTTCTCCCGAATGTCCAAAAGGCGGGTTTCCCAAATCGTGTGCAAGACAGGCAGCTGAAACGATGGCTCCAATTTCGCCTACAATATTTTGAAAATGAGATTTCTGATTGTTTCTTATTGAAGCGGTAACAAGATTTCCGAGCGATCGGCCGACGCTGGCGACTTCGAGCGAATGAGTGAGCCGGTTATGAACGAAAATACTTCCTGGCAGAGGAAAAACCTGTGTTTTATCCTGGAGCCGTCTGAAAGGGGAGGAGAATATAATCCGGTCGTAATCGCGCTGAAAGGTTGAACGGATATCATCCGCCTCCTGAACCATCCGATCTTCAAGGCCAAGCCGGCAGTCTGCAATCAATTTATCCCATTTTATCATTCTATATATAATTATCAGTTTTACAAAGAATAGCTTTTATTCGGTTCAAAGTTCTTCGTTTTTTTGATGATTACAAAATTTGTTTGTGCTTTAGCCTTAATTGAATAACTTCGCAGCTAAATTTTTCTTGAATATGCTGTCACCGATGCTCAATGGATTGCTCCTGCCATTTCTGGTTGCTATGTTTCTGGCGATTAATATGGGAGGCAGCGGCACTTCACCCGCCTTTGCTACTGCTTATGGTTCAGGTATATTGCGGAAGGATCTGATTCCGGGTCTTTTTGGTTTGTGTGTGCTTGTCGGAGCTTTGCTTGCTGGGAAGAACACTGCGATAACGTTGGGCAAAGGAATTCTCCCTGCTGAAAGTCTAAGTTATACATTGACGACTATTATCCTTTTTTCAGTCGCACTTTCGCTCCTTTTTGCCAACTTGCTTGGCGTTCCTCAATCTACTTCACAGTCAACAGTTCTGGCTTTGGCAGCACCGGCTTATTATTTGGATCAGTTAAATGTACGGAAGGTTTTCTGGGAGATTATTCCGATGTGGGTTGTGCTACCCATTATTTCTTTCGGAATTATGTACCTGATAGCAACGATTTCAATAAAGCGGTTCGATAACAAACATCCCGGCTATTTTCAGACCGTAAAAAGGCAGTCGTTCTTTCGCTGGGTTGTAATTATTACCAGCTGTTATGTCGCTTTTTCGATCGGATCGAACAATGTTGCCAATGCCTCAGGCCCAATTGCTTCGATGATTACAAATGAATTACATATCAATCCAACCAGCGGTAATTTTGTACTGATTATGATCCTGGCAACCTTAATTATTGCACCGTCTTTTGGGATTGGAAGCTCAATATTTGGTCGCAAACTGATTGTGAAAACGGGAACCGAAATCGTTGATATTGGCAAAGTTGAAGCCTCTATTATCTCTGTGATTACCGCATCACTTTTGCTTTTTGCATCAGTTAGCAAGGGTATTCCAACATCGTTGGTACAACTTAATACTTTTGCAATCCTTGCTTTAAGTGTATCAAAGAAAGGATGGAAGGAAACTTTTTCAAATAAAGTTGTGAAGAAACTCTGGATAATCTGGTTTATTGCACCCGTATTTGCTTTTTTCCTTTCTTACGTTCTGACCATGATGGCCGATCATGCCGGTTTATTACATTATTGATAATTAATAGATTCCTGTTTTTGCTTTCTTTAATTCGCGTTCCATTTCTGCGGAATTCTGAAAATGGTTGTGCAATGTTGACTTGAAGTCGGGTCCATGATTGGGAATGATGGTATGCACAAGTTCGTGGACAATGACATAGTCGATCAGAGCGTCGCTTAGCCGCATCAGGTGAAGATTGAGATTGATATTTTTGCGGTTCGAGCAACTTCCCCAATTGGTTTTATTGTTTTTAATGGTTACCTTTTTGAAGGTATAGCCCAGGTTGGATGCCAGTTCAGCAATTCGCACCGGAAGGTATTTTTTTGCATCAAACCTTAGAACATTCTCAATTGCAAGCCGAAGTGTATTTTGTAACTCATTCGACTCAATAGATTGAGAAATTGGATATTCGAAGATGACATTTTTATCTTTTTCAGAATACCTGATTTTTAACCGTGATACATCCGACGAACAGACATGGTAATTATAATTTCTGGTTGAGAACAATGGCCCAGGTAGAATAAGTTTTGGGGCACCTAATTTCCCTGCCAGTTTTTCCTTTGTCTGAGCAATCCATTGAAGGTGTTCGCATAAAAATTTCTCACCGCTTTGGAATGATGCCGTCCATGGAATCGTAACCCGCACGGTTCCGTCGGGTTTGACCGCGAGTTTAAACCGTGTTGCCTGCCGGTTTTTAGTGATTGCCACGATCCCTGCACCATCTATATTTACCTGTTTGATATTCATGATCAATTATATGTAATTATCACGTATTTAAACGAATAGAAGAAAACCATTCGTAGTCCCAAACTACAAAGGGCGAATAATAATTTATCCGCCCTTTGTAGTGTTATTATCGTTCGCTATCAATCAGGAAAGTAGCCTTTGATAATTCCTCTCTTCGAATCCTTCAGGAAAAGGAGAATTTCATCGCGTTCGCGTGAAGCTTGCAGCTCGGCTTCGATCACTTCGAGTGCCTGACTGTTATTATAACCTTTCTGATAGATAATCCGGTAGATATCCTGGATCTGACAGATGACTTCATTGGAAAAACCTCTGCGTCGAAGACCAATCGAATTAACTCCGGCATACGACAAAGGTTCACGACCCGCCTTAATATAAGGAGGAACGTCTTTACGCACGAGAGAACCTCCTGAAAGCATTACATGTTTACCAATATGGCAGAATTGATGAATCCCTGTCTGACCGCCAATGATTGCGAAATCGTCAACGACTACTTCACCTGCAAGGGCAACGGAGTTTACAAGGATGACACTGTCGCCAACAACGCAGTCGTGGGCAACATGCACGTAAGCCATAATAAGGCAGTTGCTTCCGATCACGGTCTTTCCTTTGGCTGAGGTACCTCTGTTAATGGTAACACACTCCCTGATTGTAGTATTATCCCCTATCTCAACAGTAGTATATTCTCCTTTAAACTTTAGATCCTGTGGCTCGCCGCCAATGACTGCACCGGAATAAATCCTACAGTTTTTACCAATCCGGCATCCGGGCAAAATAGTGGCATTAGGACCAATGTACGATCCGTCACCGATAACTACGTCGCGCGAAACAGTTGCGAACGGTTCGATGATAACACCCGCGCCAATTTTTGCTTCGGGATGAATATTTGCTAATGGTTGATTCATTATTATTGAATTAAATGCTGGCATTTTAAATATCCAGAATCTCTATTTGTTTTTTGCAATTACAGCCATAAATTCTCCTTCACAAACGACGGTATCACCGACAAATGCGATTGCGCGCATGTTGGCAATTCCACGACGAATAGGGCCGAGCAGTTTTAATCTGAAAACAAGTGTGTCGCCAGGAACAACTTTTTTGCGAAATTTAATGCTGTCCATCGTCATAAAATAGGTCGAATAATCACCTTCGGTGGGTTGCGAGCTAATAACAAAAACACCTCCGCATTGTGCCATTGCTTCGATAATCAAAACGCCGGGCATGATCGGTTCAGCCGGAAAATGACCGACAAAAAATGGCTCATTGGCCGTTACATTCTTTACACCAATAATGTAATCGGTGCCTTTCTCAATCACTTTATCAAGCAAAAGGAACGGATTACGGTGAGGTAACATTTTTTTGATCTGATTTACATCATATAAGGGAGCCTTATTGGGATCGTATTCAGGTGCTGTATTTTCTGAAATGCATTTAAGATACTCTTTATGAAGCATCTTGGCAAATTCGGTATTGGCGCCGTGACCCGGCCGTTTTGCAACAATACGCCCTTTGATTCGTTTCCCGATTAATGCGAGATCACCAATCACATCAAGCAATTTATGACGTGCACATTCGTTATCGAAACGGAGTGTAATATTGTTTAAAATGCCTATTTTATTGACTTCGATGTGTTTTTGGTTGAATAAATCGGCAATCCGGTTCAACTCATCAAGTGTCATTGGCTGATCCATGATCACAATGGCATTGTCAACATCGCCCCCTTTTACAAGGTTATTCTTTAAAAGCATTTCGAGTTCGCGGACAAAAACAAAGGTACGGCAAGGAGCAATCTCCTCTGCGAATTTTGTCTGACTGCTGTAAGTAGCATATTGATTGTCGAGCACAATTGAATTGTAAGAAATCATCACATCAATGCTGAAATCATCATCAGGATAGGCGATTATTTCGGTACCGGTTTCTGCATTCCGGTAGACAATTTTCCTTTTGATTTCAAAATATTCGACATCTGCGTGTTGGGCAACGATTCCAGCTTCACTGAGAATCTTCACATAAGGACCCGCGCTTCCATCAAGGATCGGAGCTTCCGGACCATTCATTTCAATGAGGACATTATCGATCCCTGTTCCGATCAGTGCGGCCATTACATGCTCAATTGTGCTGATCACAACATCACCATCTTTCAAAACTGTTCCACGGGATGTTCCCCTTACTTTGGAAATATTAGCCTCAATCACTGGCTCACCAGGAAGATCGATACGTTTAAACTTAAACCCGAAATTTTCGGGTGCAGGTTTAAACGTTAATGTGACTTCAATACCAGTATGTAGGCCTTTGCCTGAAATGGTGACCTCTCTTTCGATTGTATTTTGTTTAACACTCATCATTTCACGAAATTTTTCTTCTTTTAATGCCTCCGATCTTTGGTGGCTCATTGATTATATATGTGATATTTCTTATGATGTTTAATTGAAGGCTTATTTATCGTCTTCTATGATCTTAACTTTCTTCTGAAGTTCGATAACATCATTTCGAAGTTCGGGAAGGTTTCGGATAATTGAAAACGTTTTCATTGCCAGTTTGAAATCAAGGGCAGGTGCGCCTAATAGAACTGAATTAGGTTTAACTTTTGACATTACGCCGGACTTGGGACCTATCTTCGACCCTTCTCCAACTGTAATATGACCCGAAACTGCTGCTTGTCCGCCAAAAACACAATTTTTACTAATAATGGTAGAACCGGCAATCCCTACTTGCGCAGCCATTACTGTGTTCTCTCCGATTTCGCAATTATGGCCGATCTGAATCAGATTGTCGAGTTTGACCCCTTTGCTGATAATTGTAGATCCCATGGTGGCACTGTCAACAGTTGTATTTGCGCCAATTTCAACATTGTCTTCGATCACAACATTCCCAATTTGCTCAATCTTGGTATAGGTTCCGTCGGGATTAGGCGCAAATCCAAATCCGTCGGCACCAATTACAGAGCCTGAATGAAAAATGCACGACGAACCGATTGAACAACCGGTATATATTTTTACACCAGAATAGAGAATCGAATCATCGCCGATTTTTACATTATCACCAATGTAAACATGCGGATATATCTTTACATTGTTTCCAATCACTGCATTTTCGCCAATATAAGCAAAGGCACCGATATAGATCTGCTCTCCAAGCTTCGCAGAACTGCTAACGAAAGAAGGCTGCTCAATCCCTATTTTCGATGGCTTGGCTTTTGTGTAAAAATCGAGCAATTTAGCCAGGGCAACATAGGCATCCTCGACGCGTATTAAAGTACACGTCAGGTTATTCTCTGGTATGAAATCCTTATTGACAATAACTATTGATGCAGTAGTGGTGTAAATATATTTTGTGTAGGTCGGATTTGATAAAAATGTAAGGGTACCGGGTACAGGCTGGTCGATTTTTGAGATATTACTAACCTTAACATTGCCATTTCCTTCAACTTCGCCGTTTAGTAAAGTTGCAATATCATTTGCCGAAAACTCCATTCGTTCGTCTTTAAATTTTACGCTGCAAAAATAATTAAAATAATTACCTTGTGATGATTTCTCCGGGATAACACACAAAATGTTTGCGCACAGTCTTTGTAAGCCCTTCAAGATTAATGTCCGAAGCCTCTTTGATATCCTTTAATTTACCATTTTTATACAATATATAGATATTTTCAGCTTCTTCATCATAAGCACTGTTCGTAATTTCACCATCAATTACAAAAAAAGCGGCTTCTTTCATGCTAACTCCAAACCTTTTTACCGAAAGTTCCTTAAGATTGATAAGTTTACTTTCGGGAAATGGAATTTTCGATAGCTTGATTTTGAAAAGCTTACGATCAATTATCGCACGCGAAAGATTCGAAAGGACAGGATCCGGATGTTGCATCCAACCTTTGATGGAACACAGGATATCAGCATCGTCAAGATAGCCAAAATGGTGCAGCGCCCGTTTCCGGATGGTCAAATCGGTTGAGCGAAAGTCGTCGGCTTTGATCTCTTTGTTTAAAAATAATGCAAGATAACCTGTTGCCGGGACATCTACACCGGCAGATGCCAGATCGGAAGCGCGTTGCAACAACTTTATCATCATGTGCTCTGCTGAAAGAACTGTTTTATGAAGGTAGACCTGCCAGTACATTAACCGGCGGGCGATCAGAAATTTCTCGACAGAATAGATCCCTTTTACTTCAACAACAAGCTGATCGTGTTGAACGTGGAGCATTTTAATGATCCGTTCCGACGATACAACCCCTTCCGAAACCCCTGAATAGAAACTATCGCGTTTTAGAAAATCGAGGCGATCCATATCAAGCTGGCTGCTTACCAATTGATGAAGGAATCGTTTGGGATAAAGATTCAGAAAAATATCAATGGCCAGACTAAGTCGTCCATCCATTTCGCGGTTTAATTCGTCCATATAAACGCGCGATATCTCTTCGTGCGAAATTCCCTGAACGATACTCTGTTCAAGTGCATGAGAAAAGGGTCCATGACCAATATCATGCAATAAAAGAGCTGCCATCACGCCTTCTTCCTCCTCTTCGGTAATTTTATTCCCTTTCTTTTTAAGAATATCCAAAGCAGCACGTACTAAATGCATCGTCCCGATGGCATGTTCGAACCGTGTATGGTTGGCACCCGGATATACAAGTGAGGATAGTCCTAACTGTTTGATCCTTCTTAATCTCTGAAAATAAGGATGCTCAATAATTTCAAGGTGCAGGTCGGAGTCTAATTCAATAAACCCCCAAACCGGATCGTTCACTATTTTATTTTTCG
>Ga0209724_1001474_pt1 | contig 21295 bp, 22 predicted proteins | sample grotaG_FD_184143 | JGI IMG/M metagenome (GOLD analysis project Ga0209724, IMG submission 184143) | Glacier valley bacterial and archeal communities from Borup Fiord, Nunavut, Canada, to study Microbial Dark Matter (Phase II) -... | ecosystem: Environmental > Aquatic > Freshwater > Ice > Glacier ...
CGCTAACGCTGACTTGCCTAGCCGACTGAGCGTGACAGCAGCAGTGACGCCACCAATATCGTGATCAACAGCGCCGCTGCTAAAATCGCCAGATTGCGCAGATCACGCATGACGTAACCGTATTCGCTGAGCAGTTCACCGATCGCGGGAATGCGGCGGGTGGCAAGCGTCGCTGAGCCGCTGCGCCGTGCTCTGTTGGGCGTTGTCGTGGGAAGCGGCGTTGTGCGCTGTTTGGGGCGTGGGCTGCCACCTGACGTGCTCAGTGCCGGAGCACCAATGACGGGGACCCCCATAATGGGCGCTTCGGGCAGCTCAGCGGCAGTGCGCGCATCAGCTTCACCGCGTAGTTCGGCGCGTGCGCGTTCGAGGGTTTCTTGTGGCAGATTAACGCGTTTCGATTTTTTGTTACGAGACATGATAGCGTTCTTTCCTTGAATTAGGGCTGACGAATGATTAAGAGTTGAGCGTTCCGTACACAATATAACGCTGGTTATCTTTTTGGTACGGGTAGCAAGTGATCAGCGTCACCTGCTTGATATCGCGCCGTGTGTTGTCCATGACGCGAATCTCGGTCGGGTTGACGATCTCATGCGCTTGTACGGTATAGCTGTACTCGCGCATCTGAGTCGTGACGATGATTTTATCACCTGGTTTCAGTTGATCCAGGTAACGAAACAATTCGCCGTACACATCGTCATGCGCGGACAGCACCATATTCCCGCTTTCACCGGGACTCGCGCTGCCCACATGATAGCCAACGCCGCGCTGCAAATCGTTCCAACTATCGCCAGTGACCACGGTGCTAACGATGTTGATAGCCGGAATCCGAATGGCGAGCGGCGCAGCAGGGCTTTGAGTCGGCTGCGCGGCGGGCGTGACGTTCAAAATCTGGTTCTGATAGGCATCGCGATATTGAGCGGGCACTTCGTCCAGATTGAAGCGCGCGGTATTGCTGGCACTGTCATAAACGTGGCCGCCGGGCAGCACGACTGCCGCGATCCGAATGACGGGCGTTGCAGTCGGTGGTACGAACTGCGCGGCCAACGTTGCCTGATAGTTTTGCTGAATGTTGGCGGTTGTTTGCGTCACTGCTTGCAGCGATGAAAACAACGACGCGAACAAGTATACCAGACCGAGCACTGCGACGACTTCAACGCCGAGCAGCGCCCGATTCCAGATGACTACGCCGCGCTTTCGACCCGAAGGCATGACCACTGCGCGCCGATCGAGTTCATCCTCGAAGTGCGGCGAGGAATCCTCGAAAGCGGGCGGGCGCACAGGCGACACATTCAGTACGGGACTCGTGACAGGTGCGCTGATGGGTGACTCAATTGCAGCGATCGACGCAGCTTTAGAGTCGCTCGTGCTGAGCGTTTGCGCATCTTCGATAACAGGCTCAGCCGCTGGCGCAGCGATCCGGCGCGGCTCATAACCTCGCAAACGTGCCTGACGCGCATCCCGTTTGCGGATCGCCAGGATGCGTTCAAGCTCTTCGATGCTCAGTTCGTCAACCGGACGCTTATCGCGCATAGCCGTTTTTAGCGCTCCCTCACAGCTTCGCCGCAACCGCGAATACTTCACGCTCAAAGAACCAGCGAAACGGCGGCCAGCGGAACATCGCGCCGCGCAATGAGTCCAACACCACATTTTCACGCCGAGTCTGTGGCGGCGAATCGAGCCACACGCGACCGCGAAAGCCCGCCCGATTCAACGTCCGCTGCATACTCAGGATCGACTGCTCATTGACATGCACATCCTGATTGACATCCACCAGAAAAGCGCGTGGATTTGCCGGATATTGAGCGCCCTGGCCGAGCGTTGTTCGCAGGCGGCGCACCAGCGGATAGGCATAGCGATCGTACCAGGCGTTAGGCGCTGTATGCACGATGAAATGACCGTCCGGCTTGAGCACGCGATGAATTTCGATCAACGACTCGTGTAATTCCCAGGGGTACAGATGCTCGACGACATCGAACATCAAAACCCGATCGAAATAGGCAGTCGGAAAAGGTAATTTTTTCGCGTCGGCTTGCGCAACCGCCGTGTGACCGGGCGCGTCTTCGGTGTGCGTGATCACGTCCTGTGACAACTGAACAGCCACCGGCGCATAGTCGATTCCGTAGGCATCTGCGCCAAGCCGTGCACAATGTCGCAGGATTTCGCCGCGTCCACAGCCCACATCGAGTACCTTCATACCAGCGGTCACCGACGCCAGCGCAAACGCTGCATCCAGCCGCCGTGAGAGGTGTTCGCCTTCACTGGCAATGAACTCGTCATAGCCTTCACAGGCTGTTAAGAAGTATTTTTCGGTATAGAGCGTTGCCGGGACTGAGTCCCGCTGTTGATCAGCCACTGTTTTGTTCCAGACAGGTTGGGAAAGCCACGTTGTGAGGCGCGGTGAACTGTGATGAAGCGTGATGCGCGCGGCGTGATTATAGCAGCGAACCGAGCCGGGGCAAAATTATCAGATTTGTGGAGGGTTTATCTGGGTTTTACTTTGGGGCGCAGCACGCTGCGCCCCTGCTTGTGGAATACGCTCAGGCAAGAATGTGACTTCCGGCCTGAGTGATATGCGAAAGTTAGCCGTCGTATGATCCGGCATTGCCGGGCACAAGCACTGGCCGTGGCGTGGCCGGTACTTTGACGGGCGCAACGCTCGAATTGATCGGCAGCACAATCAGCGATTGCAGCGATGTCGGTGATGGGGCGACCCAACGACCGGCCACCGGAATATCGCCTGTTGCGCCGAACTGCGGGCTGAGATCGGGCGCGCTAACGACGGTGGGATCATTCTTCAGGAAGAAGATGCCCAATGAGGGTCGGAAGACGCCGATACCCGTGCGTCCGCTGCCCGTCCAATCGCCCACCACGGGGAGATCGGTCGAGAGGCCGAGCTGTGTATTGTAGTCGCCAAAGACCGGCCCGTTGGTCACCTGATTCGACAGGTAGAAGAAGGCATTGCTTGGTCGGAACACGCCAGGGCTGTCGAGGCCGTCGCCGTTCCAGTCACCCGCGATGCCCACATCACCAGGGACGCCCAATACCATGACGTATTGCGCAAAGCCCGTGGTAACGTCTGTTTTGAGGTACAGCAAACCGTTGGAGGGGCGGAACACGCCAACACCATCATGGGTCATAGCGCCTGTCCAGCGACCTGCGATCGGCACATCGTTTGGATAGCCGAGCACGAAAGTTTCGTCAGACATACCCGTTGTATTGCTGTTGCGCAAGTAGAAAATGGCCTGGCTGGTGTCGTACACGCCGATGGTGTCGATCCCTGCGCCTGTCCAGTCGCCCACGATTGGATATGCAGTTGCACCTGCGCCGTAGCTGATCGTCAGGTCTGCCTGACCGCTCGTATTGCTGTTACGCAAATAGAAGCTGTTGGTGCTCGGACGGTACACACCGATTGTTTCAATGCGTCCCGTTGCGCCTGCTTGTGTCTGCACGACTTCGCCACGGGTATCGACCGTACTGTTGTGATGGTGGATCAACAGGATCGGAGGTGCCTGACCACCTGTGGGCACGTTGGCGATGTTGTACGTGACCGGAATGGTGTTGGTCGTCAGATCGAACTCAAAAGGTAGTCCGGGGATGGTCTGCTGACCGTTCGTATCGATCGGCGCAAAGTTATAGACCGGTTTTTCAACGTTATAGCTCAACGTTGGTGTGCTGTCGATCAACTGCCCAGAATCGATGTTGGAGAAAGTGGTTACCCGATACGTAATGGTCGCGTTGCCAGCCGTCAAGCCTAGATCGGCGGCAAAGACCGGCAGTACCATCACATTGGTATCGAACATGTTGGTATCGAGTGCGTCTGGCGTAATGCCATTGAGCGCATCTTCCGGCGTTGTGCTAACGACTGATCCGTTTGCCTTTTTGATTTTGGCAAGGTACGTGGCCTGAACATCGGTAGTTCCGGTGTTGGTGGACGATGTATACAGCACGTAGGAGTAAGTCGGGTCGCCGGTATCAATCAAGATGTTCGGCTGAATGATGTTCACCGTTGACCAATAGTTGTAAGTCACCAAGCCAAAGTACAACTCGGTTTTGGTCAGGTCGTTTGAATTCGCTGTATAGTCACTGGTGAAGCCAACGTAGTGAATGTTGCCGTAGTTGTAGAAATTACCATACGGGTTAGCGGTCTGCTGCGTACCCGTCGCTTGTAGTTCAAACGGCGTCACGAGCGATACTTCGTCGTAGGGGAATGTCGTGCCAGTGTACAACTGCGTGCCTGTCAAGCCAAGCTGGACAGTGCCCGTTTGACCCGGCAGCGATAAGGTGCTGGTTGCGGCGTGCATATCCGACTCAGGGCGCGGTAAAGCATGTACCGGAACGCGCAGTTCCAACGCGCCAATGGAAGTGGGCGTCAGATCAAGATAGCCAGATGCTTCGGACAGCCAGGCACGCGCGCCGCCAAGATCTGTTTCTGCTACGCTTGGGGCGTGGGTGTGCGGTTTCGGTTGATTGTTCGGGAAAGAGGTGAGTGTTATGGTCACGGTCGCGCTGGCGCTGGCCGCTACGGTGATAGACGCCGGGCTGACCGTGTAAGTTGCGCCAGGGACGGTGGCATAGTCGAGGAACGCCACATTGTAGCTGGCCGATGCAGTCCCCTTATTGACAACGGTCACCGTTTTAGTCAATGTGATAGGCGTAGCAACGCTATCGACCATGCCAAACGAGACACTGACCGACCGTGGGTCTTCGCTTGAATAGGCGATCACGTTCGCGCCGATCGCATTGGCGACATCGACACGACCCGCACCGATACGACCCGGATCCAACTTGACCAGGTGCGAATAATCAGTGAACAGGTCATGCGTAGCGGTGTTCATGATCAGTGCTTTCAACTGCGCGGCTGACCAGGTGGGGTGTAACTGCTTCAGCAGCGCCACGACACCCGCAATATGCGGCGTCGCCATCGAGGTGCCGCTAAACGCAACACCATCGCTGGCCGTGTTGTACGCCGCCGAAACGATACTGACGCCGGGTGCGGTGACGTCTGGCTTCAGGCGGACGCCTTCGCTTTGAGCGTCAGTGGCGGGGCCGCGCGAGGTGAAGCTCGCTGCCAGGTCACTCGTCAGGTTACCCGCTGATTGTTGCAAAGTAACGGTCACGACTGAAGCCGCTGCCAGCTCAGCCTTGATGGTTGCGCCGTCTGTCTGGGTGATCGAAATCGTCGGTATTACAACCGTCGGGTCGGTGCCACTCATCGGAGGCGGTGCTCCCGGTCGATTATTCACGATGATCACGCCGATTGCGCCTGCCGTCTGTGCATTTTTAGTTTTGACGACGAACGCACAGGTTCCGCGATCGATCAGCGCAATTTTGCCAGCGAATGTTCCCGCCGCATAACCTGCGCAGCCATCGTAGAGGCCAGCAGTAGTCTGCGCATATAACACATTCCCGCTGACACCCGTTGTATTCGGCGCCGATCCAAAGTTTGCGCCTGCTGCCTGGAAAATGGCTGCGGTGGGTGAAGTCTGAGTCACCTGATAGCCAATTACACCAGGATCCTGAGAAGCCGCAACGGTAATGGCGTTAGCCGCCGCTGCCGGTGAGCCTGCGATGAAATAGGTGTCACCCGCGTTACCAGCCGCAACCGCGACGGACAGTCCGGCTAAACCTGCGTTCACCGTGGTAATGGCGGACACGTTCTGATCCGAACCGAAGTTAGCGCCTAGCGACATATTGATGACGTCAGCGCCATCGATAACCGCTTGATTGATGCCGGAACTTACGGAGAAATCGCTGCCGCTGCCATTGCAGCCGAGCACGCGATAAGCGTAAATGGTCGCTTGTGGAGCAACGCCCGGCCCGACTTTGAAAGTTGGGGCGGTGTAAATGCTGCTGTTGTATGGACCGGCGTAAGTCGTGCCGTTCGCATTGACGCCTTGTCCGGCAGCAATGCCCGCAACGTGCGTGCCGTGTCCCGTAGGAACCACGGTGGTAGTGCCGTTCAAATAGCTCCTGCAATCTTGTGGATCGCCAATCGCCTGGCCGTCCGCGATGAAGTTGGCACCCTTAACAACTTTCGCCGTCGGGAAGGTGCTCGTAGCCGTGCCACCAAAATCAGCATGGCGGTAATCGACACCGGCATCGACAATAGCGATATTGATGCCAGTTCCGGTGAATCCAGCGCCATTTTGCCAGGCTGCCGGGGCACCGATGAACGGTACGCTGGTCGTTAGACTGGCGTGAACTTCATGATCAAAGAAAACGTGCAAAACGCCGGGCAAGGCTGCAATTTGCGCAACTTTGCTGCTATCGACTTCGATCTGCACCGCGTTGATCGCTGCGGTCAGGCGGCGTACTTCGGTGTACGCAATGCCGCTGCCGTTCAACGCATTGGCAAAACTATCCTGACTGTTGGCAACGACGGTCGTATATTCGGCCAACCGCGTGCTGTTCGCCAGCGTGCTGCTGCCGCCTGCTGCGGCGTGCATTTCTGAAGTGGAAGGGACGGTGAGCTGCACCATGACCGGGATTGTGCCGGACTGCTTGCCCGCCAACGATAATGCTGCTGACAAAGCCGCCGGGTCAATTGCAGCGGTCGGCGTATTATGCTTTGGCCGTGGCGGAACACTCGGCGTGTTATCGGAGGCACGGCTAGTCGTGCTGCTGAAAGCGCTGAACACCAAAAAGGTGATCAACATTAAGGCTAAACTACGTTTATAACTGCTCATATGAGATCCCCACCTTTAACAAATATGCGAATTGTCTGCGAAGGCTGTGAAGTTTGACCGAGTTTTCGCAGAGAGGCGGTGCCAATATAAATTTAACCTCTTTTATAGATATGGTAGAGCCAATTATAATGAGTTTATAAAATCGCGCTACCACAATTATGCCGATCCATGGGTGCGCGCAACGTCAGGCAAAAGTATTGATTTCCTGTACATTGACTCCCTTGCCTTGTAATCGGGGAAAGGGTCGGGGGTTAGGGGTCAACCTGATTATAGCCTTCCCCGCCCTTGCTAATCAGCCTGAAACGCGATATACTGCAACCCGCTTAAGCGTCCGCTAACCGCGGCGCCTTTCCGCTTCTGCACGCGAGCCATTCCGGAGCAGAAGCTAATCCCGTGGAAAGGAGATAAAGGAATTACCGTGCGTGATTACGAATTAACGATAGTCATCCCGTCCGATGTGGCGGATGATGCGATTACCGGCGTAGTGCAGACCGTTCAGGGCTGGATCGAGGCTGGAGCAGGTCGCGTGACCGAAATTAACGTTTGGGGTCGCCGCCATTTGCAGTACCAGATCAAAGATTACCGCGAAGGGACGTATGTATTGCTGCGTGCTGAAATGCAGCCGAACACCCTTCTGGAGCTGGAACGCGAATTGAAACTGTACACCCAGGTTATTCGATATTTGTTGGTACAAACGTTAAAGTAACGGTCTACCGTTCGCGTTTGTTGGGAGCATTCTGGTGGGGTTAGCATGAGCCGGGGCTTAAATAAAGTAACGATTATCGGCAACCTGGGGCGTGACCCAGAAATGCGCTACACACCTAGCGGACGCCCGGTGACCAGCTTCAGCGTGGTAGTCAGCCGCAATTGGACCAGTGCCGAAGGTGAACGTCGCGAGGAACACGAGTGGTTCAACGTGGTGGCCTGGGGCAATCTGGCCGAAATCTGCAAATCGCACCTCAAAAAAGATCACCAGGTCTACGTTGAGGGTCGCTTGCAAACGCGCGGTTGGGAAGATGAAGAAGGCAAACGCCATTTCCGCACCGAAGTCGTTGCCAACGAGATGATCGTGTTGGGCGATCGGCGTGCGACAATTGAAATGGGCACTGAACAAGACGATGAAGACGACGGCGATTATGCTTTCTAGTGCTTGCGCCGTTGTTATGCTAAGCGATAGCACACAAACGACAGTAGAACAACAGTAAAGTGATGGCTGGCGAACAGCAGGAGATTGATTAACCGTGAGTAACTATGATCGTGGCGATCGCGATATGGATGATGGCGGTGGTGGCCGTTCGGCTGGCCGCTTCGGTCCACGTCGCCCCAAGATTTGCAATTTTTGCGCCGAAAAGGTGAAGCACGTCGATTATAAAGACGCCGATATGCTGCGCCGCTATCTGACTGAACGTGGTAAAATTCGGCCACGTCGCCAAACCGGCACCTGCGCCAAACATCAGCGCAGCTTACGTGAAGCCGTGATCCGCGCCCGCCATCTGGCATTGCTGCCCTTCACAGCCGAGCAGGTTCGCGGAGACTAGCAATTGGCGGCCTGGCTTTTCCGGTCAGGCCGCTCTGCCAAGGAGTAATTAAGGCATGTCGTTAAAAAAACGCAGCACGACCGGGCTGCCAAGCACTAATCGGCGCGACTCGGATGTGCGCCGAAAATACCGTTCGCGCTCACAGCGTGAAGGGGAGATTAATCGGCTTGTCTTGATGATCAGCGGTGTCATTGCTGCCGTGATCGTCGTCATATTAGGCAGCGCATTTTTGATCGACGGGGTCATCCGACCGGCGCAAGCAGTTGCCAGCGTCGGTGGTCAGAACGTCAGCCTGCGCGATTTTCAGGAGCGCGTGACGTATGAGCGCTGGCGCGAAGGGCTTCAGCTTTCGCAGTTGTACAATAACCAGTATTTCCGCTCACAGCTCTCTGATCCCACTAATGCGTATGGCAAGCAGTATCAGCAGATGCAGGATCCATCGCTGTTTGGCAAGCAGGTGATCGATCAAATGGTCAATGCTGCCGCTATCAAGCAGTATGCTGACGCGAACGGGATCAAAGTTGATGATGCAGCCTTACAGCGCACGCTCGGTCAACAGTTCGGCTACGATCCGAATCCGCTGTCAGCCACCCCGTCGCCGTCGCCCACGCTGACGACTACGCCGCTGGTCTCGAAGACACCGACTTCGACGCCCACCATCACACCGACGACATCGATCACTTCCACCGCAACGACGACGCCGTTCCCGACTGGCATTCCAACGTTGACGCCCGGCGCTACTCAGCAAAAAACCGATTTCGACAAAACGCAAGCTGACATCTTCACCTCGGCAGCCAAACTCACCGGTTTGAGCACCGATCGTATACGCCAACTGTTCATACAATCCGTGACTGAGCAGGAATTGGCGACCAAGGTTAAAGAAGCTATCGCTGGCAAACTGCAACCGATGCAGGATGAAGTGAAAGTTCGGCACATCCTGGTTGCCACTGAAGATCAGGCAAATGCCGTGCTGCGCGCTTTAGGCAGTGGGACTTCATTTGCGGAGTTGGCGCGTGCGCTCTCGACCGATACGGGCAGTGGCGCAGCGGGTGGCGAGCTTGGCTGGGCACCGCATGGCAAGTACGTGGCTGAGTTTGAAGCCTATGTATGGGACGCCAATACGCAGGTGGGCGCGGTGTCTGCGCCGATCAAAACGCAGTTCGGCTACCATATTATTCAGTTGGAAGCACGTGAACAGCGCCAGTTGACCGATCAGGAACAGCTAGACGTTCAGAACAAAAAATTCACCGATTGGTTGACGCAGTTCAAAAAAGACAAGAACAACCAGACGTATAATACGGTCTGGCAAGGCAATGTGCCCGCTGAACCCGGTCTGGACAAATTCGGCGTACCCAATAACTTGACCAACGCGAGTGGCAGCAGTGGTCTTGGCGGAAATTTCCCAACGCAATAATTGAGCTGCCCAAGTTGCGGGGGGGCGGGTTTTATACCCGTCCCTCGTTTCTGTTTCAGGCTACCGATACATTTTACGCTTTTGCAAAAAGGAAACATTTAATGGCTAACAATAAAACCCTCACGCGCGACTCGCTGGCCGAATTAATCGGTACCTTCATGTTAGTGCTGGTGGGTGCTGGCGCGGGCGCACTCGGCCAACCCGTTGTCGTCGTTGCATTGGCACACGGGCTGATCCTGATTGCTATTATCTACACTTACGGTCATATTTCCGGCGCGCACGTCAACCCGGCAGTCACCTTAGCGCTGCTGGTCGGTCGCCAGATTGATATTACACGCGCGGTTGTCTATTGGGTTGTCCAGTTTTTGGGCGCGATCATCGCCGCCTTAGTGCTCAAAGTGTTAATTCCGGTTGGGCTTAACGGCGCAGCATTGACCAGCCTGGGCGAAACGACCGGATCGCTTACCACCAATTATCCATTGCAGGCGTACCTTTTTGAAGCGATCTTCACGTTCTTTCTGGCAAGCGTCGTGATGCAAGCGGCTGTCTTCAAACGCGCTGGTAACGTTGCGGGTGTGGGCATTGGTGTAACGCTGGCAGCTTGTATTCTGTTCGGTGGCCCTTTAACAGGTGGTTCGCTCAACCCGGCGCGCACGCTTGGCCCGGCACTGATCGCGGGCAACCTATCGTATGTGCCGGGCTACTTGCTGGCGATGTTCGCGGGTGGTGCATTAGCTGGGCTTGTTCAGAACTTCATATTCGAATCGCATCAACCAACCGTTGAACTCACCGCACGTCCGCCGCGTCCGCCAAGCGGTTCGCGCCCCAAATCAGGCCGCTAAGCGCGCTTTGAAACTTCTATGCGCCTGCTGATTTGTGGAGCAACCCCGTTAGGGGCGTATCTGGCAGCGCACTTCCGCTTCTTGAATCAGCAGGCGGTCTGGCTCGTTGATGCACAGACTGCCGACGCTGTAACTCGCGCGGGTGGCATCGAAGTTCGCAGCCCATCGGTGCATCGCCGCGCGACTGATGTACGGGTTACTACGTCACCTGATGAAGCGTTCGCGGCTGAGTACGACGCGATCTTTTTCGTCATGCAAGCCTATCAGACAGCGAGCGCTTTATCGCAAATGCGCCGCCATTTGAAAGCAGCGCCTCCGATTGTTGCCTTACAGCGCGGGGTTGGTGGCGCAGAACAGATCGAGTCGGCGTATGGGGTGGGCAGTGTGATTCGCGGTGCGCTGTCTGCCGTGATCAGCAGCCCCATCGTCAATAAACAATGGGCGCTTGAAAACGTCGTGCAAATGGGAGTGGGTGGCGTTGGCCTGGCTGATGATCACCCATTCAGTCGCGAGATCGCCGCATTATTATGGGCAGCTTATTTGCCCGTGATGCTCGACAATGGGCGCGATTTGCAATGGAGCGCGTTATTGTGGCAGTTACAAGCCAACGCCGTCCCTGCGCTGGTCGATCTGTCCGCTGATGATGTGTACAACAGTCCCTCTTTATTTGCGATCGAACACCGCCAACTGCTTGAAGCGTTGGGGATCGTTCAGGCACTCAAAGTGCGCTTGATCGATCTGCCGGATGCGCCGATCAATTTGCTGACAACTCAACTGCAAACGTTGCCCGCCGCCTTGCTACCATCGCGTATGGTGCGGACGCCTGCCCCACCGAGCTTGCGAGTTGAATTGGAATTCGGCGCTGCCAATAGTGAAGCCGCATATCTGAATGGCGCGATCGCCATCCAGGCCAACGATTTGAAGCTCCGTGCGCCCATCAATCATGCGTTGGCGCTGGCCTTACAGGACATCGCGGAACGGCGCGCGTTGTGGTCACAATTTCAGCGCAGCCCGCGTATGTTGGAAGCGCTCATTGGTGCGGCTGGCGGCTAAGTGCAGCACTGTCGAGTTTTGCGCTACAATAGCAGCGTCGTATAGTCAAGGCAGCCGATAATATGAGAGTTCGCCCACGCTGGACGCTGCTCACTTTGGGGGCGCTGCTTGTCGTCCTGTTGTTCAGCTACCCGGTCTGGCGTAAGCTGATCCCATCGCGTGCCGCCAGTACCGTTGATTTTGCCTTGGCAAGTGAGGCTCAGCGCGCTGTATTCGCTCAGATGCGCCAGACTCCCGGCGCTGCGGCTACAACGTATGCTGCGATGTTGATCAATACCTTTGTCGCGCCAACGGGTGACGCGCCGACGCCTGACTCCAGTGTGATGACGGCGATCAAATCCGGTGAGTTCATCCAGATTGACGCCATACACAGCGCCAAAGGCCACGCAACGTTGTACCGTCGCCCGGACGATAGTTTGCTGCTGCGTTTCGATGATTTCAGCATCACCAACGGCCCCACCTTGAATGTGTATCTGAGCACCGCCGTGCTGCCAAAAACTGCGGCTGAGTTGCAAACGGGTCAGAGTCAGATTTCTTTGGGACCCCTACGCGGCACGATCGGCAGTCAGAACTACACGCGCGTCCCACTCGGCCTCGACTTGACGCGCTGGAAAAGCGTTGTAATTTATAGCGAAGACCTGAAAACTGTGTATAGCAGCGCAACCTTGAGTTAGCGATAGCAGCGGATTTAATCCGTCCGAAGCAGAAGCCCTGCCAGATAAGGAAGCACCATGTCGAATGTCACCCAATATGATCCCTACGCAGCACTGGCCGATGTGTATACGATCGCGGGCTTTTCACGCTACAGCCTGCAAATGACACCGCGTCTGCTCGAATTGGCTTTTTCGCAAGAGTGGGTGGGGCGTACCGTGCTCGATCTGGGCTGCGGCATTGGTGAAGCGGACGGATGGCTCGCTGAACATAGTTATCGGGTGATCGCAGTTGATACGTCAGCGCCGATGCTGGCTGTCGGCAAAGCACAAATCGCCGACGGCAATCTGGGCATCGAATGGGAACACGCCGATATGCGTACTTACAAACCGCCCGTGAAAGTCGATTTGGCGTTATGCATTGGCAGCACGCTCAATTTGCTCCCCACCTTGCAAGATATGGAGAGCACCTTTCGGCAGGTGAGCGCCGCGCTGGATAGCGATAAACTGTTCATGTTCGATCTGCGCACGATTCACGGTTTGATCGGGGCAGTGCAAGCGGAAACAGGCAGCACCGATCGGCTGTTGTTCGACAATGGCGAAAACGCGTTCATTGTGAGCCGTGCACAGTTCAGCTACGAAACGCTGTCACTGACGACCACCTATCAAATCATGATGCACAATGGCATTGAATGGCGACGTGCGCAGGAAACGCACATCGAGCGCGGTTATCCAGTACAAGCAATTACGCGCTTACTGACGAAAACGGGCTTTCGCCTGTTGAAAGTGCTGGATACCACGCTTGAAACAGCCGAGCCGAACACCGCCGATCACCTGGTCTTTTTAGCACAGAAAGCGTCTACCTGATGAATCTATCCTGGGCAGAACTTGCTAAAGGCTTTGCAGTGCAGGCCGCTTATTGTAAGGATTATTCGCCGCTATACGAGGCGATCTTTCAGCATTTCACCAGCATTGCAGAAGCGCGCGCCAATCATGAGCCGCTCGAGTTCGATGCACAACCGCTGGTTGATCTGCTGGAAACTGAATGGGCGAATCGCCAACTGCAAAATACCGTCGAGTCGTCGCTGCTGCTGACGGCTGCCATTCATGCGGCGGTGCTCAACGAGGACACGGAAGCCGCCGGATTAAGCCGCTTCTATGCCAGCGTGGGCGGCGAGTACGCGCCGGACTATGATCGCGAGGTGCTCTTGCAAACCCTCGGCGGCTTACTGCTGCGCCCTAGCCAAACCGTTCGCGACTTTTTGCGCGGCGGTGGCTTGCAGACCAACGAAGTCAGCCGGGGCGCGATGTGGCTGCTGCCCGCCATAGCAATGAGCGCCAACATGCTTGATATGCCGATCACACTGGTGGATTTGGGCTGTTCAGCAGGTTTGAATCTGGCAGCAGACGCGCAAAGCTGGTTATGGTTATCCGCTGGTAGCACTCGACAGTTTGGCAGTGGCGATCCGCTGGTAACACAGCAGCTTGACTTTGGAGATACCAGTTCGCGAGTGCGAAAAGCATTGGCGGTTGACAATTTAGCGCGTCCGCACATCGTGCAGCGGCTCGGCTTTGATCTGAATCCGCTGCATCTGGACAAGGCGCACGATGTGTTATGGCTGCGTGCGTGCATTTGGGGCGATCAGGCGGCGCGGTTGGCACGTTTCGATCAAGCACTGGTGGGTTATCAGGGTGTGCAGCCGCCACCTCATATTGAAGCGGCGAATATGATCGACGCGGCGCGCACGCTGCATACGCGCCTGACGCCAGAAACGCGCGTGCTGCTGGTTTACAACACGATCGCGACGCTGTACCTGAACGATGCAGATTATGCAGCACTCCGATCGAGCATTGTGGAAACTTTCGCGCAGCTTCCGCATGGAGTGCGCGGAATCTGGCTGGAACACGAACTTCCGCGCAGCGGCGAATCACCTGCTCCGCCCAAACTCTATGCCCTCAAAGCGCATACGTTGGATCATGGGACGCTCAAATCGCATTATATCGCGTATACTGAAGCACATCCGCAAACGATCCTGCTGCTGCCCGATTTTGAGATATTGCTCACTTGATTACGGCGCTCGATCGCATATAATAGAATCACTTAGTTAGTAAATTTCGGAGATCATTATGTCCGGTCACAGCCATTGGGCAACAATTAAACGTAAAAAGGGTGCAGCGGACGCCGCGCGCGGTAAGATTTTCACCCGCTTGGGGCGCGAAGTCACGGTAGCCGCGCGCGAAGGTGGCGCGAGCCTGGATAGCAATATACGGCTGCGTTTGGCAGTCGATAAAGCCAAAGCCGCCAACATGCCGAAGGAAAACATCGATCGCGCTATCCAACGTGGCGCGGGCGGCGGTGATGACGGGATCATCATGGAAGAGCTGACCTATGAAGGCTACGGGCCGCACGGCATCGCGATTTTGGTGGATGTGCTGACGGATAATAAAAATCGCAGTTTGTCTGCGATCCGTCAGGTATTCAACCGAGGCGGCGGCACGTTGGGTGAGGCGGGATCAGTCGGTTGGCAGTTCGAGCGCAAAGGACGGATCGAACTGCTGGCGGAAGGCGTCGATCCCGATGAACTGTTCATGACTGCCGCCGATGCGGGCGCAGATGATGTTGTGGCGGGCGATGAGACGATCGAAGTATACACGCCGCGCGAACTATTGGCAGTCGTTGAAACCAAATTGCTGAGCGGTGGCTACAAAGTCTCCGACTCGAACTTAACCTGGACTGCCAAAATGGAGATGGAACTTGCCACGGACGACAGTGTGCAGGTCATGGGAATGCTCGAAAGACTCGAAGAACTCGATGATGTGCAGGATGTATCATCGAACTTGCTGGTGACCGAAGCGATCGCGGAAGCCTACGCCGAAGCCTAGCTTAATGCGCGGTGGCTTTAGCCCCGCGCAATTCTCTGTAGCCGCATCGTGACCGACAAAATTCACGACGAGCTGATCATCGGCGCGCTTTGCAGATACGAGTTATCCTTGACTTGCTTCAGCATGAAGTCGGCAATGTCTGCCCGTGAAACGCGGGTGCCGCTTTCCTTGCCGACATAACCCACATAATATTTGCCCGTGCGCGGCCCTTCCGTGAGCATTGGCCCGCGCACGATCACCCAATTCAAGCCGCTGGCACGGATCAGCGCGGCGTGCTGCTCAGCATCGGCGGCGACATCCGCCGAAAATGTTTTGAGCAGAAAGCCAAATACTTTATCGACCGTTTTGGGTTGATCTTTGGGATCGCGCACGCCTGCGCCGGTCAGACTGACTAAGCGCCGAATGCCGTGATGATTCATGGCGTCGATGATATTGCGCGTCGCGACTGCCTGAATATCTTTTGGCGAGGTTTTGCTGTGGCCGATCACGGTCAAAACTGCTTCACAGCCATCGATCGTCTCGTTCACTTTGGCGGGATCGCTGACATCGCCCTGAATGACGGTCAGATGGTCATGTTTGATGGTCAATTTGGCCGGAGTACGCACCAAAGCGCGCACAGTATGCCCCGCCGCGAGCGCTTGCTCAACCAATGGAATTCCAGTATGTCCGCTTGCGCCAAAAATAGCCAGTTTCATGCTTGTTATTGTCCTTCGGTGAGTGTATCAGGCTGTGAGATGGGCGCGGCGGCTTGCTGCATCACGCGCAAAATGGAACGCGGCGGATGAGCACCGCTGAAAGCAAATTGATCATTCAATACGAAAAATGGCACGCCCGTAATGCCGAGCGTTTCAGCTTCCGCCACTGCTGCCAGCACTTCATCCGCCGCTGCATTGCTGAGCAACTGTTGACGGATTTGTTCGGCGTCTAACCCAACGTGCGCCGCAATGGTTACCAGCACATCCACATCGCCAATATCGCGACCATGCTCAAAATAGGCGGCATAAATAGCGTCGATCATCGCTTCTGTATATTCAGCAGGCGTCAACGCGATCAGGCGATGTGACAGCAGCGTATTCGGCGCGCGTCCGATCGCCATAAAATCGAACACCAGCCCAACAGCAGCACCTGCCTGACGAGGCGCATCGAACCATTGTTCCAGCGGCACTTTGCCACCGCCTTTGAGATTCATGTACGAGCGAAAATCGTAGCCTTCTGGCGGAATGTTCGCATTCAAAAAGAACGGGTGATAGCGAATCGTTACCGGATCACCCTGCCACTGTTGAATCGCCAGCTTGAGATTGCGCTCACCAATGCGACACCACGGGCACACCGTATCGAAAAACACGTCAATTTTCATAATCAACTCCTGATTAGTGCTCGCTTGTAGTGCTTACCTGAGATTTTAGCAGGTAAGCACTATAAAAGTGAAAAATTGCCGGAACGCGGTAACATCATCGTCATCAATACCATTTAGGTAGGTCAGGCAATTATGGCAGCACAGCGCGCGTCGGGCGCATTGTTCGGTATGGCGTTTGGCGATGCACTGGGCGCGCCGGTCGAGTTCATGAATGTCAACATGATCCGCGAAGCGTTTCCGCCGAACGGTCCGCAAACGATCATAGGCAGCCCGGCGCTTGTCACGGATGATACGCAAATGGCGCTGGCGGTGGGCCGTGCGCTGTTACGGGTTACGCCGCCGTACACGCGCGCCAATATTTACACCCCCTTGCGTGACGAGTTTATCGGCTGGATGGACAGCCCGGACAACAATCGCGCACCGGGCAATACGTGCATGGACGCGTGCGCTAGCCTTGAAGAAGGCAAGCCCTGGTATGACGCGACGATCCCCGGCTCAAAAGGCTGTGGCGCGAATATGCGTGTGCAGCCAGTGGGCGTGCTGCCCGCCGCCCTGATCGATGATCAGACGCGCGCAGCACTGGCTCAATTTCAGGCTGCCATGACGCACGGCCACCCTACCGCGCTCGCCGCCGCTGATCTGACCTCCGCCGCCATTGCCTACCTGATCGCAGATGGAAGCCCCGTCGCGCTGCCCGCCTATCTGCGGACTTATGCACAATCGCAGCGCACGATCTGGTACACCGATTGGATCGATCCGCTGTGGCAGCGAGTCAGCGGCTATTATGCGTCGCCGCAGGATTACATCGCGCGCGGTTGGGACGAATGCCTTGGCAATCTGGATCGGCTGGATGCGGCGCTCACTGCCGACGATCGCCAGTCTGACCCATGCGCGGCAACCGGGCAAGGCTGGATTGCGGAAGAAGCGCTCGGCACAGCACTTTTGTGCTTTCTGATGTATCCAGACGATCCGCTGGCAGCCATTCGACGGGCGGCGCTCACTTCCGGCGATTCGGACTCGATCGCCTGTATCGCGGGCGCACTGGCCGGGGCACGACATGGGCTGGCGGCGTGGCCCGCGGATTGGATCGCGCGCATTGAATATCATGATCAGCTTGCGGCCATGGGCGCGGCGTGGGGTCGATAAGCACGCTCAAAATGTGAGTGTGAAGCCGCCGTCTACCACGATCACCTGACCGCGAATCATCGTCGCATCGGCACTGCACAGAAAAGCGACCACGGCGGCCACGTCCTCGACGGCTACAATGCGTCCGGCAGGCGTGCGCTCACGGGCTTGATTCATCCGATCGGCCAAATCCGCGCGAAACGCTGAAAAGTGCTGTAAGGCTTCCGTCTCGACCACGCCCGCCGATACCGCGTTGACCGCGATCCCCATCGGCGCGAATTCGACCGCCAGATAGCGCGTAATCGACTCAAGCGCCGCCTTCGATGCGCCAACCAACACATAATCGGGCAGCACACGCCCCGCCCCAAGGCTCGAAATGTTGACGATCGCGCCACCGCCACGCGCTTGCATCAATGGCGCGGCGAGTTGGCTGGCGAACAGCGCCGCCCGTGCGTTGATATTGAGCGTCCAATCCCAACCCTTGACGCGCTGCTCCATGATCGGGCGGTTGTAGCCCGACGCCGCGTTGTTGACCAGAATATCCAGCCCGCCGAACGTCGATTTGATTTGCTCGAACAGCTTTTCCAGATCGTCCGGGTCGCCCACATCGGCGCGGATTAATTCAGCTCGGCGACCTGATGCGCGGATGGCCTCAGCGGTTTGTTCGGCGGGTTCGCGATTGCGAAAGAAATTGATGATCACGTCCGCACCCTCAGCCGCCAACCGCAGCGCAATCGCCTTGCCAATGCCGCGCCCGCTGCCCGTGATCAGCGCAAGTTTGCCCGCGTACCGTCCGTCAATCATGCGTTTGCGATCCTTCCTGTGCGTTTGCGTGTGCATAAATAAGCGGTTTGAGCAGCGCTCGATCGAATGTAGCGATATGTTCCGCACCGAGTGATTCAAGATGAGCACGCGCGGCGCTTGCATCGGCGCGTAATTGTGCCACGTCGATCCCCTGACACTGATCAGGCAGTGTGCCGAACCATTGTAACGTTCGCAAAAACATCTTGGACGCGCCGTGATAGTTGCCGCGCTCAATCTGATAATAGGCTAAGCCGACCTGCAAAATCACGCGGTACAAATCACGCACCGGGCCATTCTCAGCTTTCCAGGCGGCTTCCAACGTTTCGTGACACTCATAAAATTCGTGCGTATTGAACTCGTGCAAGCCCTTGAGCACCAACGCTGACGGCGCTTGCTCACATTGATCGGCCAACTGTGCAGCGTGGCGGAATAAGCGTACCCGCGCTGTCAGGGCGTCGGGCAGCACCGCTTGAAGTTCATCCGCGCTGAGCATGTCGGTGATGCCCATATTACGCGCGTGGGCGGTATCCGTGAGCGCGCCGACCGCCAATACCGGAATCCGGCGCGTGGAAGGATCGGCGCGCACATCCGCCAACCAACGCGGGATTGCGGCGCTGTCGGTGATGATCAATGCGGGTTGCAGCTCCGCGATTTGCACAAGTGCACTGTGCGCCGGATCCATTGCGAGCTGCACGCGATAGCCGAGTGTATGCGCCGCTGTTTCGATCGCACTGCGCAGCGCGGACTCGGCTAACAGCAGCATGATTAAAGCGGTTCGATCAGAAGTGAATCCAGATGCAACCATTGAGTCTCCAGAATGTCAGCGATGCCCATGCCGAGCGCGCCTTGCGGCGTGACCACCGCATATTGATTATCCAGCCAGGCAATGAAGCCGAGTCGTCCGCGCGGCGCTGATGGCGTGCGCAGCAGGACGCGCCCATCCACGCTGAACGTGAGGCTGTGCGGCTGCCACTCCATCTGATAGGTATGCGGCTCGCGCAAATCAGCGGCGATCAGCGCTTCCGAAACGCCGATCGCGCGTTGTGCCAGCGGATATAACACGCGATACAACGCCGGGACACGCATCAGCAGCACTCCAATCGGCGCGGATGGGGACAGCGCCAAAAACGGCGGGCGGGTGGCGTCCAGCGTGGCCGCTTTCCAGCCGTAGCCGGGGACGCCGTACGCCAGCGCCATATTTGACGGTTTGCTACCAAAGAAAAACCATGCAGTACGCGGCAAACGCGGCCAGGTTTGTCCCGGCATGAACGGTTGATTCCATAAGCCGAAGCCTGCCGTCCCGCGCAATTGGTCTGCGCTGTGCGATGCCCAGGCGCGAACGGTCATGCGCATCGGTGGCGACCATGGATAGGCGCGCCGCGATAATCCCGCATAATCGCTGATCTGCGCATCACTGTAGTGACTTGCAGGCGTCGGATTGATCACAAAGCGAATGCCGTGTGCCTGTTCAATGCGCCCGCTGCCGATCGTCCACGGAGTGAGCGTCGATGGCAGCTCAGCACGAAAATCAGTGCGGATCATGGCGATTTGGGCGCGTACATGGCGATCTGTTTCCAGGTGAGCAGGCTTTGTGTCGTGAGATTTCCTGGACTTGCTTCTAAAAATAAGGACCACGGCAGATCGACGTTGATTTTGCCATGCAATGCAATTTCATCATTCAGGCGCAGCACTACCGTTTGATCGGCGGCAACATCAAGCGCTAATTTATTGAAAGCGCCCGCCCGATTAAGATGCGGAAATTCCACTCGCTGTAAGGCAAAATCGTTTCTCACCGCGAAATAACCGTTATTGTAAACAACAAAGTCGAGCTTGTGAAAAGCCCTCGGTTTGGTGATACTGCTTGGCGGCGCATTGAGGTTAGTTTCAAATGTGAGCAACCAGAACGCGCCCGGATCGCCCTCTGAATAGCGCGCGACCACTTCCAGCGTGAAGGGTGGCGCTGGAATCTCAAATGGCACCCGCTGAAAAGTCACTGTGCCACCGTTCGCAGTCATCAACCATTTGGGCTGTGCTGCCATTTGCCACAGAAGCGGCCCGGCGCGCGGCGGATCGGCTAAGCCGCTGCCCAACGCGATCGCGGCGCTGATGCTGATCGCCAGCACTGCAATCAACGTCAGCCAGCACGCACGCCACAACCAATGCAGCGGCAGCGTGCGCGGGCTATCCGTCATAGGCGGATGCTGCGGACTAGTCGTTGACGATCCGGGTGCGGAAAAAGTGGTCGATCCAGATCATCCAGAACAACGTCAGCGGTACGGCGGCCAGTGGCAGCAGCGGCAAATTGACGAAGCTGATCGGGATCGTCGAGTCCAACGGGATGCTGCCATTGTTCGGCCAAATCAGTGAGACGCCAAACTGAAGGATGAAGGCGGAAGTGATGATCGCCAGGATCACCGCCACCACCCACACCATAACGCGGCGCAGGGTGAGCGTAGGATCGGGCTTTTGATCATCAGCGGCGGAAGCTGCTGCCGCATTGGTAGTTGGCTTGTCAGTCATAGAAAGCTCCTGAATCAACACCTGCAATCAACAGGTGACGGTCACGGTCATTGACTCAATTTTAGCCATGCACGCCAATCCGTGCAAGACTTCACAAGTTTCAATTTTTGGTTGCGACCATTAAGGCACGTGCAAAGTCAGGCGAAAAACGTTGATTGATGAAAGTTTCCCCCACCCTAAATCTGCCCCATCCCGGCCTTCCCCAACGATGGGGAAGGGGAAGGAGCATTCCCCCACTACGGAGGGAGGGACTTTCATACGGTCTGACTCCCTTGCCCTGTAATCGGGGAAAGGGTTGGGGTTAGGGGTCAATGACTTTGCACGCGCCCTGCGACCATTAAGGCTTGTCAGTGCCGATCCCAAAAATCTCGTCGCGCTTGCGGATCGCCATTGCGTGCGCCGGGAAGCCCTCGTAATCGGCAA
>Ga0209724_1001475_pt1 | contig 21294 bp, 16 predicted proteins | sample grotaG_FD_184143 | JGI IMG/M metagenome (GOLD analysis project Ga0209724, IMG submission 184143) | Glacier valley bacterial and archeal communities from Borup Fiord, Nunavut, Canada, to study Microbial Dark Matter (Phase II) -... | ecosystem: Environmental > Aquatic > Freshwater > Ice > Glacier ...
ACTTTATAACCAAGGTTAACCACTTCATAAACGTAAAAAATTTGGATGGCAAAGATAAGGTTAAGAAAATTACGAATCGTGAATGACAACAGGATGAATATTGACAGGATTTATGCCTAATTGCGCATAAAGCCAATCAATGTTGGAAGCTATTGTGTTGTTTGTTACTTTTGCAATCCCCAATCAGTATTTAACAGCCGATTGCGGGAATTGGTCCCGTAGTTCAGTGGATAGAATAGAAGTTTCCTAAACTTTAGACACAAGTTCGATTCTTGTCGGGACCACAATATAAAAGCCACTTGTGCATCAGGTGGTTTTTTATTTGAATATAGGGATGGTATTGCCAGTGAGTAAATACGTATTTGCTTTCTTCACAATAAGTCTAAGTGAAGGCCTTTACTTTTCCACTCATCAATAATTTTTTTTCTAGAATACACCGTTTAGTAGTTTTACACTTTATGAAATTATTTTTTTCAATTGCTCTATTATCTATATCGTTTTATAATCTGTCGGCCCAAACTGTTGGTGTTGAAAATTTTCAAACGGAATTTCAAATTCATATTGCTACTTCGGCCAACCCCGTCAAAATTGATGGTGTATTAAATGATAGTGTTTGGAATACGGCCGAAAAGAAAACAGATTTTTATCTTGAATTCCCTACCGATGAAGGGAAGCCTCAAAAAAAGACAGTAGTTCAATTGGCGTATGATGACAAGAATTTGTACGTTGCCTTTACATGTTACGATTCAGGAAAAAATATCATCCAAAGTTTAAAAAGAGATATTGGCCATATAGACAATGATGGTGTTGGGTTGGTGTTGGATCCACAAAATGTACATACCAATGGGTTCTTTTTTTTTGTAAATGCTTTGAATGCGCAGTCTGAAGACCAAATAAGTTTGAACCAGGATAATCAATTAACATGGAGCTGGGATAATAAATGGTTTTCTGCCACTCAAAAATATACAGACAGGTGGACAGTAGAAATGTCGATCCCTTTTAAAACGCTTCGCTATCCTCCGGGGAAAGATTTGTGGGGGATTAATTTTTTAAGGGTTGATATGAAACACAACCAATATTCGGGATGGACTCACGTACCTGCCAATTTTAAAATTTACAATATGGGGTATACTGGCTCATTGGTTTGGGACAAACCTTTACCTAGCCCAAGAAAAAATGCTGTAGTGATACCTTTTATAACAAGTAATATTCAAACCAATCGCCAGGAGCACCTTTCTGCCAAATATGGATTCAGTGCTGGTTTGGATAGTAAAATAACCCTGACTTCTGCCGTAAATTTAGACCTTACGCTGAACCCAGATTTTTCGCAAATAGAAGTTGACCAACAAGTAACCAACCTTACCCGATACGATATTTTTCTGCCCGAAAAAAGATCTTTCTTTTTAGAAAATGCCGACATATTTGGGGAGTACGGTATTCCGGGTGTTATCACACCTTTCTATTCAAGACGAATTGGCTTGGATAAAAACAACAATCCCATTCCGATATTAGGTGGTGCAAGGTTGTCGGGCAATTTAAATTCTTCAACCCGCTTTGGAATTATGAGTATGCAAACAGCTGCAAAAGGAGCTTACTCGCCGGAAAATTATTCAGCAGTTTCTTTCAATAAAAGCGTGTTGGCAAGATCTGTCGTTAAACTGTATTTTTTGAATCATCAAAATTTCCAAACTGCTGCTCAACAAAAAAACGATCCTTTAAATGCATGGGGTAGAAATGCAGGTGCCACATTTGATTATATTAGTCGTGATGGGAAATGGAATGGCTGGTACGCTTTTCATCATTCTTTTAAGCCGGGTATTACGGCGCAGAATAATTTCCAGGAAGCGGGTTTTGCGTTTAACACCAAAAAATTCTCTTCCATAGTAGATGTAGCAACGCTTGGTACTAATTATTATACCGATATGGGATATGTACAGCGCATTAATAATTATAATGCTGAGAAAGATACCACTATCCGCCTGGGCTTTAAACATCTTTTTACCTCCATGTCTTATGTCATCTATCCTAAAAATAATGCTGTTGGCAGGCACACTTTTAAATTGGAATCGTATTCAGTTTTAACCCCCACAAATTCGTTTAACGAAAGTGATATCACCACCTCTTACCAGCTTGAATTTAAAAATACTTCTGCAATAAAAGCAGAGATGTTGCACAATGAGCTAAACTTATTGTACCCTATTTCTTTTACAGGCGCAACTCCTTTACCGGCAGATCGGTATCATTATTCGCAGGCGTTAATAACTTACAACGGAGATACAAGGAAAAATTTTAGCTATAGTGCTACTTATTCAGGAGGGCAATTTTATAACGGAACCATTCATTCAATACTTGGAAGTATTACGCTCAGAAGCAGGCCACACCTGAATTTAATTTTGCAGGCGGAGTACGATAAACTTCAATTTCCTCATCCCTATGGCAGCAGTGAGCTATTTCTGTTATCACCAAAAATTGAATATAGTTTTAATACAAAAATTTCCTGGACAACTTTTATGCAATATAATACGCAGGCAAATAATTTTAATATCAACAGCAGGTTTCAATATCGGTTTAAGCCAATGAGTGATTTATATTTGGTGTATACCGATAATTATTTTACCACTCCATTATTGCAAAATAAAAACAGGGCCATTGTATTGAAAGTTAATTATTGGTTGAATTTGTAATCGATCGCTGCAAGGCTTTGGCTTAATGTGGAAGAGATTATAATTTTAATCCGGCAGCACTTTTACCAACAAATTTTTAAAAAATACTTTGCTCTTCGGATCGTGTCCCTGCAAAGCAAAAGTGCCGTTGGAAATTATTCTTTGAGCGTCACCTTCCTCACGCTTTACGTTTTCTGGTTCTGTATAGTCTACTACTGTTTTATCATTGATCTTTATGATCACTCTTTTTCCCTCCACTTTAATATATTCTGTGTACCATTCATTATCTTTTACATACACTTCTTTCACATCCTGTATGCCATACAAACTACCGGTTCTGCGCCAGTCGGTATGAGAATTATTCACCTGTACCTCGTATCCTTTCGCAGGCCACCCACCTTGTTGAAAGGCAGTGTGAAAATAAATACCTGAATTAGATCCTGGCATAGTCATAACAGTTGCCTTAAATTCAAAATTTTTGAAAGTATGGTTGTTGACATCTCCATTATAAAATAAATGTGCTGTGGGGCCATTAACAACGATCATTCCATTTTCCACACTAAATGTAGCAGCATTGTCACCAACATTCCAGTTGTTAAGCGTCTTGCCATCAAATAAGGAAACCCAGTCATTATCAGTATTGATGTTTGTAAATGCAGCTACAAAAAACAAACAAATGGCAATGGCAAGGAAAGAAAATATTTTTTTCATGAAATTATTTTGAAGGCGAAGAAATAGAATTGCAAATACGAATCTAAGCTGTTTTAATGAATTACTTATTTTTTAAAATGGGTCTATTTGTAAAATAATTTACCTCTGTCTTCTACTTCGCTTTCAAGGTAGTTTTTTAAAAATTTTTCCTGTTCTTTCAATCTCTCCCTTAACCCAGCCAACCTGATTTTAAGGGCACCGGTATCGTACTGAAAATTCTCCACTTCCCTGCCAATATTCTCCAATTTTTTATTTGCGAGCATTAATATACCGGCAATAGGCGTAAGCAGGCCATTCATTTCAGCATCTGATTTAACAGGCAGAAAGCGGTTGTTTCGATATTGAACAAACTCATTAAATATTTTGGTGGCCCTGTTAAGATCGGCTACGGCCTCATTGTATAAATTCATGTCTTTGTCACCATACACAATTGCAATTTTCATATCAAGATACGAGCGCCAAATTTTTACCATATCATTATCTATCCCAGCTTTTTTCATTCGCAACGAAGATGCTTCCAGTTGTTGCAGGTTGTCGAGTTGTAGAAACGATAGTACAGAATCGCCAACATTCCAGGCAGGTGTTTCCCTTTTTGCATACAAATGTCCGCTGCTAAATTCCTGTTGCGTAATAGGAAAGGGTAATAATTGCCACAGGGGATCAAAAGGTATATGCGATTCTATAAACTGATCTGGTTGTACCAGAAAATAATTGTTGCGGTTACCTGTGCCTGCATCCCAGGTGGGGTCGCATAAAAGCCATTCATTTTCGACCATCACCGCACTCCAGGTATGTCCTGTTTTTTTAACACTGCCAAACTCTCTTGTGTAACCACTTACTACAAAAGAAGGAACACCAGTTTTTATAGTGATGTCGGTAAACACTGTAGCATAATTTTCGCAAACACCTTTTTTTCTTCTTAAAGTAGCGGATACCTGTTCATCTTTTTCTTTGCCCCAATTTATATTGTACATGCTGTCTTTATCGTAACGGATGTTGGTGGTTACCCAATCATAAATGGCCTGTAGCTTATCCCTGTCAGTTGTAAAACCAGCTTGCACATAACTGGCGATGGAACTGGCTGAGTAGGTTTCTTCAACAGGGATATGTAGCGAATTGCTATTTTGATCCTGGCTTTTTAAAACCTGAATAAAACAAATAAAAAAATATGAAAGCAGCCATCTTTTCATAATTTAAAATTATTGCAAATACGGCAAATCAAAAAGCTAAAATTAGAACTGTACTTTTAAAGTAAATAATGTTTTCAATTAATGATTTTAGTTTTAAAATTTTACAGTGTAAACGCTACTTTTTTGATTGACACTTTATAATTTTTATTGGGGTGATTATTTAAATAATAGCTTTGAAAGGAAGCGGCAGTACAAAAAATTTTAGCATGAGTTTAAACCAAATTTTGGCATTTAGCAGTTCAAGGGTTGATAACAATGGTTACCTGCAAATGGCATTGCCGGTGATTAAGAATTTTTTGGGAGACAAGCCACTGAACATCACATTTATTCCTTTTGCCTTAGTAAACAACGATTATGAAGGCTATACTACAATAGTGCAGGAGGCTTTAAAGGATCTGCCATATACCATCCAAACAGTACAACCTGCAAATGCAAAAGCAATAATAGCGCAAGGTGATGTTATTATGGTAGGCGGAGGTAATACATTTAAATTGCTGCATGATATCTATGACTGCCAGTTGTTGGATATTATCCGTGATAAAGTAAACAACGGAACACCGTATATTGGCTGGAGTGCAGGATCAAATATCATCGGTCCCGGCATTGGCACCACCAACGATATGCCGGTTATAGCGCCCAAAAGTTTTAATGCATTGGGGCTGTTACCCTTTCAGATAAATCCGCATTACACCAATGTAAAACCAGCAGGCCATAATGGTGAAACCCGTGACCAGCGTTTGGAAGAATTTATGCAAATGAACCCAGGCTTGCCAATAGTAGCTTTGCCCGAAGGAACGGCATTACAACTGGGAGGAACCAAGCTTAAGTTTATTGGTGAAAAAGGGGCTGTTTTATTTTATTGGGATGAAAATGACCTTGCTGCTAAAAGAGAAATTTTGCCCTCAGAAGACCTCTCTTTTTTATTATGATCATTCAGTATCAAACGAAATTTATTGAATTTTACGATTGCTATTTTTGCTTTTAAAACCAGTTATAATGTTAGTATTCAGAACGATCGCCTTGTTTGTATTAAGCTGCATCCTTACCACAAAGGCTGTTGCAGGTAAATACACTTTTTATTCTCCTGATAAAAAAACAACTGTTGTTATTGATGTGCAACAACAAATAACCTACCGTGTTTTGTATAATAACAAGATGGTTCTTTTGCCTTCAACCATTTCAATGTTGCTAAACAATGGTGAAGTATGGGGCAAAAATGCTCAGGTGCTCCATACTGGTAGCAGGGCTGTTAATAATATTTTATATCCGGTGCTAAAAGAGAAAAGCGCAGCCGTTCCGGATATTTATAACGAATTTACCATTCAATGTAAGGAAGGATTTTCAGTGCAGTTCCGGGCATACAATGATGGTGTTACGTATCGCTTTTCTACACAAAAAAAACAGCCGCTTGTCATTACAAACGAAGAAGCTATTTTCAATTTTTCACCTGATGCAGTCGTTTGTTTTCCGCCAGTAAAAAAGCGGGATGATGCGGATATTTTTCATACCAGTTTCGAAGGATTTTATCAGTCGGCCCGGATAGATACTTTGAAAACCAACCTGCTTTTTTTCTCGCCCGTTCTCATCACTTTACCGGATTCGCTGAAAATTATTTTGACAGAATCCGATATCATTGATTACCCCGGAATGTTTTTACAGAAGGGAAAAAGTAATGGTTTAACGGGTGTGTTTGCACCCTATCCCGCCAACGAAAAAGTAGTGGGTGGTGATGGTTTTCGCCAGTCAATTGTAACTGAACGTGCCAATTATATTGCCACTACTAATGGTAACAGAACCTTTCCGTGGCGCATTATTGCCATTGCTCCAACAGACGCATCTATACTCACCAATGATATTGTTTACCGGCTTGCAACGCCATCCTCTTTAACCAATACCAGTTGGATAAAGCCGGGGAAAAGTACAGAAGAATGGATCACCGATTTAAATTTATACGGCGTAGATTTTCAAGCAGGATTAAATACCGCTACTTATAAATATTATGTAGATTTTGCTGCCCGCTTTGGATTAAATTATGTGATGCTGGATGCTGGCTGGTCGGATGTGAATGACCTTTTTGCTATTACAAAAGAGATGGATATAAAGGAGATAATTCGTTATGCAGACGAGCATCATATTGGCATTATTTTATGGACCCAGGCTGAAACCATGAGGAGGCAAATGACTGCTGCGCTGGATAGTTTTAAAGCCTGGGGTGTAAAAATTGTGATGACAGATTTTATTGACCGGGATGATCAAAAGGCGATTAATTTTTTACATCATTTTGCTGACGAATGTGCTGCAAGGGAACTGATGGCAATGATTCATGGCGCACCAAAACCAGCGGGATTTTCCCGAACTCATCCCAATGTTTTAACAAGAGAATCTGTGGCGGGCTCAGAGTACAATGCCTGGAGTGACCTGATCAATCCAACTCATGATATGCAACTCCCTTTTTTAAGGATGTTTTCGGGCACAATGGATTATGAGCCCGGCATGTTGCAAAATGCAACCAAAAAACATCCTGAAAAAATGGGGATGGAAAGGGTGATAGCTCAAGGTACCACGATGCACCAGATTGCCATGTTTATAATTTATGAAAGCCCGCTGCAATTATTTTCAGGCAACATTTCGGATGCTTTCCGGGAGCCTGCATTGATGGATTTTTTTGGGACTTTCCCCACCGTTTGGGATGAAACAATTATAGCAGATGCTAAGTTCCCACAGTACATTGCAGAAGCAAGGCGCAATGGCAACGACTGGTTTATAGGTGCTATGAATGACTGGACACCAAAAGACTTTTCTATCCCACTGGATTTTTTAGGAGAAGGCAATTATGAAATTACTGTGGACGCAGATGGCATCAATGCGGAACTTAACGCCAATGATTACAAAATGACTGTTGCATCAGTAAAAAAGGGAGACCGTTTATCAATACATCTTGCTTCTGGTGGTGGCTATGTTGCAAGAATAAAAAGAAAATAATTTTTTATAAATCATCAAACAGTTATAAAAGCCGCTAAAAATTCACCACTTCCCAAAATGCTTTTTTTGGTTGCAGGTGCGTATCAAATAAAAGCGGGTAATTTTTTCTGCCTTTTACAGGGTAAGTATCCAGCCAGGTGCTACGGTCGCTGATGTTCCAGAAAGTAACACCGGTAATGTATTGTTTGTATTTTCTAAAAATACCAAACAGCATTTTATATTTTTGAGCCTGTTGGTTTTCCAGTTCAGGCGTTAGCACATCAATATCGGTTGCTGATTTTATTCTTGGTTCCTTTTCCCATTTGTACACAGATACATCCATTTCTGTAACCTGTATTGTCAAGCCCAGCGAAGCAAATTTTTGAATGGTATATTCCAGTTCGTTTTGTGTGGGTTCAAAAATACTCCAGTGCCCTTGCAAGCCTACGGCATTAACAGGTACACCTTTTTCTTTCAGGTTTTTTAAGAGGGTATAAATCCTGTCTGTTTTTTCTTTTCTTTCTGTATTGTAATCATTGTAAAATAAGATGGCATCCGGGTCGGCAGCATGTGCGTATTCAAAAGCTTTGTCAATAAAATCTTCGCCACAAATTTGGTAGAATAACGAGTTACGTAGAAAATTATTGGGGTTATCATCAATGGCTTCATTCACTACATCCCAGGCATAAATTTTTCCTTTATAACGGTTCACAACCGTGGTAATATGGTCTTTTAGCCGTTGCAATAATACTGCTTTTGTTACCAGGTTGCCGGCACTGTCTTTAAAAAACCAGTTGGGTGTTTGCTCGTGCCAGCAAAGATTGTGGCCTCTTATTTTTAAATTATGTTGTACAGCAAAATCAACGATGGCATCGGCATCTATCCAGTTATACTCCTTTTCTCTGGGGTGGATGGGCCCCATCTTCATGGCATTCTCCGGCGTAATACTTCCAAAGTTTTGCAAGATCAGTTGTACCTCTTCTTCATTTTTAATTGACCCGGGCGATACGGCTACACCCGTTGTAAAATAGTTGTTGTAATAATCTTTCAACCCTTTACCGGTAGTTACGGTAGTATTGTTTTTTACAGTTTGTGCATTGCTGAATGATGCGTATTGCAGCAACAATGTGATCAGGATGGCGATTAGAAAGACCTGTTTATTTTTCATGCTGTAATAATTTTTTGGCTTATTTGTAGGCGTCAATTGGTATAATAGAACCATCTTGTCGGTATTTTAACTCCGTCACTTTTACATTGCGCAAATGTGTTTTGCCGGATAGTTGTACATCATGATAAAAAATATACCACTTACCCTTTATCTCCACAATAGATTCATGATTTGTCCAGCCATCTACCGGTTTTAATATAATGCCCTTGTAGGTAAACGGACCATAAGGATTATTACCAATGGCATAACAGATATTGTGAGTGTCGCCAGTAGAATAACTAAAATAATATTTGCCTTTGTACACATGCATCCAGGGACCTTCAAAAAAACGTTTGTCGTTACTGGCTTCGTAAAAAGGTTTTCCTTTTTCATCTACAATCAGCACTTCTTTTACTTCTTCTGCAAAGCTTTTCATATCCGCACTTAGCTTAGCTATTTTTGGAAGCACTGCTAATTCGCCAGGCTTACGTAGCTGTGTGGTTGAATCGTATATTCCCTTGTTCCAGCGTTGCAATTGCCCTCCCCAGATGCCACCGAAATAAAGATAGTAGTTACCATCTTTATCTTTAAACACACAAGGATCAATACTGTAACTTCCTTCAATAGGCGTAGGTTCTGCCTTAAATGGGCCGATCGGTTTTTTGCTTGTGGCTACGCCAATCCTAAAAATATCCTGTTTGTCTTTTAATGGGAAATACAAATAGTAAGTACCATTTTTATAAGCCGCATCCGGTGCCCATAACTGACGCCCTGCCCAGCTAATATCTTTTGTATCCAACGCCACACCATTGTCGGTTACCTTTCCACCTATGCTATCCATGGAAAGAACATGGTAATCCCTCATGGCAAAATGATCGCCATTGTCATTTTCGGGAATGCCTGCATTAATGTCGTGCGAATTATAGATGTAGATCTTGCCATTAAATACATGCGCCGAAGGATCGGCTGTGTAAATGCTGGAAATGAGTGGTTGTGAAATGGGCGTTCTTTTTGCTGACTGTGCAATGGCAGTACTAAAACTACCGGACAATACAACGATCAACAGGTTACGGCTGATAAAATGATTCATATAGAGCTAAGGTTTTTTAATTTAAAAATAAGCGATCGGTTAATTTTTCATGCTTCGGCTAATGGCATATTCAACACCTCTTAATTCTGCCAGGCTTTTTAATCTGCCAATGGCAGAATAACCAGGGTAGGTATTTTTATTTAAATCATCTAACATCTGGTGCCCATGATCTGGCCGCATGGGGATAGAAATATTTCTTTGTTGCATCATCAGCAGCACTTCTTTGATGATGGCATACATGTCGGCATCGCCACCCAAATGATCGGCTTCAAAAAAATTGCCTGCTGCATCTTTTTTGGTACTGCGTAAATGTAAAAAATGGATATTGTTACCAAACCGCTGAATCATTTTTACCAGGTTGTTGTCTACTCTTGCCCCAAAAGAACCGGTACAAAAACATAGGCCATTGGCAGCAGAAGGCACTGCTGATAAAAGATCAGCCGCATCTTGTTCCGTACTCATAATGCGGGGTAAACCCAACACAGGATATGGTGGATCATCCGGATGAATGGCCATTTTTAATCCGCATGCTTCAGCAACAGGAATAACCTGTTGTAAAAAATAAAACAAGTGTTGTTTTAATTGTATGGCATCAATGGCATCATACCCTTGCAGCGCAATAAGTACTTGCTCTGGTGTAAAAGCATCATCGCTTCCCGGTAAGCCGAGTAATAAATTTTGAAATAGTTTTTCTTTTTGTTTATCGCTCATAGTGGCAAAAAGGTCAGTTGCTTTTTGAACATCTTCCGCAGCATAATCTTTCGCAGCATTTGGTCTTTGCAACAGGAAAATATCAAAAGCAATAAAGGCAGCGCTTTCAAAATACAAGGCGGTACTGCCATCGGGCATTGGGTAAGCAATGTCTGTACGCAGCCAATCGAGTACTGGCATAAAGTTGTAGGTAATAACTTTTAAGCCGAAGGTAGCAACATTTTGTAAAGAGGTTTTGTAATTTTCAATGTATTGAAGATAGTCGCCGGTTTGTTTTTTAATGGCTTCATGTACGGGCAGACTTTCAATTACCGTCCACGTCATGCCTGCTGCTTCAATCAATTCCTTTCTTTCATTGATGGCCTCCATCGGCCAAACTTCACCCACCGCAATTTGGTGCAATGCAGTAACAACGCCACTGCAACCTGCCTGGCGGATATCCGATAAACTTACAGGATCATTGGGTCCATACCAACGCATGGTTTGTTCCATTAACATAATAATGCTTTTATAAATTAAAAATTGCCTGCAAGATAATTGTAACCTTGCAGGCAATTTTGTATAACTGGTTTATCTCAAATACCGTAGCAAAAATTAAATAAACCTATTGATAATATTCTCTAAATATTCCTGCTGACCACTGATGGTTTTTGGTTCGCCATTTTCAACAGCGTACGTCCTCAGATCTTCCAGCGTCAATTTGCCTGCTTCATATTCAGCACCCTTGCCGGTATCAAAACTGGCGTAGCGGTTGCTGCGAATTTTTTTGTAGTCGGATTTGTTTAGGATATTATCTGCTACAATCAGTGCTCTTGCAAATGTATCCATACCACCAATGTGTGCGTAAAATAAATCGGCAGGGTCGGTTGAGTTTCTACGGATTTTAGCATCAAAGTTGATGCCACCACCGCCAAAACCACCAGCTTCTAAAATTACCAGCATGGCTTCTGCCAGTTCATTTACGCTGTTAGGAAACTGGTCGGTATCCCAACCATTCTGGTAGTCGCCCCGGTTAGCATCAATGCTGCCTAAAGTATTGGTATCAGCAGCAACCTGCAATTCGTGCTGAAAAGTATGGCCAGCCAATGTTGCATGGTTTACTTCAATGTTTAGTTTAAAATCATTCAGCAAATCGAACTGGCGTAAAAAACCAATTACGGTTTCACTGTCATAATCGTACTGGTGTTTGCTTGGTTCGCAGGGTTTTGGCTCAATAAAGAAAGTACCTTTAAAACCATTCTTTCTGGCGTAATCTTTTGCGGTGTGTAAAAAGCGGGCCATGTGCTCCTTTTCTCTTTTCATGTTGGTGTTCAGCAAACTCATGTAGCCTTCACGGCCACCCCAAAAAACATAGTTCTCACCACCCAATGCAATCGTTGCATCCAGTGCTGCTTTTACCTGTGCACCACCATGCGCCAGCACATGAAAATCAGGATTGGTTGAAGCACCATTCATGTATCTTCTGTTAGAAAATAAATTGGCCGTACCCCATAATAATTTAACACCACTGGCATCCTGCTTTTGTTTTAAGTAAGCCGTTAAAGTCTGCAGGCGTTTGTCGTTTTCATTTACATCGCTGGTATAGTCTACCACATCCACATCATGAAAACAATAATAAGGCATGCCCAGTTTAGTGATGAATTCAAATGCTGCATCCGCTTTGTCTTTTGCCCTTTCCACCGCATCGGCTTTTTCGTTCCATGGATGCAAATGTGTTGGCTCACCAAACGGGTCGCCACCATTGCCTACAAACGAATGCCAGTAAGCGCAGGCAAAACGTAAATATTCTTTCATGGGTTTACCGGCTACAATTTTGTTTTCATCATACCAGCGAAACGCCAATGGATTATCACTTTCCACTCCTTCAAATTTTACCTGGCCAATGCCTTTAAAAAATTCTTTGTTACCTGTTACTACTGACATATTTTTTTAGTTTGCCCTTATCTAAAAAATGATAAGGAAGTTTAGAAATTATATTTTCAATTGTTGTTACATATTTTTTATGTGACCAGCCTAAGTTTTTTAATTGAACTTTATTGGCGACGCTCCGTTCAGGTTCAGTTTTTTATGGCAGCGCTTTCAATTCGACATAATCTTCTTAATATTTAAAAGTGTGCTCTCCGAAAAATAAATACATTTCAATTTAAAGTCTCCAAAAGCTCATTCATGCACAACAGTAAAAGAGTGCGACGCCAATGAAGCCCAATAGTAATTCAACTGCCCGGACAATAATAAAACTGCAGAACAAATGAAATATTTGTGATGCAGTAAGCCCGTCAAATTACCCCCCTTTAGGGGACGGGGGCAACAACTCCTTCCACGCTTCATACAATTCATCATACAATTTCGCCTGCGTTGGTTCCACCAAATCAAGCGGAGTTGAATTGGTAAAAGCTTCCTTTTCCGTTTTATAAAATCCCACACCAATGCCTGCACCTTTTGCTGCCCCAACACTGCCATCACAATCGTGTAACTCAACCGGTACATTGGTAGCATTTACAAAACAATTCGTGAATACATCACTCAAAAACATATTGGCCTTACCTGCACGGATCACCGAAGGTTGCATACCATTCTGCCGCATAATATCTAAGCCGTAACGGAATGCAAACGCAATGCCTTCCTGTGCCGCCCTGAATAAATGTGCAGGTTTGTGTACATTAAAATCAATGTTGTGCATATGGCTTTGCACCAGTTTATTTTCAAGCATACGCTCAGCTCCATTACCAAAAGGAAGCATTTGTAATCCATTACTTCCGGGTTGAATGCTGGCCGCAGCTTCATTCATTTCGCTGTAAGAAAATTTGTTACCGGTAACATTTTTTATCCAGCTATTTAAAATGCCCGTTCCATTTATGCAAAGCAGTACGCCGATTCTTTTTTGTGCTTCAGTAAAGTTTACATGGGCAAAACTATTGATCCTTGATTGTTGATCGTACACCAATTGGTCGCTTACGCCATAAATAACACCCGACGTGCCTGCAGTAGCGGCTACTTCACCAGGGTCCAATACATTTAATGATAAGGCATTGTTGGGTTGGTCGCCTGCTTTGTATGCTACTGGAATTCCTTCTTTTAACGATAATTGTGCTGCGATAGCAGCGTGGATGGTTCCATGAGGCGTAAAAACATCCTTTATCTCAGGAATCACCGAGGTATTAAAACCAAAATAATTGAATACGTCTTTCGACAATTCCTGTTCTTTAAAATCCCAGAATATACCTTCGCTTAAGGAAGAGATGCTGGTGGTAATTTCGCCTGTCAACTTCATAGCAATGAAATCTCCGGGCAACATTATTTTATCGATCAGTGCATATTTTTCCGGCTCATTTTCTTTTACCCAGGCCAGCTTGGCAGCGGTAAAATTACCCGGCGAATTTAGTAAGTGCTGTAAACTTTTTTCATGACCAATAGCATCAAAAGCTTTGTTGCCGATTTCCACTGCACGGCTGTCGCACCAGATGATGCTGTCACGCAATACCTGCTGATTTTTATCAACACAAACCAATCCATGCATCTGGTAAGCGATGCCGATGGCAATGATATCTTTTGAATTATATTTTTTTGTGGCATGTGCTTTTAGGATGGCCTGCTGTACATGCTCCCACCACATTTCGGGGCTTTGTTCGGCCCAGCCTTTTTGTAAAGAAGTAATACCGGTTTCTGTATCCGGATATTGTACGGTGGTAATACATTGTTGTGTTTGCGCATCTACGATGGCAACTTTTATAGAAGAAGTTCCTACATCAATACCTAATAATAACATGTGGCAATTTTAAAGACAGTCACTTAGACAATCGTTTTATTAAAGTATAAAGTTCTGCCTTTTTATGTAGTAGTACAACTGCTATTTATAAAATAAAGTATGTTATCTTATCAGTTTTGTATAATTTTATTTGTATTAAATGATAAGATAGCAGCTAAATTGATATTGAAGATGAAAACACTTATACAAAAAATACACCTGAAAGAGCACCAGTCCTTTGCCTGCCGTACTTACCAAACACCAGATTTTGAAACCAACTGGCATAAGCACGAAGAGTTTGAATTGATATTGATAACAGAAGGATATGGCACTGCTATGATTGGTGATTTTATTGGCGAATACAAACCAGGAGATATTTATTTTATTGCGGGAAACCTACCGCATTGGTTTAAAAAACAACACCACAAAATACCAGGAAGTGCAGTGGTATTACATTTTAAACAGGAAATGTTTGGAGGGGATTTTTTGCTGCTGCCTGAATTAAAAAGCATTTATCAATTATTACAAAAAAACGATGGAATACAAATACAACCCAAACAAAAAAGGGAGATTGCTATCATGATTTTGGAGCTACAGGAAATAAAAGGTTTTCAAGGGATGAATTTGTTACTACAGTGTTTACAAAAAATTAGTACCAGCACGCAGTATGTTACGCTAACGCAAAATTTTGCTTCTAATAACAATCATATTAATCCTGCGATTGAAAAAATTATCGACTTTTCTTTTAAGCGGTATTTAACTCCGCTTAGGCTGCAACAGGTAGCAGAAGTGGCAGGGATGAGCATCCCTACTTTTTGCCGCTTTTTTAAAAAAAATATTAAGAAGTCATACTTTGATTTTATCCAGGATCTGCGCATTAGCCATGCCTGTAAATTACTAACCAACACCAACAAGCCGGTGATGGAAATTTGTTATGAAAGCGGCTACAATAGCTGGGCACATTTTAGTAAACAGTTTAAAGCAGTTAAGAAAATGACGCCTTCGTATTATAGGAAGGAGATGAGTGATGTTTGACTTATAAATGGTTGATTTTTTTCAAATTGTTACTTTAATTTTTTTCAAGAGATATCCAGCAATCCAATGGAAATAAAAGTATATTTCAAAGAAAAAAAATAACCATCAGGCATTTCTAATGGCTATTTTTAAGATTGATAAAGTGAATCAGACATTAAAATATCAACTATCAAACATATTGTTTTTACCGATGAAAACTTTCACTCACAAATTTCAATACTTCCGGTAATGCTGTTCTCCAGTAAGTCCAGTTGTGTGCGCCATCTCTTACACGAAATTCATGATTTACTTTTCTGTCGGTTAATAGCGCATGCAGTTCCATATTGCCTTTTATTAAAAAATCATCATCACCACAATCAATGTAAAAGCGAACGGTGTTTAGTTTTTCAGCAGGCGTGGTAGCTATAATTTTGAGGATGGAATTTTTATACCAGGTTTCGGTAAGGTGCTTTTTGCCTTCGAGGTTGGTGCCGAAGAGGTCGTTGAATTTATAGTTGGTCCAGTCTGTCTGAGGCATCTCTGCAATATGATCATCGTTCCACACAGCAGCACTTAATGGTGCACAGGCTGCAAATAACTCAGGGTGTTTGGTTCCATAAATTAAAGATCCATAACCACCCATTGACAAACCAGCTACAGCACGGTATTCTTTTTTGTTACGGGTTTTATAAACGGAGTCGATATAAGGAATAAATTCTTTTACAAAGAAATCTTCAAATGGTACTTTACCTGCAGCATCATTGATGTACCAGGATACACCTGCATCCGGCATGGCAATGATCATTTGTGTAGCATCTCCTTTGGCAATGGTTTCGTTGGTAATTTTTTGTACTTCTCCAAACTGTGCCCAGCCGGTTTCATCATCACTATAGCCATGCAATAAATACAAGGTGGGATAATGGCGTTGGGAAGTTTCATAATCAGCAGGCAGGTAGATAGAATATTTTACTGCTTTACCCAATATCTTGCTTTGGATAGAAAGGCTTTCGATTATTTTTCCTTGTGAAATCGCAAGGACAGAAATCAGTAGAAATGAAAGACTGACAATAATTTTTTTCATATGCGATGGTTGTTTGTATTTATTTGTCAACAAGAAAAACACCTCATTGATGGTGCTTTTGTGTTAACTATTTTAAATCAGAAGCGGAATTGTTTTTTGTATCTGTAACACAAACAAACAATTCCGCTAACAGTATATTATTTACATTAATTCTTACCTATACATATTTTGTTACACCAGGTACAGCAACAGGATAAAACCCATCCGCATTTGGTAATATTGGTGGCAACGCATTCCAGTCGTACACTTTAGGGTGCAGGTCAAGCCCACAATTAATGGCTTTATCCCATTCAACAATTTGCCCGCTGTAAGTGGCCATGCGCCCTAGTATTGATGTCATTGTACTTCTTGCACCATTTTCTGCATCATTAAATTTATATTCTCCTTTTGCAATGGCTGCAAACAATTCATCGTGTTCAGTTTGATAAGGATTATTTTCTGTTGACTTATCAAATTGATACAAAACTTTTCCTTTATGATCAATAATATTGGCATCGCCAGCTTGTATCTTACCTTTTGTACCTATAAATAATTCATCCACCTTACTCATTGTACCAGGTATGTGGCGGCATTGGCTATTGAGTATGCTGCCATCAGCATAAGTAAACTCCACAAAATGATGATCAAATATTTCACCATGGTCCTTTCCCTTACGAACCTGACGTCCGCCGGATCCTTGTGCCTTTACCGGATAGCTACCTTTAAACCAGTTAATCGCATCAAGATTATGAATATGCTGTTCGTTAATATGGTCGCCACAAAGCCAGTTAAAATAATACCAGTTACGCATTTGGTATTCCATTTCTGTCTGGTTGTATTTGCGTGGTCTAACCCATACGCCATCATTGTTCCACCAGGCCTGCATAGAAGTGATGTCACCAATCATATCTTTACGCTTAAATAATTCACGATAAGAATTCTGATAATGTCTTTGCAATCCAACAACTACATTCAATTTTTTTTGTTTGGCTATTGCGGCAGCAGCCAGGACTTTTTGAATTCCGGCAGGATCAGTAGCTACTGGCTTTTCCATAAATATATGTTTGCCTTGTTTAACAGCTTCTTCAAAATGTATGGGCCTAAAGCCTGGAGGTGTTGCCAGTATAACCACATCTGCTAGTGCAATGGCATGCATGTAGCCATCAAAGCCCGTAAATTTGTTTTCTTCCGGCACATCAATTTTACCTTTTAAATTTCCTCTGCCGCCCGTTGATTCAGCAATATCTTCACTATTTAATGATTTAAGACAGGTATCTAAATTATCCCTGAATGCATCCGCCATTGCTATTAGCTTTACATTTTGTTTGCTGAGCAAAGCCTGCGTAGCGGCACCGGTGCCACGGCCGCCACAACCAACCAATGCTATTTTAATAACATCATCTGCCCCCGAAAAATAATTTGCATTTGATAAAAGTGGTGCAGCAATTAACCCACCTGCGAGCAGAGAACCCTGCTTTAAAAAATCCCGTCTGGAAGGGTTTGTAAATTTGGAAGCGTCGTTGTTCATAATTGATTTAGGTTTTTTGTTTTAAATAAATATGTTGGTTGATGTTGTTACATTTATAAAATATTATTATTTACAAATTGCATATTGTTCGCTTCTACTGATCTCACTCCCGTTCTAATTCTCCCAAATCAGACATCGAAAAATCAGACACCTGAGATCGTTTTTCAGTTCCCAAGGTATTGCTTATAAAATTCATTAGCCTGTTGAGGGCTGGGTTGTTCCAACGGACACACAATTCTAAATCCGACTGAAGGCGCATCTGTAAGCCACCATTTACTTTTTGGTATTTGTGGGTCACGTTTGTTCCACAACGGATCAGATTTAAAACGGGTGGCACTTCTTAACTGAGTAGCCTCATCCATATAACCACCGCCCCGCAAGGCTTTGGGATAACGTGTTTTATTAGGCACCACGAATGGGTTGGCTGTTTTATCAGGCAAACTGTCCATGCGTTTTTCATCGTAATGATCCTGTGTCCACTCATTCACATTGCCCAGCATATCATACAATCCCCATGCATTGGGTAATTTTAAACCAACTTTCTGAAATTTATTATTGCTGTTTTTTTTATACCAGGCGTAATTATCTAACAATTTTTCGTCGTTGCCAAAATAGTATGCAGTGGTGGTTCCTGCACGGCAGGCATACTCCCATTCGGCTTCTGTTGGCAGGCGGTAAAACACACCCGTTTTAGCATACAACCACCTGCAATACATAATGGCTGCATATTGCGATAAACTGTTTACGGGGAAACCGCCTTCTTTACCCATGCCCAAACTAAAATCTATGTATTGCGGACTGGGCCTGGTAATGGCGTCAATCTTGGTGCTTTCGCTGGTGGTTTCATCATTGTAAAAAATATCAAATTCGTCTCTTGTAACTTCGAAGGTACCCATCCAAAAGGCTGATACGGAAACGGTACGTTGCGGACCTTCGTCGGGCTTACGATTCTTCTCAGCATTATTGCTACCCATTAAAAAGGTACCTGCATTGATGGGTACCATTTTACTTTGAACCGCAGAACCGGGCAATGTAAATTTGTATGCGGCAAATATTTTAACTGAGTCTTGTGCATTAGTAAATTGACTACTGCCGGTAGCTAACAATAGAACAAATAAATTCTTCACGATGGTAATCAATATTTTAATTTTGAAGATAAGAAATAAACTGAAACAAATATTAGTCAACCGTTTGTTTCCAATATTTTTTAAACTCTTTTGTTGAATAAAAAACGGGTTTGCCATTTTTAATTTCGGCAATTAGTATTTCGGCACCCAATTGAGCCGCTAATTTTTTTGCTTTTTTGATAGATAATATACTTCCCGCAGTTGCCAGCCAGTCGGCCGTGGTACCATCATTGGCAATGACTGTTACATTGCGCTGATAAGTAACCCCGTAACCCGATCCTGGGTCAATGATATGTGAATATCTTTTTCCGCCGTGTTCAATAAACTGGTATGCATCGCCGGAAGTGGTGATTGCTTTGTGTTGCAGCATTAATGTACGGGGTAATAATTCATCCATAGTTTCCGGAACATTTACCCCAACAGTCCAACCTTTTAAGCCGGGCGGTGCACCACTAATTACAATATCTCCGCTGGCGTTTACCAATGCCTGGTTAATTTGTCGGCTAAGTAAATAATCAATTACTTTTTGTGCAATGTACCCTTGTGCAATTCCACCTAAATCCAGTTGCATGCCGGGTTGTGTAAGTGTTATTTTCCTATTGACTGTATCAAGAATTAGTTTGTTAAACCCAATTAATTTTTTGGCAGACTGAACTGCATCATCTGTGGGAAACTCTTTTGCCTTTCTACATTTTCGCCAAAATTTTGACAGAGGTCCAATGGTAATGTCAAAAGTACCATCGCTTTTTTCAAATGCATTTTTTGCCTTTAAAAGGATATCGAACATTGCAGGAGAAACACTAACTGCTAAATCTTTACGGCCTGCTGAGAGGCTTAATTTTGATAGCTCACTGCTATCTATATAATCACTAAAAATAAGTATGAAAGAATCTACAAGGTTAAAACATTGCTTTGCAAGCAGGTTTGCCTGCACGCTGTCGTTCGCAAAAAAAACAATTGAAAACGGAGAGCCCATTTTGGGTTGGGTAAACGAAAATCTTTTTTGCTGTGCAGCTAAGGAGATGGAAATACCTATAAAAACGACTACAACAATAATACGGCTAAACAATATTTAATTTTTTATAAATGAATATTGGTAAATTTAAGCCACAAAAAATATAAACGATGCAACGAAGAAAATTTATGCAGCAATCTTTAATAGCAAGTGGTGCTTTATTAACATCATCCGCTACTGTATTTGCAAAAGCCCATGTTGAAAATAGTAGTCCGGGTGAAAAACCCTTTCGTCTTAATTATGGTATACATCATGGGATGTTTCAAAACCATGCCGGCGATGATTTTATTGATCAGATAAAATTTGCGTATGACAATGGTTTCAGAAGTATTGAGGATAATGGGATGAGTGGCCGCCCGGAAGACCAGCAGAAAAAAATTGGTGACACGCTAGCCAAACTCGGTATGGCAATGGGTGTATTTGTGCAGCCTGGCTTAGGCAATGACAGTAATATGCTTGCTTCGGGCAAAGCCGACCAGGTTGAAAAATTCATAGCATCCTGCAAGCAAGCTGTTGAAGTGGCCAAACGTCTCAATAGTAAACTGGTAACAGTGGTGCCCGGAGATTTTGCACGCAACCTGCCTATTGGCGTACAAACAGGCAATGTAATTGAAGCGGTAAAAAAAGGAACTGCCATTTTAGAGCCCCATGGTATCATCATGGTGCTGGAGCCACTGAGTGACAATCCCGACCTGTTTCTGCGCACACCCGACCAGGCTTATGCTATTTGCAAAGCGGTGGGTAGTCCATCCTGCAAATTATTATATGATATGTACCATGTGCAGCGTAACCAGGGCCACATTATCCCTACGCTCGACCTGGTGTTTGATGAAATTGGTTATTATCAGATTGGCGATAACCCCGGCCGTAACGAACCCGGCACAGGCGAGATGAATTACAAAAACATATTTAAACACATTTATAATAAAGGCTATAGAGGCGTGTTGGGGATGGAACATGGTAATGCCGGCAAAGGCAAAGAAGGAGAACTGGCGTTGATAAAAGCTTACCGTGAGGCAGATAGTTTTATGTAGACACACGAATTTTTTAGACACACGAATCTTTTTCACGAATTCCACGAATTAATACAAAGCCTGGCTTTTAATTCGTGGAATTCGTGTTTTATAATTCGTGCTATAAATGAAGGTTAATACTTTTCTCTGATGCCTTGTAAAAATTTTTCTTCAGCCCGTCGTACTTTGGTAGCGCTGCCCTGAAATTGATTGGTTAAAATGGAGAAGATAATCCACCTGCCTTTTTTTGTTTGTAGATAACCACTGATGGCAATGTGGTTGCTGAGGCTGCCGGTCTTGGCATAAATGTAGCCGCTGT
>Ga0209724_1001476_pt1 | contig 21291 bp, 17 predicted proteins | sample grotaG_FD_184143 | JGI IMG/M metagenome (GOLD analysis project Ga0209724, IMG submission 184143) | Glacier valley bacterial and archeal communities from Borup Fiord, Nunavut, Canada, to study Microbial Dark Matter (Phase II) -... | ecosystem: Environmental > Aquatic > Freshwater > Ice > Glacier ...
GCGGGGGTTCCCGGTTCATCCTCGAGCGTTCCACTCACCTTTTTTTGGCACAAGATTTACAAATCTCGTGCTCGAGCGTTCTTTCAAGAGTATCACCCGCAGGCAGAGTCTTTTCCCGTTCCTGCGGGGTCTGGAGACTTCATGCTCATCGTTCCTTCCATCACCCCCTTCAAGGGGGACCAGGTAGACCACGCCGCGCTCGAGCGACTGGTTCAGTTTTACCGCCATCACCGGGTTCCAGCCCTCTTTCCCCTCGGCACCACCGGGGAATTCTCGATGCTCTCGCTCGGTGAGCGCAAAGACGCGCTCGAGACCACTGTGGGGGCCGCCGAGGGACAACTCGAGATTATCGCCCACATCGGGGCGTCTTGTACGCGGGAAGTCATTGCACTGGGCGAGCACGCCCTGTCGCTGAATTTGCGCTCTTCCGCCGTGGTCACGCCGTACTATTTTTACTACACCCAATCCGAACTCGAGGGGTTTTACCGCGAGGTCTGCGCGGCGCTGCCTAACTTGAGAATCTACGGCTACACCATCCCCCAGCGCACCGGAAACACCCTCGAGCTGGCCACGGTGAGGCGGCTCGCGGAACTGGAGAACTTCGTGGGCCTCAAGGACTCGAGCGGGGATATGAACCGCCTGCTCGATTTGCTCGAGTTGCCTGATTTTGAGGTCTTCGCCGGAGCCGATTCGCTGGCCCTGACCTTCATGCAGCGTGGCGGCAAGGGGCTGGTCTCGGGGCTGGGCAGCGCCATTCCCGAAATCTTTGCCGCGTTTAGCGGGTCGCTCGAGTCAGGCGACACCGGGGCGCAGAATGTGCTCTACACCCTGATTCGCCGCTTCAATGCGCTGATGCTGGGTGGCTCCCGCCTGGACTACATCAGAGTCGCGCTCGAGTGGCGCGGTCTCGAGGTGGGTCCGTCGCGCGCACCGCTGCCCAACGCAAGCGGGGCCGAACGCGACGCGCTGCTGACCCAGCTCGAGAGCTTTTCCCATCAGGCGCAGGCCGCAGGATTCCCGCTCGAGCAGGTCAGCCCCGCTCGAGTGTGAGGCTCTTCCCAGACGCACTTTCCAAGGAGCGTATGCAAAAGATACTAAACGACCCGTCTCACTTCGCACTCGAGATGCTCGAGGGCCTGTATCTGGCCCACCCCACGCAAGTCACCCACACCGGAGACCCCTTCTGTCTGGTCCGAACTCAGGCCCCACTCGAGGGCAAGGTCGCGCTGGCCACCGGCGGCGGTTCCGGGCATCTTCCAGTGTTTTTAGGCTACGTGGGTCAGGGAATGCTCGACGGTTGCGCCATCGGCGACGTGTTCCAGTCGCCCAGTCTGGAACAGATGCTCGAGGTCACCAAGCGCATTCACGGCGGCAAGGGGGTGGTTTACATCTACGGCAACTACGGCGGCGATGTGATGAACTTCGACATGGCCGCTGAGTTGGCCGCGATGGAAGACATCAAGGTTCGCACCGTTTTGGTCAAAGACGATGTAGCCAGCGCACCGCTCGAGCGGGCAGACTCGAGACGGGGCGTGGCGGGAATGGTCTTCGCCTTCAAGATTGCCGGTGCAAAAGCGGATTTGGGCGGCTCGCTCGAGCAGGTGGAAGCCGCCGCACTCAAGGCGCTCGAGCACACCCGGACCATGGGCGTCGCTCTCTCCCCGTGCATCCTGCCTGCGGTGGGCCGACCCACCTTCGAGATTGGTGAGGGCGAGATGGAACTGGGTATGGGCATCCACGGCGAAAAAGGCGTCAAACGCGGTCCGCTCGAGTCGGCGGATTCGATTGCCCAGCAGATGCTGTCGGCGGTGAGCGCCGAACTACACCTCTCGAGTGGGGACCGGGTGGCCGTGTTGGTGAACGGGTTGGGAGCGACCCCACCGGAGGAACTCTACATTTTGTACCGACATATTCACCGCACGCTCGAGGCGCAGGGCGTAGCGGTGCATCAGGCGTTTGTGGGTGAATATGCCACCAGTCTGGAGATGGCGGGGGCCAGTTTGAGCGTGATGAAACTCGACGACGAACTCATAGAGCTGCTCGAGCATCCGGCCCATACGCCGTTCTTTGTGCAGGTGGCCCGAACGTGATGCCCTTCGCTCTCGAGTCCAACCCACCACACCTCTCGACTCTTAATTTCAAGAGCTTATGACCGAAATCACTGCACCAGACCTCCAAAGTGCGCTCGAGCGGGCCTGTCACCGTCTGCTCGAGCTGCGCGACACGCTCAACACCCTGGACGCGGCGATGGGCGATGGCGACAGTGGCCTCACCGCCGAGAAAGGGGCTAATGGGGTACTGGCCTACCTCTCGAGTACACCCGTGGGCGAGGACTTGGGCAAATGGCTCATCGGGGCGGGCATGGCTTACAACCGGGCCGCACCGAGCACGATGGGGGCGCTGATGGCTACGGCCTTCATGCGCGCGGGCAAAGCGGCGCTGGGACACTCGAGCCTCAGTCCCTCCTTGCTGGCGAAGATGCTGCTCGAGGCGGATGGGGGCATTCAGGAGCGGGGCAAAAGCAAGCCGGGGGATAAAACGATTGTGGACGTGCTGCACCCGGCAGCAGAAGCTTTCTCGAGCGGCTTGAGTGCGGGAGATTCGCTCGAGGAAGCGGGAGAAAGGATGCTCACAGCGGCGCGCCAGGGGCGAGACGACGCCCTAAGTCTCCAGAGTCGGGTGGGGCGAGCGGGCTGGGTGGGGGAGCGCACCGTGGGGCAGGCTGACCCCGGCACGGTCTTGTTCGTCGGTGCGCTCGAGGCCGTGTTGGGAGCCGACTCGAGCGCGGTAGGCAGTACCCACCCTCAACCCTGACCCTATAGCATTTCCCGCTATCACTTCGACTTTTCCGCTCTGCTCCAAAGTCTCCGTTACCACGAGAAATGCTACCTTTTTCCATTCGCTCCGCTCACCATGAATACCTGAAACAGACCAGGTATTCATGGGAAAGGCTATAAATAAGCTCAGGTGAATTTGGAACCCATTCCTACAACCCACTGTCTTGAACAGAATGGCACTTGACCTCGCCTATCTACAACCCACTCCCCACTCCCCACTCCCCACTCCCCACTCCCCACTCCCCACTCCCCACCTTTCTCGAGGAGATTCAGTCATGGAATACCGCAAACTGGGCCGCTCCGGCCTCATCGTCAGTGCCTTCGCGCTGGGCACCATGCAGTTTGGGCAGGGCATGAACATGGGTTCGCTCGACCAGAGCGCGACCAACGCAATGGTCAAATTCGCGCTCGAGCAGGGCATCAACTTTATAGACACCGCCGACGTGTATTCAAAGGGCGAGTCCGAAAGCCTGCTGGGGGTGGCGCTCGAGGGCGTCCGCGAGGAAGTGGTGCTGGCCAGCAAATTTCGCCTGCCGATGTCGGACACCGACTTTAACCGCTCCGGGGCCACTCGGGCCAACATCTTGCGCGGGGTAGAGTCGAGCCTCAAGCGCCTGAAGACCGACTACCTCGACCTTTTTCAGGTTCACGGCTGGGATAGCAACACCCCGCTCGAGGAGACCCTGACCACTCTCGACGATTTGGTGCGGCGCGGCATGGTGCGCTACATCGGGCTGAGCAACTATATGGCGTGGCAGGCGGCCACTGCGCTGGGCGTGCAAGAAAGGCGCGGCCTCGAGCCATTCGTCACCGCGCAGATGTACTACTCACTCGTCGGGCGTGACCTCGAGTTTGAGTGGATGGACTTTGCGGCCTACTCGGGCCTGGGCTTACTCATCTGGAGTCCGCTGGCTGGAGGCTACCTGTCCGGTAAGTATCAAAAGCCCTCGAGTGCCCCACAAGGCACCCGCTTTTCCGAGGCGGGCCAGTTCGTTCCCTTCGACTGGGAGCGCGGCGAACGGGTGTTGGGTGCGCTGCGGACCGTGGCCGAGCGGCACGGGGTGAGTCCGGCTCGAGTGGCGCTGGCCTGGACCGTGCGCCGCCCAGGCGTCTCGAGCGTCATCATCGCGGCACGTACCCACGAGCGTCTGGACGACAACATCAAAGCCCTCGAGTTAAGACTCTCCGACGAGGACCACAAGTTGCTCGAGCAAGCCAGCGACCCCGGTACGCCGTACCCCAAGTGGATGGTGCTGCAACTGGACCAAGCCGAGGACCCGAGGGCCAAACTGCTCGAGCCGGAGCGCTTTGTGGACGGTGGGCCGTGGGAGGATTTGAGGTTCAGGAAAAAGTTGGGTGATGAGTTGTGAGTTGTCGGTTATCAGTTATGAGTTATCAGTTATGGGGAGAAAACTTGTGATTCGCGCAATTTGTTTCAGCCTGTGAAAGAGAGGCGTTCGCTCGAGGTTCGATAAATCGAAAATACATCGCTGCAAAGGCACATTTAAAATCTCCATTCACGACTCATCCCCCTCCGAAGGAGCTTTCATGCCCTACCACATCCTGAACCGCGAATCCGTGCTCGAGTATGTGCGCGGTCATCCGCTGTTTGACACGGTATTTTACCCCGGTGCGGCGCTCGAGAGCCAGGAGATTAGCGACGGCAACCTCAATCTGGTGTTCCGGGTCTATGAAAGGGGCGGGGAGCGCAGTGTGCTGGTCAAGCAAGCTTTGCCCTACCTGCGTGTGGCGGGCGAGGGCTGGCCGCTCTCGAAGGCTCGAGCGGGTTTCGAGGCGCGGGCGCTCGAGCAGCACCACTTGGCCGCGCCGGGACGGGTTCCGCAGCCCAAGTGGTTCGACGAGGAGATGGCGGTCAATGTGATGGAGGATTTGCGCCGTCATCAGGTGATGCGCGCGCCGATGGTGGCTCGAGTGCAGTTTCCCGGCTTAGGCCGCACCGTGGGCGAATTTCTGGCCGCCACGCTGTTTGCCACCAGTGACTTTGCGCTACTTAGCGCCGAGAAAAAGCGCCTGGGCACGCAGTTTGTCAACCTCGAGCTGTGCGAACTCAGCGAAGCCCTCATCTTCACCGAGCCGTTTTACAGCCGTCCCAGCCGCAACCGCTATAGTTCCGCGCTCGAGGCCGAGGTGCAGAGTTTGTGGGCCGATGCCGAGGTGCTGGCGCAGGTGGCTTACCTCAAGTTGCGCTTCATGACTGACACTCAGGCGTTGCTGCACGGCGATTTGCACACCGGCAGCTTAATGGCCACCCTGCCAGACGCGCAGGGACAGTGTGACATCCGCATCATTGACCCCGAATTCGCTTTCTTCGGGCCGATGGGCTTCGATGTGGGCCTGTTCATGGCCAACCTGCTCCTGAACGCGGTGGCGCAGCAGGGACACGCACCCAACCTCGAGCAGCGCCAGACCTACCGCCGCTACCTGCTCGAGCAACTTGCCCTGTGCTGGCGCAGCTTTGAAAGCGGTTTCCTAATGCGCTTCGAGACAGCCAGTAACCCTTCATGGCTCGAGCCAGGGTTCCAAAAATCTTTCCTGTGCTCGGTTCTTCAGGACAGCGTGGGTTACGCGGGCTGTGAGATGATTCGGCGCACCATCGGCTTTGCCCATGTGCTCGACCTGGACAGCATCCCGGACGAACTCGAGCGGGTCAAAGCTGAACGGGAAGTCCTCGAGCTGGGCCGCGCTTTGATTGGGTCGCACCGGAAAATCGAATCTATTGACGTGCTCGAGCGAATCGTTGTCGAGCACTTGCAACTCGAGGTTTTACTATGAACAACCCTATTTTACCCGTCGAAACCATCGTTTTCAGAGCAGGCCGCGTATTTATGCTGGACCAGACCCTGTTGCCGCTCGAGAAGGTGGTCCTCGAGATTGCGAGCGCCGAGCAGATGTGGCAGGGCATCCGTGAACTCAAGGTGCGCGGCGCTCCAGCCATCGGGGTGGCGGCGGCCTACGGCCTGTGGCTGGGCATCAAAGACCTGCCAGACAGCCTCACTCGAGCGGAGATGCTCGAAAAGCTCGAGCGGGTCCACGACTACCTCAATAGCGCGCGGCCCACCGCCGTGAACCTGTCCTGGGCGCTGCGGCGCGGTCTGGAGCTGGCTCGTCAAACCGAGGGCGGCGCGGCGGAACTCAAGGCGGCGGTGCTCGAGGAAGCGCACCGCATTCGCCGCTCCGAGGAAGCGACCACTCGAGCCATCGGGGAGCACGGGGTCGCGCTTTTTGCGGGCATTGAGGGGGTGCTGACCCACTGCAACGCGGGTAGCGCGGCCACCGTGGGCCTGGGTACGGCGCTCGCGCCCATCTACGTGGCCTTCGAGCGCGGTCAGCGTATTCACGTTTATGCCGACGAGACCCGTCCACTGCTTCAGGGAGCGCGCATCACCGCCTGGGAACTCATGCAGGCCGGACTTCCGGTCACGCTCATCACCGACAGCATGGCCGCCGTGGTCATGCGCGAGGGGCGGGTGGGCGCGGTCATCGTGGGCGCGGACCGGGTGGCGGCCAACGGCGACTTTGCCAATAAAATCGGCACCTACGGCGTGGCGCTGCTGGCCAGGGCGCACGGCTTGCCGTTTTACGTGGCCGCGCCGTTTTCCACGGTGGATTTCGCCACGCCAGACGGCTCAGGAATCGAGATAGAGCAGCGCGACCCGCTCGAGGTAACGCACTTCGGCGGCAGGCCCACCGCGCCGCCGGGGGTAGGCGTCTACAACCCGGCCTTCGACATGACCCCCGCGCCCTTGGTGACGGCCTTCATCACCGAATTGGGTGTGGTCAAAGCTCCCTTTCTCGAGGGTCTGGCCGCACTAAAATCCTCGAGCGAACCGCGCACAGTTCTGACGACCTGAAGCAGGGTGAACCCTCTCGCTCGAGGGGTTCAGGGCGTTTGCTGTCAGGGAAATGCTATATTCCGTCCCCTTTGGAGGTTTTATCAACACACCCGACTTGGTAGTGGGCCTGGATTCCTCGACCCAATCGGTCAAGGTCATCGCCTGGGACCGTGCTGGGCACGCCGTCGCCTCGGGCCGCGCCCCAATTCCGATGTCCTCGCCACAGCCGCACTGGATGGAGCAAGACCCCGAAGACTGGTGGCGTTCGCTGATGGGGGCGCTTGAGGAACTGTGGACCCAGATTGAGCCACAGCGGGTAGGGGCGGTGGCCATCGCCAATCAGCGCGAAACCCTGGGCTTGCTGGACTCACAGGGACGGGCCACTCGACCCGCCCTCACTTGGCTCGACGAGCGCGCTCGAGATTCGCTCGAGGTTCTGGCTCGAGACTTCGGAGCACAAAAGCTGCACTTCATCACCGGACGCCCTTTAGACCTCACCCCAGCGCTGTGCCGTATGGTCTGGCTGCGACAAAACGAGCCGCAGGTCTACGCCCGGACCTCGAGCTTTGTGGACGTGAGCAGCTACCTGAACCTGCGCCTGTGCGGACGTCTGGCCTCGAGCTGGGCCAGTTGCGACCCGCTGGGTACCTTCGACATCCACTCGAGAAGGTGGTCGGAGCCTATCTTGGACTACCTGGGATTGACCGAAGCGCAGTTCTCGCAGCCGCAGCAGCCGGGAACCCTCATCGGCCCGGTTCACGCGGAGGCCGCACGGGAAACGGGCTTTCTCGAGGGCACGCCGCTGATTGCAGGTGGGGGCGATGGGCAGTGCGCCGCTCTGGGCACCGGTTGCACCGCGCCGGGACGGGCCTACGTGAACCTGGGTACCGCGCTGGTGTTCGGGGTGTGGTCTTCGGGTGCCCAGATGGACTTGCACTGGCGCACCCTGCTCTCGGGCAGCGGCCACGGCTACCTGCTCGAGACGGTGCAGCGCACCGGGGCTTACCTGATCACTTGGTTTATCAACACCTTCATGAATGGGCAGGCCACTCCCGAGATTTTTGCGGCCCTCGAGCGTGAAGCCAGCGCCCTGCCCATCGGGTCAGACGGACTCATCACCCTGCCCTACTTTTCGGGCTGCATGAACCCGCACTGGGACCCCGACGCCCGAGGTTGCCTGATCGGGCTGGGCAGTGGACACGGGCGCGGTCACATCTACCGCTCGATTCTCGAGGGGGTCGCGCTCGAGACGGCGGGCGCGGTGCAGGCTATGCGCGAGGGTGGCATCCCTGTCGAGCGTATCACCGCCATTGGGGGCGGCTCGAGCAGTGGATTGTGGGTGCAGATGTTTGCCGACGCGCTAAGGCAGGATTTGTGGCTCTCGGACACCCAGGAGGCGTCGGCGCTGGGCGCGGGGATGCTGGCTGCACTGGGGCTGGGCTGGTTTGAAACCCCGCTCGAGGCCAGCGAGGCCATGCGCGGTTCCTTGCGCCGGGTCGCGGCCCAGCCGCACACCGCGCCCGCCTACGCCCGCCTGCTCGAGCTGCAATCGGCGGTGTACGCCAGCAACGCCGCGCACTTCAAAACCCTGGCCCAGATTCGGCGCGGCGTCCAACCGTGATTGGCCTGGTGTGCATAGATGTGGACGGCACCCTGGTCGGCTCGAGCGGCGAGGTTGACCCTGCGGTGTGGACGCTGGCGGCGCGGCTACGGGAACGCGGGGTGCGCTTGGCGCTCTGCACCGGGCGTCCGGCCTTTGGTCGGGTGGACGAGTACGCCCGCAAGCTCGACTTTGAAGGCTGGCACATCTACCAGAACGGGGCCAGCGTGGTGCGGACCTCGAGCGGGGAAGCCTTCTCGAGCGTGATTCCAGCGCAGCACATCGCTCCGCTGATTGCGCGCTCCCGCTTGAAGCAACGGGTGCTCGAGCTGTACGGCGACCACGCGTACAGGGTCGAGAGCCTGGACCCCCGAGCCAAGCAGCACGCCGCCTCGCTGGGACTGGAGGTGGCGCGCGGCAATCTGGACGCTTTTGAGCCGCCGGTGGTGCGGCTCGAGTACGTGCTCAGCAGCGCCGAACTTCGGGAAGTACTGGGGGAGGCGCATCCCGGCCTGACCCTGGCGGTCTCGAGTTCGCCCACCATGCCGCAGGCGCATTTTGTGAGCCTCACGCTCGAGGGCGTGAGCAAGGGCAGCGCGGTGCGGCAGGTGGCCGCCGATTACGGAATACCACTGGCACAGGTGATGATGGTCGGGGACAGCCCCAACGACCTCGAGGCCCTGCGCGCGGTGGGTTGCCCGGTGGCGATGGGCAACGCCACCCCCGAGGTGCTCGAGGCGGGCCGTTTCCGGGTGGGCCATGTGGACGCGGGCGGTCTGGTCGAGGCGCTCGAGCTGGCGCTGGGTGAGTAGATTTCGCTCGAGGGGTGCAGGCACTGGACTTCAAAGGTGAGGCTTCTGCTTTGGCTTTGAACCCCCCGCGTTCCTTGCGGAACACACCCCCCTATGAATAGGTGGGTACTTTGGATTATCCGTTCCACTCGAGAAATTTACCTTTTATCCCTAACTAAGCCTGTACACCGCCCTTCAACCGCGCAATTTTAAAATATGCTCGGCAATCTGCACAAAGCCCGCACCGCCGCGTTCGCTCGAGACATAGGTAGGCAGGGCCGACATCTGGCCTACGAAATCCTGCACATTGGCCACCCCGCAGGCGTGCGGAAAGTAGCCAAACATCGGGGCGTCGTTGGGGCTGTCGCCACAAAATACGATTTGCTCTCGAGCCGCCGCGAGGTCGAGTCCCAGCACCTCACGCACGAAGACCTCGGTCATGCTGAGCTTGTCGAAATCGCCAAACCAACCATTCACATGGATGCTCGAGACCTTGGCGGTGGTCCCGGCCTGCCCGAACAGCTCGAGAATGCGCTGCACAGCGGCTTTGGGGAGCGCGGGCACATCTTCGCAGAAGTCTATGGCCAGGTCGCTTTCGCGGTACGGCTGGTCGCTCGAGAGGGCCGCTCCCGGCACCTGCTCGAGAATATGCGCGGCCAGCGCGTTCAAGCGAATTCGGTTGCTCGAGCGCTCACTTTCGGAGGCCATGAATCGTCGCTGCATCCGGCGCTTGGCGTGGTCGTAGGCGAAGTAAAATGCCCCGTTCTCGCCCACCACCCCGGCCACCGGCCATAGCCGCGCAATCAGGTCACACCAGCCTGCGGGCCGCCCGGTGATGGGCACCACCGGGATTCCAGCCTCGCTGAGCCGCTCGAGCGCCATGTAAGCGCTAGCAGGCAGGCGACCCTCGAGCGTCAGGGTGTCGTCTATGTCGGTCAGCAAGGCTTTCAGATTCTGGGCCAGGTGTGTGGGCAGGTGCTCGAGCGGCTGCATGGGTCTCCAGGGCAGGGGTGAGGGTTGGATGGTTGGAGGCGGTCTGGCCCGGAAGGCGAGCAGGCCCGGAAGGTGCCGTTCTGCTCAAGACGTGCCGTTTAGACCAAGACGGTTGGAGGGTTGTTGATGGGTCGCTCGAGGGGCAGAATCCCTCAGACTCCGGCCCGTACCCGTTCCTCGAGCAGGCCGCTATCGGCCAGCAGGTCCAGCACTGAAAAGCGGTTTCGCATCTCCCTTGCGTGCAGAACGGCTTCGTGGTAGAAATCCGGCTCGAGGCCCAGTTCGACGGCGCTGGTCGGGCCACCCGCTTCCTTGAGGCGTTCCTCCAGAATTTCGGCGGGAATCATGAAGGCGCGGCACTCACGCACTAAATCGGGCCACAGGTCGCGTAGGCGGGTGTTGAGCGCGGCGGCACCCTCGGCACTCAACGCCTTTTGCTGCCACTGCTCGAGACACTGAGGGGCCATCTGTGGCCCGAAGCGCCGTAGCATGTCGGGGTAGTCCATAACGGTTGGCGCGAGCGTAGGTGGCGCGTCCAGGCTCAGAAAGTACGCTTGAAGCCGCGCCATACTGATGCTCGAGACGCCCACCTGTTGCCCGTGCAGGGTGCCAGGATGGCGCGCACCCGCGAAGCAATCTATGTAGTGGCTGATTTGATGCTCACCCATCGAGCCGTGGTTGGTGGTTCCGGTCAGCGACACGCCCAGACCGCACAGCGTGAGCACCCGGTGCAGCGGGGCCAGCGCCTCGAGATTGCCCGTCGCCAACCCCTTGGCCTGGGCCAGCATCTCGGTTTCGTCGCTTTCCTGAAGCGCGAAGGGTGTGGAAGTGTAGGGCGCGCCCAGCAGGCGGTGGGCCAGCCAGGAATCCACCTGCGCGGTGGAGCGGCACAAACTGTCGCCAAAGCCCGCCGCCGACAGGTAGGCGGGCGCGGCGGCGCTCACCTCGAGGTCAATGAACACCCCACGGGCGGCGTGGGCGGGCAGCGAGGTCTTGAGGCCCGAGCGAAGGGTGATGCTCGAGGTGGTCGAGGTGTAGCCGTTCATCGAGGCCGCCGTACCAAACACCGCGTAGGGTCGCCCGCTCTGAAAGGTCACGTACTTGCACAAATCGTTGAGGGTGCCCGACCCCACCGCAATCAGCGCGTCGGCCTCTCGAGTGCGCTCGCTGAGGGTCTCGAGCCAGCCCTCGTCGGCGTGCGGGTGCTCGAGCACGATGGACAGTACCTCGAAATGAGCCGAGAGCGCCGCCTCGAGCCGCTGCCCCAGCGCCGCGTGCGTGGCGACATCGGATACCACCGCCAGACGGTGGCCCAACCCGAGGGCCGCGACCAGCTCAAACTCACGACCCTCGAGCGAGCGGTCTATGACGATGCTCCGGTAAGGCACGGTGAGCCGCTTTCCACTGTCTGGGTCTATAAAACGGCCCTGCACGATGTCCGAAATCAGGCTCGAGGTGTACGGGGTGTCCGGTTTGGCTTGGGAAATCATGGTGGGGCCTCTCGAGGGTTGGAGGGTTGGGAAGTTGGGAGGGTTGGAGGGTTGGAGGGTTGGAGGGTGAGAAAGAACGCCTCCGGCGGGTCTTTAGTCGTTGGTTCTTGGTCGGTTTGATGTTGAGCGCAAGGGGGCAGACCAACCAATGACCAAATACCAACGACCCGCGAGCAGGCCCGATAGGTGCCGTTCTGCTCAAGATAGCCGGAGGCGCAAAGCCAATCGCTAATCGCTAATCGTTGCCCCCTCAACGCAACATCGCCGCCACATTCCCGCCGTCCACCGTGACCACATTTCCGGTGGTGCGCTCGAGCAAGGCAGAGGCCACAAAAGCCTGGGCCACGTCCTCGGCGCGCACCTCCTGGCGCAGCAGATTTCCGGCCATGTACTCGGCTTCACTCAGGCCCCGCGCCTTGGAGCGCCGCGCGATAGTCTCGTCGTCGAGCAAGCCACTCCTGATGCGGTCCGCGTTGACCGCGTTCACCCGGATGCCCTCGGAGCCGTGCTCGAGCGCGTATTGCCGCACCAGCGCCAGCAGCGCCGCCTTGGAGGTGCCGTAAGCCCCGAAGTCCGGGCCGGGGTTGACCGCCTGCTTGGAGACGTTGAACAGCAGCACCCCGCCCAGGCCCTGCGCCCGCAGTATTCGCACCGCTGCCTGAGCGACTGATTGATGGGCGAAGAAGTTGACCTCGAAGCTACGCCGCAGCGTCTCGAGCGGTAAATCCAGCATCCTGCCGCCCAGCGCGATTCCGGCGTTGGACACCACCACGTTCACCCCGCCAAAGTGCGCCACCACCGCGTCAAAGGCTCGAGCGACCTGCTCGGGCTGGGTCACGTCGCACATCAGGCCCAGCCCGAAGCGGCCCAACCCCGCTGCGACCTGCTGCGCCGCCTCGAGACTGAGGTCCAACACCGCGACCTCGGCCCCCTGCGCGGCAAAGGCCCGTGCGGTGGCCGCCCCGATGCCGCTCCCGCCGCCGGTGACGACCACCACCTGTCCACTGAGCGGCCTGAGCGGGGTTTTGCCCAGCTTGACCTGCTCGAGCGACCAGTATTCCATGTCGAAGTGGTCGGCTTCGGAGATAGAGCGGTACTGCCCGGTGGTTTCCGCGTCCAGCACGGCCTCGCTCCAGGTGGTGGCGGTGTCGCTCGAGATGCTGGCCTCGAGCCGGGTGCGGCCCGCGCCCACCATGCCCAGGTGGGGGATGAGCAGCACCCGGGGCAGGGCGTCGAGTTCCCTCTTGATGCCGCCCACCCGTGCGTTGTTGCGTTGAAAATAGGCGTGGTAGCCCTCCAGGTAGGCTTTCAGGGCCTGCTCGGCTGCGTTGGTCCAATCCTCGAGCATCCCCGCTTGCGGCGTGGGCAGAATCGCAGGCAGGCGTTTCATGCGGATGACGTGCTCCGGGGTGGCCATCCCGCGTGAGGCGTAATCAGTCAGGCCGCGCCCGTTTACGAAGGCCATGCGCCGCTTTCCCGCTCGAGCGTCCAACAGCCAGTGCTGCGGCTGTCCCGGCAGGCTCAGCCGCCCGAAGAGACCCTTCAGAATCGGTAAAACCTGTTCGAGCGGGGCCACCTGTGCAGGTGCAGGAGAGGGGTCGAAGCCAGCGGGAAGGGTGGGGTGATGGGCTACGTAATCCTCGAGCGTGCTGATGAACTCGATCATCAGGTCATAACTTTCTCGAGCGGTCTGGCCCATGCTGAAGATGCCGTGGTTCGCCAGCAACAGCCCTTCGACCTGCGGGTGGGCCTCATAAACGGCGGTGGCGAGCTGGGCCAGCCCGAAACCGGGCATGATGTACGGCACCCAAGCCACCCGGCCTCCGAAGATGCGCTGACACAGGGCCTCGCCGCCGGGTTGGGCGGCCAGCACTGTGGAGAGCACCGCGTGGGTGTGGTCCACGAACTTGTGCGGCAGGTAAGCGTGCAGCAGCGTCTCGATAGATGGCGTGGGCGCACTCGAGTTGAGCAGGTTCTGTCGAAAGGCGTTTACCATGTCCTCGTCGCTCAATTTCTCGAGCGACCTGAGCCGAAACAGCGGCTCGAGCCGTACCGCCGGGTGTCCGTCCGGCTCGATGTCTGCCAGGTCGCGTCCGCTGCCCTTGACGCAGACCACCCCCACCTCGTCGCCGTAGAGGTCGCGCAGCACGGTCTTGACCGAGGTATTTCCCCCGCCGTGCTGCACCAGGCGGGGGTCTCCCCCCAACAGCCTCGAGCTGTAGGTTCTGAGTGCCAGGTCCTCGTTCACGCCTCGAGCGGCGTAGTGCTCGACCATTGTTTGTGCATCGTGCTCGTTCCACAGGTTTTGCATTCGTTTCCTTTCGATCCTATGGCCCAGCCTGTGGGGGGATGAATTCGCTCGAGTGTCAAGCGTTTGTCATTTGACAAGACAAGGCGTCATTTGTCAATCAAGAGAGCTGGGTGGGCCAAATTTGGGCGCTCGAGGGGGGTAGAGCCTTGAGCAAAACCCTCCTCACCAGGCTAAATATCCCCCATCTACCACGAAATCGCTGCCAGTGACGTAGCTCGAGCGTTCGGAGGCCAGAAATAAAATCACCTCGGCAATCTCTCGAGGCAACGCCAGCCGTCCCATCGGGATGTGCTGCTCCCAGACCGGGTGTAACTCGGTCATTTTAGAAAGCAAAACGGTGTTCACGTAGCCGGGACTCACCGTATTCACCCGCACGCCCCGCTCGGCCCACTCGGCGGCGAGACTTTTGGTCAGCATATTCACCCCGCCCTTGGCCGCCTGATAGTGGCACTGTTTCTGCGGACGCACCGCGACGTGGGCGCAGATGCTCGAGATGTTGACGATAGAGCCGCCACCCTGAGCGAGCATGATGCGGCCCGCCGCCTGGGAACACAGAAACACGCTGCCCAGGTTGGTCGAAATCATGCGGTTCCACTCCTCGAAAGTTAGGTCCTCGGCGGCGGCGTTGTGGACCATGCCCGCGTTGTTGACGCAAATCTCGAGCGAACCCAGGTGCTCTTTCACCCGCCCGAAAGCCCGCGTCACCTCGAGCGGATTGGACACGTCGCACTGCACCACGAAGCACTCGACACCGTTTTCTCGCGCCCTTGCCGCCACCGTCTCACCTTCCTGCACGCTCGAGTTCACCAGCAGCGCGGTATGAACGCCCTGCGCGGCCAGCTCGAGCACGGTGGCCTCGCCTATTCCCCTCGAGCCGCCGGTCACAACTGCGTGTTTGCCTTTTAAACTGCCGTCCATCTATTTACCCCCGGCGAAGGCGTGCAGGCCGCTGATGAGCTGGTTGCGGAAAATGATGGCCAGCAGGGCGGGCGGCAGCGAGAGCAGCACCCCCGCCGCCGACATGTGCCCGTACTCGGGGTTCATGCCGGTGGCCAGAAAGCTCGAGACCTGCACCGGAAAGGTGATATTGCTCGAGGTCACGATGAAGGCGATGAAAAACTCGTTCCAGGTCAAAATGAGCGTAATCAGGCCGCAGGCCGCCACCGCCGAGCGCACCGCTGGAAGCGTGACCTTCATGAACGCGCCCCAGCGGGTGCAGCCGTCAATGAGGGCGGCCTCCTCCATCTCCACCGACATGCCTTGTAGGTAGGCCAGCATAATCCAGGTGGTCAGCGGCAGATTCACCGTGGTGTAGAGCAAAATCAGGCCCAGGTTGGTGTTGAGCAGCTCGAGGCGGTTGAACAGAAAGTAGTACGGCATGATGAGTGCAGCGGGCGGCAGCATCCGGGTGGTGATAATCCAGAACTGCAAATCCTTGGACTTGGAGAACTTGAAGCGGCTCAGTGCGTAGGCCATCAGCGGCCCAAAAATGAGCGCAATCCCCACCGAGATCAGCACCACGGTCACGCTCCGCACCAAGGGGTCGCGCTCGAGGTTGTTGAGCACCCAATCGAAATTGTCCCAGGTGAAGGTACGCGGAAACCACACCGGAACCGCCGACTGCACGTCCACCTTGTTCTTGAGCGAAGAGTTGAGCAACCAGTACAGCGGAAAAATCCAGCCCAGTACACACAAAAAGAGCGCCACGCGCCCCAACAGGGCGGAAAAAGAAAACCGCGCTCGAGGGCGGGTGTAGGCTTGAACGGTGGTCATGCGTACCTCGAGGGGATGAGGGGGAGGGTTGGAGGGTTGGAGGGTTAGAGGGTTAGAGGGTTGGAGGGTTGGAGGGTTGGAGGGTTGGAGGGTAGGTAAAGAGCGCCTCCGGCTGTCTTGAGCAGAACGGCACCTAGCGGGCCTGCTCGCGGGTCTTTAGTAATTGGTTCTTGGTTGGTTTGATTTTGAGCGCTCGAGAGCAGACCAACCAATTACCAATAACCCGCCGGAGGCGCAAAACTCATCGCTAATCGCTCATCCCTCAATTCACCGTATCCTCCCACTTTGAAACCCGCAGCCACACGTTGGCCACGATGATGGCTCCAACTAATGCCAGCAGGCCCGCCGCTGCTGCCTCGGAGACCCGGCCCGCGTCGGCCACGCCGATCTTGTAAATCAGAAAGGAGAGGTCGGTGCTCGAGGTACCGGGACCGCCGTTGGTCAGCAGTTGCGCGGCCACGAACAGTTGGCTGCACAGGATGAACTCGAACAGGCCCGTGACCACGATGATGGGGCGCAGCAGGGGCAGCATCACGAAGCGGAACAGTTGCCAGCCGCCCGCGCCGTCGAGCCTCGCCGCCTCGAAGGGCGCGCTGGGCAGGCCCTGAATGCCGCCGAGCAAGAGCACCACCGCCAGGGGCGACCATTGCCACGCCTGGGCGCAGATGATGGTCACAATGGCCCCGACAGGGGTGGATGTGACCGAAATCAACGGCCCGCCGAGCTGATTGATGACCTGCGGCAGCGGTCCGTACAGGGGATTGAGCATCAGGCTGAAGGTGAGCGCCATCGCCACCGGAGACACTGCCATCGGCACCAGAATCAGCACCGTGAGCGGCATGGTCCAGCGCCCCGCGTAGGTGTAGAGCAGGTACGCCACCCCGATGCCCACCACAATCGCCAGAATGCTGGCCCCAAAGGCCAGAATCCCGGTGGTTACAATCGCTTGCCGTCCAGCTTCCCCGAACAAGATAGTGATGAAGTTGTCCAGGCCCACGAAGCGCACCGCTCGGTTGGGCAGGCTCGAGTCCACGTTCACGAACGCGAGGTAGAGCGCGTAGAACAGCGGCGGAAAGGTCATCACTGCCAGAAAGATAAATCCGGGCAGCGGCAGAAGCCAGGGCCGCTCCCGCCGCGCTCGAGCATGGGGCGGTGTCAGGGTCTGGGTGGTCAGGGTGGTTTTCATGGGGGTTTCGGGAATGGGGAATAGGTCGTAGGGATTTTGCGCTCGAGTTGGACCAAGTGAATCCCCCCGCTTTCAAGCGCTTCGCTGTCTTGAGCAAAACGGCACCTACCGGGCCTGCTCGCTTTTGAAAGAGTCCCCCCTTGTTAAGGGGGGCCAAAAACCCACTCGAGCGCCCTACATTTAAGGTCCCCCTTAACAAGGTTCCCAGAGGATTGCGTAGCACGGATTCGCCCGTTCCCGCTCGAGCGCAAAATCCCAATTCCCTACTTACCCGGAAATGCTTCCTTGACCGGACGAGGCGTGTCCAGCACACCCGATGCTTTGAAGTTGGCCGCTACCTTGTCTTGAGCGCGTTTGAGCGCAGCTTCGGCGGTGTCGGTGCCCACGAAGACCTTGCCAATTTCCTCGCCGATGATGTCGCCCATCTCGCGCCACTGCGGAATGAGCGGGCGGTACTCGGACTTGGTGATTTTGGCCGACCCGTTGACCGCCGCGATATAGGCGGGGTCGAGCTTGCTCTTGAGCAGGGCCGAGTTGGACACCGAGATGCGGTCTTGGTTTCCCACCCCCGCTTCGGTGCGGGCGAACTCCATCTCCTGCGAGGTGGACCACTGAAGGAATGCGGCAGCCGCTTTGTCAGACGCCGCGCTCGAGTTCTTGGTCACGGCGGGCAGGGCCATGCCGATGGAGTAGTTGGCCGGGAATCGGCCCTTGGGACCCGCTGGAACCAGTGCGTACCCAACCTTTCCAGCCACCGAGGACTGCTTGGGGTCGTTGAAGGTGGGGTAAAAGGCGGTGCTCTCCACGATCATGGCGATGCGGCCCGCCGAGAACGCGCTCGAGACCTCGGGCCAGCCAAACGCGCCCGCGCCGGGAGGGCCGTAGTTCTTGATGATGTTGGCGTAGCGGGTGGTGGCCTCAATGGCCTCGGGTGAGGCGAAGTTGGGGTTCATCTTGGAATCTAAAAAAGTGCCGCCATACGAGCGCAGCCAGCCCGACCAGGTGTAGACGTTCATGCCCTCGCCGCGCAGGCCACGCAGGCTGGCCCCGTATACGCTCGGCGGCTTGGTCAGCGCCTTGGCCGCTGCCTCGAACTCGTCCAGGGTGTTGGGCACCTTGATTTTAGCTGCCTCGAGCAGGTCTTTGCGGTAGTACAAGATGGTCTGCTCGGAGTAGATCGGCAGGCCGTAGAGTTTTCCGGTCCAGGAGTACAGCCCTTGCAAGCTCTTCTCGATGTCACCCAGTTTGTAGGCGGGCACCAGCAGGCTGCCCACCGGCTTGATCCAAGTGTTGTTCGCAAACAGCGGCACATAGTTGCCGTCCAGGCAGTACAGGCTGAAGCCCCCCGCCTTGGCCGAGGCGTCGGCCACCAGCTTGGAGCGTAGTTCGTTTTCCGGGAAGTTGGTGAACTGTACCTTGGCCCCGGTGTACTCCTCGAACATCTTGGCGTTTTGCCCAATGAAATCCATGGCCGGAAGGCGGCGGCAGGCCACGTTGATGGTCACGCCGGCAAACTCGCCCTTTTTGCCGTAGCTCGAGACGGCACTCTGGAGCTTGGTCAGGTAATCCGAGGTCTGGGCCACGGCGGGCGCGGCGGTCAAGCACAGCACAGCGGTGATGGGTAAAGCGATTTTCATGCGGTCTCCCAAAGGGTTTGGCCCGAAAGGTTTGGTAGGCGAAGATGCGACGCGGCCACGGCCCGGACTCCGAAAAGTTTCACCTCCTCCTCCCTCGAGCGGCCCCGATTCTGGCCCCCTCCCGCTCTGCGGTATCCCACACCCAGCAGAACTTCGGCTCGAGATAAATGCATGTGCAAAGGAAACAATGTGCGAAGGAAAGTCTCTGAGATTCTGACTTTTGCCACACCAGATTGGTAATTGTTGAACGGGGTCAGTATAGGTCTCCCTGTCATTTCCGTCAAGCATGGCTCGACAGAATGCGGGGAAAGCTGCACTTTTTGCCCTCTGTGCTGGCCCACCGTCCTGGCCTATATCTTTGACAAATGCGCTAGGATAGGTGAAACTTTCAGAGAAGTTACTGCGCTCGAGGTAGATACTATGGGGTGCCGCCGTAACGAATGAGTGCCCAGTGGCTCGAACCCTTTGGGCCAGATGCGGGAAACAGGTGTAGGAAACAGGAGGGGCACCCTTGAGCACCGACAGAACAAAAGCGGAAAACGCCCTACAAGCCAAACTGGACACCCAGCTCGACCCGATTATCACGGCGGCGTGGCTGTACTACCACCACGACCTCACCCAGGCCGACATCGCCCGCGAACTCGGGGTCTCGAGGGCCACGGTGGCCAACCTGCTCACCCGCGCCAAGGACGATGGCCTGGTCACGGTTTCGCTGCGGCCCGACCTGCTCTCGCGCCTGACCTTTGCTCGAGAACTGCGCGCCCGCTTTAACCTGAGCGACGTGTATCTGGTGCCCACCCCCGAGACGCTGGACGAGGGTGAGGTGCTCCGCAGCCTGGGCAAAGCTGCCGCGCTCTATCTCGAGAGCGCACTGAAACCGGGTGAGGTGCTGGGCACGGCCTGGGGCGCGACCATGCTCGAGGTGGCCCGCGCGCTCAAGAGCAGCCCGGTTGAGGGCCTGGTAGTGGCGCAGTCGCTGGGCGGCCTGAATTCCGGCGAGGGGTTCAACCCCATCCGGGTGGCCGCCCTGATGGCCGAGAAGCTCGAGGCGCGGGTGTATCACCTCTACGTTCCGGCGGTGGTCGAATCGGTCGAGGTGCGCGATATCCTGCTGCGTGACCGCACCATCCGGGCCGCGCTCGAGATGGCCCGCTCGGCGGCCCGCCTGATTCTGGGGGTGGGCAAGGTCAGCCACGACGCCACCGTGGTGCGTGCCGGGTTTCTGGACGTGCAGACCATGGACGAGTTGCGGGCCAAGGGCGCGGTGGGCGACCTCTCGGGGCGCTACTTCAACTTAGCGGGCCAGCCGGTCCTGACCGAGACCGACGAGCGCATCGTGGGCCTCTCGATAGACGACCTGAAAAAGATCAAACCGGTCATTGCGGTGGCCGGAGGGCCGGACAAGGCCCAAGCCGTGCTGGGCGCGCTGCGAACTGGCTGCGTAGACGTGCTCATCACCGACGAACGGGTGGCCCGCAAGGTGCTCTCTCTCGACAAAGCCGACGCTCTGGTGCTCGAGGGAAGGGGTTAGGAGGGGAGATTGGGAGGGTTGGAGATTGGGAGGGTTGGAGGGTTGGAGGGTTGTTTTGCCCGCTCGAGCGGTAAGGCTTGAGAACTCCTCCGCAGACCCCGGTCCAGAATCTACCGTTAAAAGCAACCCCCAAGCTAAGCCCTTTCTCCCCACACCCTCTCACTCCCCTCTCGAGCGCCACCCCCCGTTCCAACCCTCTCACCCTCTCACACTCCCAGAGGCCCCCATGACCCGCATGATCGGCGCAGTGCTTCCTGGCAACCGCACCCTCGAGTTCCGTGAATACGAGGTGCCACAGCCCACCCAGAGTCAGGTTCTCATTCGCATGAAGGCCAGCAGCCTGTGTGGCAGCGACCTGCGGGCCATCTATCGCCCGACGGATCAGGGCCACGGCCCCGAGGCTTACCGGGGGGTCATCGCCGGACACGAACCCAGCGGCGTCGTCGAGCAGGTGGGTCCCCAGGTCACAGCCTTCGCACCGGGAGACCGGGTGGTGGTTTACCACATTGCGGGCTGTGGGCTGTGCCCGGACTGTCGGGCAGGCTACATGATCTCCTGCCGCAGTCCGGCTCGAGCCGCTTACGGCTGGCAGCGCGACGGCGGGCACGCGCCGTTTCTGCTGGCCGAGGAGCGCACCCTGGTGCGCTTACCCGATTTTCTGAGCTATGTGGACGGGGCCATCGTGGCCTGCGGCTTCGGCACCGCGTTCGCAGCCTGTGAACGGGCTGCCGTGTCCGGCTCGGACCGGGTGCTGGTCACGGGGCTGGGTCCGGTGGGCCTGAGCGTGGCCCTGATTGCCCGTGCAATGGGCGCGCGGGTCTACGGCGTGGAGAGCGTACCCGAGCGGCTCGAGCAGGCCCGCAGCCTGGGCTTTGAAAACGTGCTCGAGCCAGGAGAGAACACGCTCGAGCAACTCCTGGCCTGGAGCGGGGGCGAGGGCTTCGAGGTGGCGGTGGACTGCTCGGGTGTCTCGAGCGCCCGCACCCTGTGCCTGGAGGCGGCCCGCACCTGGGGCCGGGTGGTGCTGGTGGGCGAGGGCGGCACTTTTCAGTTCGCGCCCAGCCCGCTGCTCATTCACAAGCAGCTCAGCCTGCTGGGGTCGTGGGTGTGCTCGGTGGGGCAGATGGTGCGCCTGGTTGAGTTGCTCGAGCGCTGGGAACTGCACCCCGAGCAGACCGTGACCCACCGCTTCACCCTCGAGCAGGCCCGTGAAGCCTACGAGATTTTCGATACGGGCAAGACCGGCAAGGTGGTGATTGTATGGGAATGAGCGGGTGTCAGATTTGAG
>Ga0209724_1001481_pt1 | contig 21276 bp, 16 predicted proteins | sample grotaG_FD_184143 | JGI IMG/M metagenome (GOLD analysis project Ga0209724, IMG submission 184143) | Glacier valley bacterial and archeal communities from Borup Fiord, Nunavut, Canada, to study Microbial Dark Matter (Phase II) -... | ecosystem: Environmental > Aquatic > Freshwater > Ice > Glacier ...
AAAGGCAGTAATGTCATAGCCGAGTAGTACTAATTGCCCGAAGACTTTCGCTTATAATTTACAGGTCAATTTTGACAAAAACTTACAATGCAATGCTTGTTTGAACTTCATAAAAATGTTTATTCTGCCCCCAATATGTTAAAAATATTTGGTGTTGTTTTTTTACAGACGTAAGCCAGAAAAGCTTTAGGTGACTATTGCGGCGGGGTTCCACCTCTTCCCATTCCGAACAGAGAAGTTAAGACCGCCAGCGCCGATGGTACTGCACAACAGTTGTGGGAGAGTAGGTCGTCGCCATTCTTTTGAACTCCATTCCTTTTACAGGGATGGAGTTTTTTTAGTTATATAAAAATATGAATGATTACCATTTGTATAATTCATAGTGGAAAACTAAATTTGATACAATATTGTGCTGTATTCTAGTAAGATACAATAAGGATTCTATCTTTTTCAACGTTTAATCTCCCCATTATTGGTTGATGATAATTTGATAAGGAAATCAGGGATAAATTCATTACCTTTGGAAAAAGTAATAAACTATTGTGGTACGTTTCACAATAGAGGGAAATAGGACGCAGATAAGTTTTTATACTGCGATGCTAATAGTAAAAGTTAAGTGTGTCATTAGGTATTAAGATTTCTAATATTAATTACGTAAAAAAATATATTTATGGGTAGATCGCAGGAAACGTTCAACAAAAAGGAAGTGAAGAACAAAAAAGAAAAAAAGAGAAAAGACAAAGAGAAGAAGCGTTTGGATAGGAAAGATACTGAGAAAACGGGTAAGCTTGAAGACATGATTGCCTATGTTGATGAAAATGGAATGATCACTTCTACACCTCCTGATCCAAATAAAAAGAAGATTATTAAGTCAGAAGATATTGCAATAAGTATTCCAAAGCATGATGATGTGGAACTTGATCCTATCAGAAAAGGAACTGTGACCTTTTTCAATGACTCTAAAGGCTATGGATTTATAAAGGATCTGGAAACCCAGGAAAGTGTCTTTGTACACGTTAACAATTTGCTTGAAGCCATCAAAGAAGGGAATCTTGTTAGTTTTGAAGTTGAGATGGGACAAAAGGGACCTACTGCGGTAAAAGTAAAACTCTTTAAAGATAAAGTAGCATAGACAGTTTTCAAAGGTGTGGGTGCTTAGAACTCGTTTGTGAATGGATGAATTGGGTACTATATTTAATATAGTGCCTTGAAGTATGTAATGTGGAATTAAAGTTCAGCGATATCATTGCCACATCAGAATGTCTTTTAATCCGATGGGGCAAGCTGTGATCGCATCATAATATGACATTTATTTTCAAATGTATAACTTTGACTTGTAGGTTGCATAATAACTCTCGAATGCGTTGGCTAATCGCCTAATTAACCATTCCTCAAATATTCAATATCCTAAAATCTCAGGAATGGATTCATAATATATTTTCTCAATATTGAAATTCTTTCTTTTAATATTCACTTGTAATGTATTGAAATTTAGAAACTTCGATAATTAACAAGATTGTAATATTTCATTTTCAAATCTAAAGTGCTAATTCCGCAAATTCGTTTAATTTTGTCTGATAATTTAATCACGTCAAAGGGTTTTTAGAACTTGCGATGGATTATTATCTATGGATTAAATTAATCAATAATTATAATTTAAAGTCTTAAAGAATGAATTGTAAAATATTAGCATTTGCTGGAATATTATTTTTCTCTCAACTGGGATACAGTCAGGAGAATTATAAAACCATTTCGAAAGTCGATTCTACAAAAATATATGTAGGAGGATTGAAATACCCTGTAAAGATGTTCACCCAGGATTTCAAATCAAAGAAGCCACGCAATGTAATTATGATGATTGGTGACGGGATGGGATTGGCTGAGGTCTTTGCTGGTTTAACTGCCAATGGAGGACACCTGTTTCTTGACAATTTTAAGCATATTGGTTTCTCCAAAACACAATCAGCCGATAATTACATTACCGACTCTGCCGCGGGGGGTACGGCCCTTTCTGCTGGTCAAAAAACATACAACGGTGCCATTGCAGTCAATACCGATACTGTAGCTGTTAAAACCATTCTTGAAATGGCTGAAGACAAGCAAATGGCTACTGGTCTGATCTCTACATCGGCAATTACCCATGCCACTCCAGCTTCATATATTGCTCACCAGGGAAGTCGGGGAAGTTATGAAGATATAGCGGCTGATTTTCTTAAAACTGACATTGATGTATTTATTGGCGGTGGATACAAACATTTTGCCCAGCGGGCCGACAAACGCGATTTAACCCTGGAACTTAAGAAGAAGGGTTACCAGGTATTACGCAATATGGATGAAATTGCCAAAGTGAAATCGGGTAAACTTGCAGGTCTCACTGCGGATGAACACAACGAAGTATTCCCCAAGCGGAAAATGAATTTGCCTCTCTCCACCGAAACTGCACTGAACATTCTAAATCTGAATAAAAATGGATTCTTTATTATGATTGAAGGGTCTCAGATTGACTGGGGTGGGCATGCAAACAATACTATTTATGTGGTAAATGAAATGTTGGATTTTGACCGTGCAATTGGCAAAGCTCTTGAATTTGCTGCCAATGATGGCGAAACATTGATTATAGTAACTGCTGATCATGAAACTGGTGGAATGGCAATTGTGGGGGGCAATATGAAAACAGGTATGATTAAAGCTGCCTTTACCACTGGTGATCATACAGCTATAATGGTACCGGTTTTTGCTTATGGACCAGGCGCTGAAGATTTCACTGGTATTATGGAAAATACAGATATCGCTAAAAATATTATGAAATTACTCGGAATGCCCCCCGTGTCTGGTACAGTCATCCCAATAGGGAAGTAACAGGAATTCAAACTGCATCTATTTTATTTTAAAAGGTCTTTAATCAATTATGCAACTCATTGCTTATCAATGTTGTAAAATGTTATATTGTATTGATAACGAATAGTATGGACGTGCATTTCCTTATGAAGCATTTGATATTTAATTTGAATACAAAAAATCTCCGAATAGAATAGGAAGAAATTTATGAATTATGGTATAATTGATAATTTGAATTCGTACGTTTGTCCTAAACTTATAACCAATTTTTAAACAAATTTAATATAATATCATATTTATGAAATCACTTACTGTTATTCTGATTCTATTTCTGATTGTAACTGAATCTTATGGGCAAATGAAATATGAAAAAGGATATTTTATAAACAATGAAAACCAGAAAATTGAATGCCTGATTAAAAACAAGGATTGGAAATATAATCCCACAGAATTTAGTTATAAGCTTAAAGACTCTCGTGAGCCTCAGAAAGGTTATTTAAATTCAGCAAAAGAATTTGGCATATACAATGTGTGTAAGTTTGTGGGAGCGGATGTTAAAATTGATCGGTCGGTAAATCCTAAAACCAGCATCACGACTGAAAAGGATCCTGTCTGGAAGCAGGAACAATTATTCTTAAAGGTTCTTGTCGACGGGAAAGCTAAATTATATGGCTATGAAGGAAATGGTATCGTGAAATATTTTTATTCATTGAATGGTGGAATTGATATTAACCAATTGGTTTACAAAGAATATAAGGTGGATATGAACTTGGTGAAAAATACAAGTTACAAACAACAACTATGGAAAGATCTCTGGCATGAAGATGCAACTATGGAGGATGTAAAAAATGTTAATTATAATTCAAAAGATCTTGAACAATATTTTAATTCTTATAACAGTAGCTTGGGAGAAACTGCTAATGTTTTAAGTACTACTCCCAAAAAGAGCTATTTAAATCTGGAAATCACCCCGGGAATCAATTTCGCATCAGGTTCAATGTCTATTCAAAATGAACGTCAAATAGATCAAATGACCTATAAAACAAATCAAACTTTACGTGTAGGTTTAGAAGCTGAATGGGTATTCTCCTATAATAAATTTAAATGGGCTATAATCTTTGAACCTACATTTCAATCCTATAACTCCGGGTCAGAACCTCAAGATGGAAGGATCGAGCACAAATCCATTGAATTTCCCTTAGGTGTTAGGTATTATTATCATTTAAGTAATGTTACCAGACTTTATTTGAATGGGTTTTATGTACCAGCGGTTGCAATGAATTTTGATTCGCAGATAAAGTATATCCCAACTACAAATGTTCCTAAATCTTTTGATGTGAAGCCCTCAAGCAATGTAGCTTTCGGAGGAGGAGTTGACTATAAGAAATTTAGTTTGGAAGCCCGTTATTATACTGATCAAACCCTTTTCAAAGATAATTTGGTGGATGCTACATACAGCAGATTCTCTATTGTAGTGGGATATAAAATCTTTTCTACTAAGCAGTAAGATGCAATAATTCAATAATGATTATCCTTTAAAAGATCTTAAGATTTAGATTTTATACAGGTTGAACTTTCTGATGGCGGATTCATTTTATCCTCATTTCAAAAGACATGAAAATTAATTGGGTTACATGGAATTAAAACTGTAACTTTAGAGGTAATTTAGGACTCAAAATATAATCTTCCATCGGTTGTTAATAGCCTAAGGGAATTCTTATTTTTGAACCTGTAAACCTTATGGTATATGATAAAATTTGTCAATTGGTTAAATCTGGATTCTACATTTATAGTGGTCCTTCTTTTCTTTGTCGTAGCTAACTCATTTGCAAATGACCCTTATAAAGGAAAAGTACAGCAGCTCCCTGGGAAAGTTCAATGTGAGTTCTATGATCAGGGGGGTGAAGGTATTGCTTATCACGATAAAGATTCGATCAACAATGGAAGCGGAAAGCTGAACCCTGCCAATGGGACATTCCTCAACGAATTTAGGATCAAGGAAGGGGTCGATATTTCATATACCAAATCAACTGACATTGATAATAATCCATACAATGTGGTTGAACCATTAATGGGTGAATTATATGTAGGTTGGACTGAACCGGGTGAATGGATTAACTATACTGTAAAGGTTAATAAGTCTGGAACTTACAGGGTTGGGCTTATGTACACAGCCAGCGGCAACGGGGGGATTTCATTGAACATGGATGGAAAGCAACTCACTAAGGAATTAGCTGTTCCTTCCACAAGAAATGTCAATGAACCTCTGGAATGGAGACAGTGGCATCATTGGAATAGAATTGATTCCCTGGCAACTGTGAAACTTATTAAAGGAGTTCATGTCCTCACTTTAAAAACTGTTTCGCATGGCAATATGAATTACGATTATCTTGAATTCAAAATTATAAAATAAAGTCCTAATAATATGAAAGCTAAAATTTCATCTGTGATTGTAAAGTTTTTCAATCTGTTGAAGAATCCAATTATAACCAAAATATCAATCCTGGTGGTTGGTATTACTTCAACTGTATGGTTCCTGTTTCGTGTAATTCCAAAACCGCAGCGCGCTACCTATCCATGCATGAAGGCGGCAGCGCCTCTCATGTCAGGTTTCGTGATCTGGATCCTTGCCTTGTTGGGAACTACATTTGCTTTTCAAAAGGCAAGGCAAAAATGGAATGAAAACAGGTATATTGTTGCCTCCTTATTTTTGGTAATCAGTATTGGAGCAGGATTCGTCTTGACATCAAGATCAGCAATAGAAACAAAAGCCAGTAACACGGCTCTTGAAATCTGGTACAAACCCAATCAACCACTGGGTGTTGCTCGTGGTATCTTCCCAGGAAGAGTGGCTTGGACACACAATCCTAAAATTGCTTCTTGGGATGGAAAAACCGGCTTCTGGTGGGAAGATCGCTTCAATAATCAATCTGAAACTGACAAGCTTCTTTCACAAACTCTATTCAGTTTAACCAATATCAAGAATGAAAAGAAATCATGGGATGCGCTGTTTCGTTTTTTCAACAAGGCCAAACACAATACAGAGACAGGTTACGTGGCTGGACAGAAGATTGCCATTAAGGTGAACCTGAACAATACCCATTCACATGAAAATACCAATGAAATCAATGCCAATCCGCAATTGATTCTATCCCTGTTGAAGAGCCTGGTAAATGAAGCAGGTATCCCACAGGAAAACATTACACTTACCGATCCCAGCAGGTTTATTACCAATAATGTATATGACAAATGCCATGCCGCTTACCCCAATGTACACTATGTGGATCACAATGGTGGTGATGGACGTGATAAAGCATCCTTTGTTGCAAATGCAATTCCTTATTCGGTTGACAATGGTAAAGTTGCCACTGGATTGGCTTCTTGTATGATCGAATCTGATTACAATATCAGCTTGGCTTTGATGAAAGGTCATGTTGGACAGGGAAGTACCTTAAGTGCAAAGAACTTTTTTGGATGTACTAGCATTGAAGATGACTGGCATAAAAATGCACACTCCAGCGGATTCAGTCAAAATAAGGATGGTTCATCCAAATACCTTGTATTCGTTGACTATCTGGGTCATAAAGATCTGGGTGAGAAGACCATGCTGTTCTTAATCGATGGAATTTACGGCAATAAGTTTGTAGACCAGGTTCCAGCTTTCAAATGGAAACTTGCTCCTTTTAATAACCAATGGCCTAACAGCTTATTTGCATCACAGGATGGCGTTGCCGTGGATGCTGTTGTACTTGATTTTCTGTTGACCGAGTGGCCTGATGCTCCTGAAATGTTGTACAGTGACTATTCTTTAATTGAAAGTGCAACTGCCAATAATCCTCCCTCAGGTACCAAGTACGATCCCGAAAAAGATGGAACCACACTTGGAAGTTTGGGTACTATGGAACATTGGAACAATGCACAGGACAAACAATATTCAAGAAACTTAAAAACTGGCAATGGTATTGAGTTGATTTATAAAAAGATTAATTAATAAAATTAATCAAAAAAACATCAATGAGAGCCTTGCTTCGACAAACCATTCTTTTCGTAACAGTTACATTTCTATTCGTATTGAATTTTAATGTGTTACAAGCGCAAAAAATAAGTTCATACCTTATGGGCAACAATGCCTGGTATGACGGTGCTGGTTTGAATAGTTTATGGGACGATATGGCTGTTGCCAAATTTCAAACCATTCGTATTGGTGGAGCTACAGCTGAAGGATATTTGCTGACCAATAGCAAATATATTACGCTCATTAATGGTATACGATCGTCAAATGCAGAACCAATCGTACAAGTACCCCGTTATTTTACCGATCAGCAAGTGAAAGATTTTATCACAAACATTAATATTACCAATAAAAAAAACATAAAGTTTTGGAGTATTGGCAATGAACCTGATCATAGCAACAGACCAAGCACCCTGGAGGAAGTCAGTGCTTATATTAAACGTATTTCATCTACTTTAAAATCGGTCGATCCAACCATTTTGGTTTTGGGGCCTGAAACTGCGGGTTTTAACAGCTCGACTTATCTCACCCGTTTGCTCGGCGGCAATCTTGATATCACTGGAAAAGATGCCAATGGTAATTATTACCTGGATATTTACACCTGGCACAAATACATGTTTACTGATATAAATGGCCTGGAAACGGATGTCAATACTTTTCTCTCAAAGGTGAGCGCCTCCAATCTTAACCGCCCGTTAGGAAAGAAAATCACTTGGGGCTTTACCGAATTCAATTCATCGTATGATAATTCCAAAAATACCACTCCTGACCAGGATGTATGGTCATTTCATGCTGGCCAGCTATTCGCCGAAGTATATGGCTTAGGGATGCGCAAGGGAGCTTTTACGATGAATGCCTGGAGTATGCTCGAAGGTCAGGTAGAAAGGGCTGGTACAGATTTAAGCCTCTTTGATAAGGATTTGAAAGGAAGGGCGAATTATTACCATTCCTTGATGATCGGTCAGAATATGAAGAAGAATTACCTCATAAACACTGATAATAAACAAAATGTGGTAGTGATCCCTATGGCTGATTCAACCGGGATCGCAGTTATGATCCTGAACAAAGACCATGTAACAAGTTTTGATTATACCCTTCGTCTGGACAACGGAACATTTATTTTGCCAAATGCCCTGCAGATAAAGGTAGATGCGGGAGTCAGCACGGAAATTACTGGAAATATTGCCAAAGAAGCTACCCAGACATTGGTTTTTGATAGGTCCGGAGTAATGATTAAACGATACACTTACACCTCGCGTGATGCCGATATGCGTGGTGAACCTTTAGTCGAATATTTTTCTGAAGATCTACTACCTTCAGTCTCCTTGACTAAACCTGAAAATGATCTGACTGTAAATCTGAAATCGTCTGTTGTACTCTCTGCTGATGCTATTGACAATGGAACCATTCAAAAGGTTGAATTTACTGCAAATGGTGCCCTAATAGGGAAATCAACCACTGCTCCTTATTCGTTTACATGGACTCCAACTATGTCGGGAACTTACACTATTGCGGCTAGAGCTTTCGACGAGTTGGGTGGAGTTGGATTTTCAACCAGTATAACCATAATTGTGGAAAAAGTTTTTAGCTACCAATCCATTCCTTCTACCATACAGGCGGAATCCTACGATGAAATGTTGGGAATTCAACTTGAAACATCTACTGATGTAGGTGGAGGACAGAATGTTAGTTATTGTGATGCGGCAGACTGGCTGGATTACACCATCTATGTTCCAACAGCCGGTCAATACACAATTGAAGCGCGGGTGTCAAGTTTAAATAACACCGGCGCTTTCGATTTGAAAACAGGAACCAAGGTGTTGGCATCCTTTGCATTGCCTTCCGGCACAGGTGGTTGGCAAATCTGGACAACTTTATCGAAAACTGTTACTTTAAGTCAAGGAAACCAAACTATGCGATTGGCAATTACAGGGAAAGATATTAATATCAACTGTTTGAAAATGTTTACTCAGCAAAAAATGGTGTAATTAGCGGTGGAACTGCCGCTATTGTTATAAACAATAATAATTTAATTGAAAAGGGATTATACCTGGTTTCCGTTCAAACAGATGCTGGAATCTTTAGGGAAAAATTATTTGTTAAGGAATAAAAGACGTTTATTGCAAAGCAATTTGCGTTTCAACTCCCGATACCATCACTTTCTTTACATCCAGTCTGCCATAAACCATATAAATGTATGGCTTACCATTTTTCAAACCCACATTTCCAAATCCGGTTTCAGCAGACAGAAAGGATTTAAAATCACCTACCTTTGAATCAATATAGAGAGTCCCGTCAACAGCATCATATCGAACTCCGGTAAGCCCTTCAAGCAATGCATAACTCGACATGGCCCTTGCATACCAGTGCCCGCATTCATATTCGTTAAACGGGTTGCGAACTGTCCCTGCATATCTTTCCCTACATTCACGGACAATATCCAGCCCCTTTTCAACTTCGCCTTTAAACATAAGGTGACTTGCAACCTGGTATTCAATCCCAGTCCACACCTCATTGCTATAAACAAATGGAAGTGAAAGTTTTCCTCCCTTTGGCCAGGTACAAAGCAACAATCCACCTTCGTCGCCAGCGGCATAAGTTGGACGTTGCGGATTGTCATGTTTTTTTAAATCAGCTTTTAAATTGTATTTATGTACAGACTCTAAATGGCTTTTGACTTTAGAGTTATCTACAATTTCTTTCAATCCGCATACTGTGGCCATCCACATTCCTAAAATACCATCAGACAAACAGCCTGTTCCATATTGATATTTAGGACCTTCTGTTTGAAGTAGTGCCAAAGCTTCTTTTGAATAACTGCCCCCCATTGATATTTTGGATGCTTCAACAGGGTCAGCCGCCTTCAAGCCTGTCCATTTGATCTTTTGGATAAAATATTCACCATCATAAAGATCATTTTCCATAAACGTCTTGCCTTTTGAAAGCAGTGTTGAATAGGACTCAAAAGGTTCATTGATCGCTTTACTCATTTCGACAAATGCTGTAAGTGCTCCAAGGTAGAAACTGGTACACATGCCCTCAGGACCCCAGAATTCAATGTCGTAAGTATTGTGATGAGGTTCTTCCAGATAGCCCTGATGTTTGGGATCCCAGGTTTCGGTACAGAAATCAAGACTCTGTTTAACGTAAGGGTATAGTCCTTTCATCCATTCCGTATTTCCGCTGATCCTCCATTCACGGTAAACTTTCATGATACCGCCCAACTGCCCGTCTGAAGCAGCATAGAAATCATGAACAGCGGGGGCGATCGGCAGGTTGGACCTGAAAATCTGATGCCCTTCCTTATTCTGGCTCACTTTAAATTCTGTTTCTCGCAGACTACGTTCCAGGGCTGGAAAGAGGTGAGATATAGACTGTGCATAATTCCAAACATGGGTACAACTTCCGGCGCAACATCCCGAGTTATCACCGCAGCCTTCCCATCCCCAAAGTCTTCCATCGAACTGTCTTAAAACGGTAGGCGATTTCAGAATGGTTAGATTGGCCGCTACTGCTTCAATTACTTCTGGTGGAAGTGTTGAAGCAAAAAATGCATCTCTGAACAATTCACTGTTTCTTTTTAAATCAGCATAATGCAGAGTCCAATATTTAGCTACCTCGTCAAGGTTTTTAAATTTGCTCGCATACCATGGTTTGTAATACGGATCAGTTTCACACAATCCACCAGGGCAACATTCCTTTTCGGCAACAGGCTTTACAACTTCCCATTTGTAATAGCTGTCTTTTTCAAAGTCTTCAATTAATTGGGCATCAGAGGTTAAGCTGTTGATGTTTTCATCAGAATTATCGGTCAGCACAAACTGGTCAGCCATAATGTGCCCCCAACCTTCAGTTGCTTTATCGACAATTTGAATAACCGCTTTCTTCCCTTTGTATTTCTTTAAATCCCATGTTTTTTCATTTAATGTTTCAGTTTGGTTTCCTACTGCTGTGTCAACAATCTTTCCATTGACCAATAGTATTACCGCAGTCTTTTCAGGATCGTTTCCACCTCCAACAAGGAATTTCATATATCGTTTATTAATTAATATAGATGGCGATTGTAAAACACCAATATGTCCATCTCCTGATGGGTCATAAGAGTTGACCAATTGCTTTCCTGAAAAACCGGATACTTTCTGCTGACCTGTAGCATTTCCTGATGAGGGCTTATCCTTAAAAGCCGATCCTGCATTGATTGGTGTGCCTGTAGTTAGCTTTGTATTAGGTAGATACCAACAGAAATTTACGGTAATAGTTTTTTCTTCACCGGGTTTTAAAGTAAGGGGAACATAAATAGAAGCTCCAGGTGAAACTCCATCAACCGGAGGATTGTTCACCATGTTTCCGGTTTGAATGTTTTTCCAAAGAATGGTCAACGAATCAAACCAACCTCCACGGAACCAGCAATGGTCAACTATTGAATTGCTGTTATCCACAAATATGGTGAACCCACTTTCCGTATTTGAAGTACCATCTTCCAGAGTTTTTGTCATCGTAAAACCATTTGATGCCTTTATGATACTGCCTTTTTCATCAATAAAATTACGTGCATTGTAAGAAAAAACTGCCTCCAGCGTTTTTCCCGATGTATTTTTAAAATGATATTCCATAGCTCCCGATGGAAGGCTCGAATTGTCTTCATCAGTTGGGATAAAAGGGCTCCAACCTACAACTTTTACCTGTAGAGGAATATCGGTATCCTCCAACTCCAAGGTTGAGAATGGGAAACGAGGCAAAAACTTTCCATTTTCAAATCTAGGCAAACCATTGCTGTTGCCTCCCCCGCCATTGCCTGTTCCAGCGGAGCCAAACAATTTCCATGTTGGAACGGGTGCCTCCAATATCTTGGCACCATTTTCAAAACCTTTCACACTAATGGCTGCAAAAGCAAATGGGGAGTTGTAGACATCAGGATGATTGTCGACCGAAAGATGTGAGATGGCCCCGGTGCCTTCCATGCAAAACATTCCAGCTCCAATCCCACCGATGGGAAAAGCTACCCTGTCGAGATTTTTCCCTGTGTAGTCGCCATTAAACAAATGACCGGAAGTCTTTTCCTGACTTATACTGGGGGAAGCGAATAATAATGATCCCAAAATGAGGATTATTATTGCTTTGAATGCATGGAACGTGTTCATAGTCAAAGGTTTTAATACACAAAAGGCTTAATTAGTTGTTTTTAATATTTATGGTAATTTATTTTTCGAAAACTATATAAATATACATATTATATTGAGAGCAATCATCATATCTGACTGCAATAAATGCAAAATATTTTAGAATTTTGTTGCAATTTCATTCAAGTCAAGTCCAAATAAATCAGTGACGATCTGTGCCAGTTTAACTTTGTCACCCTGAATATGGACCACCCGCTGTGAATGGGTCATAGACTCTTTGGGCTGTAATTGCGCTGCTGGTGATGAAGTTTCAATTTCATAAAATGGACCCATGATTGAACCATCTTCAACCGGTCCGTCGTTGTACGAATTAATCACATCACCTTTAAATGGATCGTCTTGCTTTCCCCACTTGGAATTGACATAAGGTTTTGGCTCTGCTGGAGTAGAACACCAAAGGATTGTAAGTATATTTTTCTCTGAATCAAAACTTCCACAGATGCCTTTTGCTCTTTCTGGAGGCAAGCCGATTTTACTGCGATATTTGCCGTCAATTTTAAAATAGACAGTCCCGTTTTTAGAAATTAACCGATCAGAAGGTACTTTACCAAAGTATTCATCATTAACTATAACACCTTTTGCTTCTGATTTATAAGGAACAAATACAGTGGTGGTGGGGGAGGGATTGAACATGCCCAACATCCAAATCGAAACTAATCCCTTATCTTTAGTCCATGCATTTTCACCTGCATTTGTAATGGTATTGTCTGATTGATAAGCTACTACGTCAAGTCCTGCAGGAATATTTATCTTGAAGAGTGAGGCAAGTGTATCTTGTGATAAAAGTGAAACTTTTCTTTCAATGCCGATTTTAAATTCAGTACCCGAAGCATTTTTCACCACCGTATTTTTAACAAATTTTACGCTCTGTGAAGTCTGTTCCTTCACATCATAACCCTCGCTATCCAGCACTGGCGGCACCACCCAGTTTTTAAATACCTGCTCTACGCCTTTGGCAAAATAAACAGAAAAAGGTCCTCCTTCTGGTCCTAACCAAAACCGTTCCTCACCACCGTAAGCATTAAATTGGGGGCTTACTTTTCCTGATTCAATTAGTTTGTAATTGATCCATCCAAAGCTCTTTCCCCCGTTACCATTGGCTGAGCTGGTCATCACCCGACCTTGTAACCCAGGAACGATGATCAGGCTGGCCTTTTTAGCCGGGTCATTAAGTTCAATAATTTCAATCTGATGCGTTTTCAAAAAATCGATGTCGTAACCGTAAGTCCCTTGCAGGAATACTTCTGCAGCTTTTGTATCCATTGTTTTAGCATTTTTATTGGTTGATGAGGAACATCCAGTCATGAGGATAGCCCCAAGGGCAAATAATGTAATAAAAGTTTTATTCTTCATAATTGTTTATCGTTAAAGGTTTCAACTCTAGTCAGTATTTTAATTGGTTTTGTTTACTGTTAAACGTTTCACCAATCCTATTTTATAGTTTGAAGGAAGTTGTATTTTATATAATTAATTCACTTCAAGATGAGACCAATCTGGCAGTGTTGGAAATTTAGTATGTGGATCAGACTGGTACCAAAAACATACTGATGAAATATCTGATTGCTGAGGTAAATACCTTCCTCCAGATCTCCATCCCAAATCCTGGATGGTGATTTTCAGATCTTTTTCAAATCGTATGGGATCTTTAATATGCCAACGATATAGTCCAAAACGCTGTTGCGAAAGATAAGTTCCATTAGGTCGAATAACCTGATGTAGACCTGCATAGGGGGTGCAGAATTCCTTGTATTGTCCACCTCTGTCAAAGTTATAGGAGCCGCAGAAATAATCCTCTGTCCCTGTTCCGCATATCGTTGGAAATTTGCTGTCGCCATCCATAAAGAATTTGATTTCACCTTCACCCCACCAACTATTGTTATTCACGCCCCACGCAAGGTAAGTACCCACGTATTGACCTTTTCCTTTTATATTGTCAACAATGGTATATTCTGATTTAACAGTTGGATTCTCACGTCGGAACTGAGCATGAAAATAGGCTGCATCAGCCGGTACATCTGTAAGCGTGTAATCTACCTGATAATACAAGGTCATCGGATCAACGTCATTGATATTTTCCATCGTGATTTTGCATTTCTTTCTGAACGGCATAGTCCAGTAGCAATTGAAGGCGCTTCCGGGATTTACGCAAACCGGCATCGAAACCAGCGGGGCATATTCATTCCAGCCCATGCCAAAAAAATCGCCTACAGGACATTCAACCGAAGGTTCTGTTTCATCATCCCAATAAAATCGAAGAATTGAGGAGCGCCAATTACCTGTTGGGGTCATCCATATATGCTGAATGGCGCCTGAACCTGTAATTTCAGCAATGGTAATGGTTTCGCCGGATTTAATTCTGATATAAGGATTCACTTTCCATCCCTGCCCCAAATCCCTTGCAGCAGAGCTTGCATTGGCTACATTATCTTTGTCCTTGTCTTCAAGTTTGGCCATGCCGCCTTTCCCCTTTTCGCCTGTAAAGTTCTCAGGGCTAATGGATCGGGTTTGTGCATTGGATAACCGGTATAAATTACTCATATCGGTATCAAGGCCATTAAATGCTGACTGAGAGAAAACCTCAGCGGCTGTCATACAGACGATTAAAAGAAATGCGAACTTTTTCATTGGTTATAAGTTTATTTTAATACTTCAAAGCTAACAATATAATATATATCAACCACATGATTCGCGTTGAATCAAATGGTGTTGTAATTCAATGTGTTGGGTATTCTTTGAACCTTTTATCTGATCTAGCAAAATACGGACGGATTCTTTCCCCATTTCCTCAATAGGCTGTTCTATAAAGGTTAAGGGTGAATAGAAAAAATCAAAGGCTTCATTGCCGTCAAATCCGATTAAAGCCATCTCCTCAGGTACTTTAATATTATGATTCTTTATTGCATACATGCCTGAAATGGATAGGGTATTGGTTGCAAACAACAGTGCATCAGGCTTTTGATTTCCCACAAACAATTCACTAATTCCTTTTTCCATGTCTTCTTTTACACGGGTATACAATAATTCTTTAATATGAATGGCCGTTTCCAAATGATTGTCAATCATCGCCTCCCTGTAACCCCTGATGCGTTCCTGGATATGAATTAGGGGTGATTTATAGACAATTAAGGTAATTTGTTTATAACCTTTTGCAAGAAAATGGTTCACTGCCTCATAAGTTGCTTCGTAATTGTTAAGAACAATATAATTGGTTGCTACTCCGGGCATATACCGATCGACCAGCACAACCGGTACTTCCTTTTCAACAAGCGCCTTTATTTCCTTTTCACAACCCTCTGATGGAACAATAATAAACCCGTCAACCTGGCGATCAAGAAATGTATCAATTAACGATGCCGACTTGATATGATTTTCGTCTGAACTTCCAATAATGACTGTATAATTGTGCTTACCAGCCTCATCTTCAATGATCCTGGCCAATTGTCCAAAGAACGGATTGGCTATATCAGCTACAATGAGTCCAATGGTATTGGTGGTACCCTTTCTAAGGCTTCGTGCAATCTGGTTAGGTTTATAGTTCAATTCACCGGCAACTTCCTTGATCTTCTTCACAATATCAGGCCCAACGCGCTTTTCCTTTTCCAGCCCATTCATTACATAAGATACCAGGGCGGTTGAAACTCCGACCTTAATGGCAATATCTTTTAAGGAAACTCTCTTACTCATTTGTAAATGGTTTGGCCAACGAATTTGAAACCTTACAAATATATGCTTAATCGTTTAATCTTGGACATTTATTCGTATGTTTTATAACACATTTAATAAAAAAAAAGAAGTTTTGCAGCTTGTGGAAGAGCAAAAAGGGATACTTACCGGAGATCAAAATAAATAACCAGAGATGTATAAATGCTATTATCCCTGAGATAATTCCTTATCATCTGTAACCCATCTGTAACTCATCTGTAACCTTTCTGTAACCTTATCTTACAGAAAGGTATCAGATGAGTATCTAATGGGTATCAGATGAAAACCCTCAAACAGGATTTCTCCCTCTGTTTAGTATAGAATTGGTAGGTGTTTGCGAGCTATCTTCTGATACTTTTCTGATACCTTTCTGATACCTTTCTGTAACCCTACATTACAGAAAGGTATCAGAAAAGTATCAGAAAGGTATCAGAAAGTTTCAAGATGATACCTTGTTATTCATAGCAGAATTGGATTGGTATATCCCTGTTTTTTATTTTCATATCCAGGTCCAAATCCAATGAGGACATAGAAACCAAGGTCAAACCCCCTTTCAGGGTTCTGTTAAATTCAAGATTTCTGGAGATAAAATAAACTCATTTTCCCTCGCTGCCAAAAAAGAATGAGCGATGGAGTAAAAATAAAAAATCCTGCCGGAGGTTCGAAAACCCGGCAGGATTATTTTATATTTAATTTGATTCCTTTAGCAAAAATTATTTTTGCTGAACCAAAGATTTTAGCCTTATATTTTAGATATTAGTCTGAATTTTTGACAGAACCTGAACCTGTAATTGACTGATCTATAGCTGGCTTACCCTTATAAGTTACATTTCCTGAGCCCACCAAACGGATGTATAAATTGTTTTTGGCTTCTATACCTGCATTTCCTGAGCCTGAAATTTTCACCGAAACATCACCGGCACTATAGTCCAACCCTTTAAAATTTCCACTGCCCGAAATGACAATACTAAGGTCTTGTGCAGTAGTCTTTCCGGCTAATACAATATTTCCGGAGCCTGAAATAGCAGTTTTTACACGTTCAGCCGACAGGTCTGAGAGTTTGATATTCCCGCTGCCGTTCACTTCCAGTTCGATTATTTTGGATTTGATTTCATCTTCAGCAATGATATCTCCTGAACCTAAAACACTCAAAGCATTGATAGTGGGAGTGGTAATGGTAATGGTGATGTCACCTGGCTGGAATGCTTTCCATAATAATGTCTTGTTGGGAAAGCGGATAATCAGCTTTCCATCTTTTACTTCTGTAATTAATTGTTCCATTGTTGATGGCTTACAAACAACATCAACGCTTTGTTTATCACCTTGTTCGAGGTGAAGAGTGGCGCCAATGCGAAGAGAAATTTCGGTGAACGCATCTACCTTACGGTTCTGTTCGTCAGCTTTAACCTGAAGGCCTGTAAGACTAAAAGCACAAAGAAAGAGTGCCGTTGCTAATGTTATTTTCATAATAAGGATATAAATTGAATGTTGGTTTTGTCTTTTAAACGTTTATATAGACATCTAATTATTCGGAATGTTGCAAATATTCAAAGTTATTTTCAGAATAAGTTCAATACTAAAACTGAATATTAAATCTTTTCAACGAAACTGAATACTGTTAACTGAACACTGAACACTGTTAACTATCTTTATTCTTCATCTAAATCAAACAACCCTAAGGCGATGCGGAGTTCAATTTCATGAAGGTCTTCATCAATTCGTACAATCAAATCTTCATTGAGTGGTACCAACACGTCCCTCCCTTGATAATCAACAGATAGTAAGATGTTTCCGGCGTAATCGTGTACTTCCTTTATTTCGCCGATCAATCCCATATCTTCACCCCATAGCTGATATCCAACCAAGGCATGAGGGCTCATTTCATCCTCAAATTCGATTACCTCATCTTCATTTACATAAACCGACAAACCGCAAAGGTCTTTGGCTTTAGTTTCAGTATCAATCCATTCGAGCCGTGTAATGACCGATTCAGATGATTTAAAGCGAAGTCCTTCCTCCGCTATAAAGAAAGGGACAAGCAGGTTGTCTACATCCATAAATAACGCTGGATATTGTTCAAGTGTTTCAGCATACTCTTCCTGAAATCTGATGACCAATTCTCCGTTTATGCCATGCGGCTTCTGCACATAGCCCACTTTTACGCAATTGTTTTTCGGTATCGTTTCCATCGGTGTAAAAATAGAAAAAAAGCGCCCCGATTACAATCGGGGCGCTTTTATAAATTGTCTGTTTTATTCTAAAGATTAAAACAGGATTTGGATACTTATTAAGCTTCAGTTTCTTCTGGAGCAGCTTCAGGAGCTACTTCATCAGCTACTTCTTCAACAACTACTGGAGCAGGTGCAGAAGCAGCTCTGGCAGCAGCAGCAGCTTCAGCATTGCGTTTTGCAATTGCATTGGCTCTTTCTGTATTCTTCTTGGTTTCCAAGTCAAACTGAGTCTTCTTAGAAGTTTCAGTTTTTGTAACCAATCCTTCTTTCTTAGCCTGAACTTTGTTTGCTTTTTCAGCAACCCAAGCATCAAAACGTGTTTCAGCCACTTCAGCCGTGAAAGCGCCTTTGGCTACACCCCCTAAAAGGTGTTTTTTGAACATTACTCCCTTGTAAGATAAAATAGCTCTTACTGTGTCGGTTGGTTGGGCGCCCTTTGCAAGCCAATCAATGGCTTTATCAAAATCGAGTTCAATAGTAGCAGGATTTGTGTTTGGATTATAAGATCCGATCCTTTCAATATTACTACCATCCCGTGGTGCCCTGCTATCAGCTATCACAATGTGATAGTAAGCATACCGTTTACGACCGTGTCGTTGCAATCTAATTTTTGCTGGCATTTTGCTTAAATTTAAATGATTAACAGTTATTTAAAAATTGTGGCGCAAAGGTAAAATAATAATTTTGAATTCAAAATGGGAAGGGAAAGAATTCGTGGGGGCTGTTGAATATTTGTTTTGAGTTTAAATGCGGATTGCAAATTCATATCCAGAGGAGCAAGAGTAGTAAACAATTCACTATTGTCAACAAGCTTATTGACAGAATATTAAACTGCCAATAGATTGGAGTCAATTATTTCAATAGAATTTTTCATTCTCAATACAATGTTTCTTGTTCTTTTCAATTTTGTTAAAAATGCTTGAGGCAAAGAAAAATTAGTGAAAGGTTCGGACTGTATTGGAAGCGATGCTATTAAATAACAATTATTAGTTCGAGAGAATATATTTCTACTCGCATAATAATATTGAGTCCTAAATAGTTGATTAATAGCTTTTCTTAGATTGTTTGTATTGCGTATTGGTTTAGAACTATACTTTAATTCACAAAAAAGAATCCATGAATCCGAATTAGATGATGAGGGGAAAAATACTCCTTCACATTGAGTCATAGCATTGCCGTTTGCATAGACAAAACTTGAATTATTAAATGCAATTCCAACTGAAGGTAATTTAGGAATATTAAGTATTGAAAAATATTGAATATCTGTTGGCGGATTAGGAGAAAAAAACTCCACACTCCTTTTAACTGCTAAAGTTTTTGTATTTTCAGTGTAATCTGCAACATAAATACTATCAGTGAAATCAATGATTGTGTTATGTTGATGAATATATGTAGATTGAATATTACCTTTTATCATTTAGTAATGGTTTAACATTGAGTAAAACTCATCCATAACCTCTTTCATTTGATTATCGAAGAAATTTTCCCCTATTAATCCATCTTCCTGTTGGATACATTTAATTTTACCATTATTAATTTGATATATTGATATTAATTCTGGAGCAATTTTTGAATTGAAACAGTACAATTTATTCTTTTCGATATCTGATAGTTTATCCTGAACTAATGTTGCCATTATGCAATTGTTAATAGCATACAATACATAAGGACTATGTGTTGTTAATGTCAAATGGTGATCAGGATTACTATTAGTACTTGCTAAAAGGAAATAGATGAGAGATTTTTGAGTAGATGGGAATAAATTCTGTTCAGGTTCTTCGATAATTAAATTTGTACTGTGTGTTCTAAACAAATTATTGCTTACAATTTTATAATGATTAAAATATTCTGTAACGCTTGTATCTTTTTCTGAAATTTTCTGATTCAATTCAGAAATGATTTTCTTTCTTTCTTCAATATCTGTATAATCTTTTTTATAGATTGGTTTAATCATTAATTCTGAAATTAGTATCTGGGTTACTTTGGCTTTAACCTCATCTATTTCATATGATAAATTTTGTTCGTCTGTATATATATTATTAATTAAGTGATCTATCATTACAATTAACGGTGTGACCGATTGTAACCCACTTGAGGCATTTGATAATAAAATATCGTATGAATTATTTTTATTTAATATATGATTCTCTTTACTGCTTTCAGAAAAGTAATAATTCACATCAATATCTAATAATTTAATAAGGTGATCCTTAGGATAATACTTTCTTGCATTAAACCAATCAAATAAAAAGCTTTTCAAATAATTATTAGGTAATTCTAATTTTTCAATTTCAGGTAAAATAGAATGGCTTCTTTCGGAAGGAATATATGAAATCTTGTTTCTCTTATACGAGAACTGATTTACCCATGAAATTTCAAAATCATTCCATTTATAATGTATCCTAATAGTATCACTCTCAAATTTTATCTCACTTTTATTATTAAAATACCCTTTCAAATTATGAAAAGTCTCTAGTTTTTCAATAAAGTATTTCTTATTTAATTGATAATTTTCAAAAGATTGATGTAAAGCGGCATCTTTTTCAACCCAATGACAAAAGCTAATAATTTTGGCAATGGTACTTTTCCCACTACTCTGTTCTCCCATAAACACATTAAATTTGTTTAAATCAAGTTTAACCTCAATTATGGGTCCAACATTTAATATTTCAATTTTATTTCTTCTCATTCAAATACTCCTTTATTATAAGTGCAAAGGTAGATAAATTAGATGCAATTTATTTTTAAATGTTTGCTTTCATTTTCCAATTGTCTGCACCTCTTAATTTCAGATATGTAATCGATTTATCGCTTCACAAATTCAATTTCGATCAATCCTTTTTTCCATTCATCATTCACAAGCCGAAATGTAAAGGTAATCTTTCAGATTTACAATCCATTAAGTATTTATAAAAGAAGTAGAATCTTGGGTTTCTCTATCAACACATTCATCCATCCTTCTTTTGTAGATAGTTTTTAACTATATTTGTACAAACAGATTAGAGTATTCTTATTTTGTGGAATAGGTCAAACATTTGGTGATAAAATTACAGGGCTTAGAAAAATGAAAGCAATTCTATGAAACGACTTGTTTTAAATATACCCGATAGCGAATACCGCTTTTTTATGAAAGTGATTAGGTATTTTTCATTCGTAGAAGTTGATGAAAAGAGCAATAAACTTCTGGAGCTGGAGGCAAATCTTAATCTTGATAATAGTAAAATATGGGGTAGTATTAAAGAAGGGCATAAAGAGGTGGAATTAATTGAGCAAGGCAAAATGAAGGCAAAATCGGCCAAAGAGTTTCTCAATG
>Ga0209724_1001484_pt1 | contig 21253 bp, 26 predicted proteins | sample grotaG_FD_184143 | JGI IMG/M metagenome (GOLD analysis project Ga0209724, IMG submission 184143) | Glacier valley bacterial and archeal communities from Borup Fiord, Nunavut, Canada, to study Microbial Dark Matter (Phase II) -... | ecosystem: Environmental > Aquatic > Freshwater > Ice > Glacier ...
GGCTTCCCTCCGCGCTTCGCGTGCGCTGATGTGCTTGGCAGCCTCGGCAATCGCCGAGGCTGCTTTCGTCTCCAACGAAAGGATCCATGAAGACACTCAGCCGCAATCTCGCATCGCTGTTCAAGCCCGTCGCTCTCAAGAAGCCCGGGCAGCTTCACCGAGCGGCGCGCCAGAAAACGAAAAGACTAGCCGCGACTCTCCACGTCCAGATCGAAACGTTCAAGGGAGAGGCGGGGCTCAACGTATGGCCGACCAAACGGATCGACGTCGATCCGTTTGATGGCGATCACTACGCGCAAGACTGGACCGACGCTCTGCAACGGGTGCAGGCTTACTCCGAATTTCAGGCTTTGATCAGGTAGACGATCTCGGCGGATGGGCGCGGTCCTCAAACTGACGTTCGTTTACGAAATCAATCGTTCAGCAGTGACAGCACTCCGTTTCTCGCTGTTTCTCGGGGACGTTAAGACGTAAAATTTCCGCGTGGATGAGCGCTTCGAGTCTGAGAGATTCGACCATGTCGCGAGGCAGCGATGCGGACGGTGGGGGGAGCGTGCGTTAGCTGCTACCCGTGCAGTCCTAGTGGATGGTCGAACCGTGACCGACGCGGCCAACCAGTTCGGTATGAGTCGGCCGCATGTGCAAGTGTTGAAGTCTCGATTCCTCGCGCAGGCGAGATACACGGTCAAGATTCCGGCCGCCGAGTTCAAGCAATCCGTCGCCCCCGATTGGATCAGTCTGCTGAATCGATTCAAGCCTCACGTTCGGGACTTGATGGACAGTGGTTATTCGCCTTTACAGATATCGGATTATCTCAAGGCCAATGACTTGAGTGTTCCGCATGACGACCTCACGAAGTTCTTGGAGTTGCTCAAATGAAAACTCTTGTCTTTGCGAATCAAAAGGGCGGGGTAGGAAAGAGCGCTATTGCCTGCCAAATGGCTTACTACTACGCGGCTCGTGGCCTGCGCATCTTGTTCGTCGACCTGGATCACCAGATGAATTCGACAAGAGCCCTCGCGCAGAACGCCAAGGTCGTGAAGACTGCCTTCACTGCCCAGGCCGTCCTAATGGGCCAAGCGGGCGTGCTCGCAAAGGGAGATACCTTTTTGCTCGTCCCGGCAGAGGAAGGTCTGAGTTCGCTGGAGCGGCAGCCAGCCAATCATCAGAACTACGTCGACAACCTTTTCGAGTTCGCTCGGGGCCGTGACGACTTCGACCTCTGCATCATAGACACGAATCCGAACCCGGACATTCGATACGGGGCGGCGATGGCGGCAAGCGACTTCGTCTTATCCCCGATCCAGCTCAACCAGGAGGCGCTGGACGGCATTGGCGCTTTGCTGAACCACAGCCGCTGGGGCATCCACAAGCTCAAGAACCACATCAAGACACACGAGTTGGAGCTCCTCGGGCTCCTGCCAAATCTGGTCGAGCCAACGCCGTTCCAACGGGGCAACTTCGCTCTCCTCCGGGAGAGCTATTCACACCTGCTTATACCGATCGATGGGCCGTCAGGGTTTCTGCGAATCCCCACTCGCTCCGCAATCGCAGAGTCCCAAGCGCACGGGACCTACTTGGCGGACGTGCCCAAGACAGCAGCTCGTGATGCGTTCAAAGAGGTGAGGGCGTGTTTCGACGTTCTCGCCAAGCGCATGGCATTGGAGATCTGAATGGGATCACTTGACCTCTCTGGACTGGACGCACCTGCGCCGGCTGACGACACCGCGTCCAAAGCCCCGCTCAGGAAGTTTGAGGAGGACCCCGACAACCCAAGGACCGAGTTCGACGGCCCTGAGTTCGATGCGTTCGTCGAGGACGTGCGGCAGCGGGGCATCTTGCAGCCGGTAGTTGTCCAGAAGATGCCATCGGGCAAGTTGCGGATCAGGTTCGGTGCGCGCCGCTTCCGAGCCGCCAAGCGGCTTGAACTCGGCATGCTGCCGTATGTTGTTGCGGACGACGAACGCCACTTGGATCCGTATTCCCAAGTCAGCGAGAACGAACAACGCAAAAACCTAGAGCCGCTCGAGCTGGCTTCGTTCATTGCGAAGCGGGTCAGCGACGGCGAGTCGAAGACAGAAATCGGCAAGAAGCTTGGGTTGACGTCGAGCGCCGTCACCAACCACCTCGCACTCATCGACTCGCCGCCGTTTATCACGGAGCTGTACCGCTCCGGAAAGTGCCGGTCTGTGCAGATGCTTTATCGGCTCCGAAGATTGCACACGGCTCGGCCCGACATCGTCGAAAGTCAGGTCGCTGCAGCGGAGGTCACCACGTCACTCCTCGACACCCTGGCCGCCCAAATCGATGCGCCTGACGCCGTCGTGGAAAGCGCCCCAATGCCAGCAGACAGCGCCCTGGCGCCTTCGTCCAAGTCTTCGCAGTCGCCTACCGAAGTCGCTCCGACTCCAGACTTATCGGCCGCAAAGCGAAGATCGGACAGCAGGAAGTTAGAAGCGGCGCCCTTGCTTTTGGGCAAGTGCGGCGGTCGCGACGTATCTGTCGACCTTTTAGCTCGTCCCACGAAGTCGGGTCGGGTCGTCGTGCGATACAGCGACGACGGGGCGGAGCTGGAGGTCGCTTTCTCCGAGATCGCGCGCCTGAGGCTTGCAAACGCAGCCCCATAGATTTCCGTGCCGAAGCCTTTGACCGAACGTGCGAAGCAACGCCTACGGCTGCTTGCCGGGTTGCTGCGGACGAGAGGTCAGAAGTTCGATATGCCTCGCGACCAGTTTTACGATGAAATTCAAGCAGCCGCGGCAGCTCTACCGAAGGAGCGGCAGTCGGAGTTGAAGTCGCTTGTCGATTGGCTGGAAGACTACGAGCGAGCTGAGCTTGCGTTGGAGCCGAGCGAACCAAAGCGCAGGGCGCTTAAGGCGAAGCCCCTTCCTCAAAGCTGAATGTGTTTTGCCCGTGCAGGGCACGGGCTACAGCGATCAAGGAATTGTTGCAAAACAAAAGACGGTTCGACGGTAGAGAAGAGGCAGGATTGGCACGGTGTGCCGGATGTATTACGATGCCGGCGTCGCGTCATCTTTTTGCGCGCCCTTGGTCGCTTTTGGGAATGCCTGTCGTGCCTAGAGAACCGTCGAAGTCGGTCGCGAAGCGGACGACCGTCGTCGCCATCGACCTGCAGTTGCTAAAAGAGCCCTGGCTCGCTTGGTGCCGTCGGCGGTCGGTCAATCCAAGCGAAGCCTTTCGTGACATCGTCCGACGACTGACCGCTGCCCCTGCAGCTGCGCCAACACCTCTGCGATCCGAGCCCCCCGGTGAGTCTCGCGAGCGTCGTGTCTGGCTCGCCCTGACGCCCTCAGAGCACCGAGCCGTCACCGAGCGTGCGGCCACCGCGCACCTCACGATCCCCAAGTGGCTGGCAGGCCTCATGCGGTCCCACCTCACGCGCGAACCTCAGTTCGGGGGCCAGGAGCTTGAGGCCCTCATCGAGTCAACCACCCAGCTGCGCTACATCGGCCGCAACCTCAACCAGGTCGCCAAGGGCTTGAATGCTTCTCCACACGAGCGGCTGGTCTACAAAGTGGAGCTCATCGAACGACTTGAAGAGGCGATCAAGGGTCACACGAGCGTGGTGAGTCGGCTGCTGGCGGCGAACGTCGAACGGTGGGGGGTGGTCGAGTGAGCCAGCGGTCGAAGGAATACGTCGACGGGATGCTCGTCGAGTGGGGAGCCGCCTTCTTCAACCAGGGGTCGGTGGCGACGGGCAGCGTCGGCCAGGGCGCCAAGGGGATGGTGCCGACCAAGTCCCGGCGCCAGAAGACGGGCGGCGTTCTCTCCAAGGCACAAAAGGCTGACGCGGTACGGAACAAGCTACGTGCAGTCGCTCGCCGGTCGCCTGAGGTAATGATCAAGTTCGTTGCCGGCGCGCCCCGTGGAATGCGGCAGATCAAGCGTGCCCTGGACTACGTTTCGAGGAAAGGCGAGATCCCGCTCGAGGAGCAAGACGGCATCGTCACGCAGGGCAAGGAGGAGCTCGGCCAGTTGAAAGAGGATTGGCAGAACTCGGGAGCCTTCATTGCCGAGGAAGAGGGAAAGCTCATCCAGGCTTACCACCTGGTCCTGTCCATGCCTGAGGGGACGGACGAGCTGGGCGTCAAGCGAGCCGTGCGCGACTTCGCTGAACGAGAGCTTGGTGGTCATCTGTACGTGATGGCTCAGCACACCTTCGACAATGATCCGGACCCAGAGCCTTCGAAGCACCCGCACGTGCACATTGTGGTCAAGGTACGAGGGGAGGACGGAAAGCGCCTCAACCCGCGGAAAGACGATCTGCAGCGCTGGCGCGAAACCTATGCCGAGGCGCTCAGGAGCCACGGCATCGATGCAACCGCCACGAGACGTCTCCAGCGACTCAAGCTGGAGCGCGGAGAACGTCAGGCAGTTCGACAGATTCGAGACAGTGGACGCGAGCTCAAGCAGATCGGCCACAAACGGGGAGATCCAGAGCGTGCCCGGCGCGCCATCCGGCTTGAAGGTGTAGCCATCGAAGCCTACAAGCGCCTGTGCGCTGCGCTAGGCCAATCGGACGACGTCGGCGATCAGCAGCTTGCCGTAAGCGTGATGAATCGACTGGCTGAGGACAGAGGCATTGCAACGCCGGCACAAAGAGCGGCGCGGATCGCCGAGCCGGAACAAGCGCCGAAACGAGCAGAGCCGGTGGTTAAGCGTGAGCCGGGCGAACCGGAGAGGTAAGCCCCTTCACACTCTTCGAGGCCTAACGGGGTCGAGTGGCCTCGTTCGAGCTAAGCCAAACCAGCAGCCGTGCACAACGCTGGGACTGGGCAACGGCCAGCACGCCGAGCAGGGAAATCGATAGCAGGACATAAGGCGGAGCAGCCTGGTCGATCGCACGCTGTAGCAGCTCGAGCGTGAACGAAGCAAACCCAGCGGCAAACCCCACGGTGAGTGCCCCGTGAATCGGGTCGTTGGCGAGCCAGCGGATCAGACGGTTCATAGGAATACCTCACGGACCGTCAAAGTCTAGTTCGTACTACGCAGGGCCGCTGGATGGATATGTGAATTCGGGACGAGCAATGGGTTTGTGTTGAAGCGATGCATCCCTCGCCGGGGCCGATTTACCGCTCTCGCTGCTTAGCCTCAGGCACGTCTCGGTGTTTTTCGCGGTTGCCTTGCAGAATCGATCCAGTGTCGAGGATTTGAATGATTTCCGACCGAGTCTGAGCCTCGAACCTCTCTCGCTGCTCCTGGTCGTGTGGGTATCGCATGTCGTGCGCTGACACCAGCTTGGCCAACCCTTCGTACGTACCGGCAAGCTCGGGATGTCTCGCCAGAGCCTCGTGCTCCGACAGCGTTTCAAAAGCCATTGACCTAGACGGACGTGTCGCCTCGGCGAAGATCGCAGTCACAAGCGCCAGGCGGCCGACAAAGCTCTGCCGAGCCGCCTCGTTCCACTGCCCTTTACTGTTCTCGATGCGAGTCTGGTCGAGCGTGTAGTCAGCTTGCCTCGCGATCTCGCCCATCAGCTCCCTGGTGCTGCGGCCATTGCCTTCTCTGAACGGGTGAAGTGCGTTCCACTCGGCGTAATAGTGCGCTAGGCGGTCGACGAACTTCGGCTTGTCGAGACCCTGCAGGTTCTTCTCGGCCGCCATTGCGGCGGTCAGCTTGGCCGCTTCGCTCGCGATGTAGGTGGGCTCTGCAAAGCGCGAGCTTCCCTTGCTGATGCTGACCGTGCGGATCTCGCCAGCCCAGTCGTAGACGTCTTGAAAAATGGTGCGATGGATCGCCTGCAGGTGCGCCAAGTCGAGCCGTCCAGATACCGGCTTGGTTTGCAATTCCTGAATGCGGATCGCGCTTTGCTCGTACTCGAACTTTGCAAGCAACCCAGCGTCGACGATGCCCGGCTTATTGCGCAAAACGCTCGAGCCGGGGTAGGCATACGGGTCGTGCTGGTCGGTCACGGCCCCTAATCAACCAAAAGCCGGCGCTGCTCTTGCATCACCCTGGCCAGGCTGCGTGCTCGAGCCTCCTCGCCGGTCATCGACCCTGCTACGACGGCCTCGCAATCAGCGAGGAACTCAGGAGTCGGCACATGTCCTTCGAGCCGAGTGCTGGCGAGTGCCTGGTCGACGGCGTAGCGGCGTTCGGTTGCATTGCTCATCGCGCTTCCTTCGGTCTGGAAATGACTATTGAGTATAGCTTGTTCCGCATGCTGTAGACACGCGTATCTACCGACATACAATAGCCATCATGGAAACACGCCTGACGTCCAAGGTACCCGCGATCATCGAGCACAAGATGGTCCAGAGGTGGGGCAATAGCCTGGCGGTTCGGATCACCGGTTCGGTCGCCGAGGCAGCGGGCTTCGTTCAAGGACTGCCCATCACCGCTGAAGTTGTAGACGATGGCATCCTGCTTCGAGTGACTGGGCAAGCTCGATTGAGTCTTGCGCAAATGCTTGCCGCCTTCGATCCTGATATTCATGCTGCGCTCCCGTGAGGACGAGCCTCGTTCCTGATCGGGGGTATGTCATGACGCAAGGACAGATGCCTTTGGTCGTGGTCTCGGGAAAAGATTTCAACGACCGGGTGAGTGCATTCGTTTGCTGGCCGGTATCCAGTGATGGCACACAGGAGAGCAATCCATTCGCTGTCAGGATCGGCAACAAGCGACACGGCTTTGGCTATGTGATGTGCCATCAACCGAGAACTATCTTGTGGCGAACTGAGGCAGTCTCGAGGCATCCGTGGCTTCGGATGGACCCGAAGAGTTTCACGGCCGCATTGTTCAAGCTGAACGCGGTCATCAATTTCGAGTGAGGGAGTAGGTCTATGAGACACAGCGCATACGATCGTCCTGCGGTGCGGGCGCGCCGCAGTTGGCTCGCGTCGGTCGACTGGCTCGACATGCTCAAGCTCGTCCTATTCTGTCCATTTAGATTGCTCGCCGCGATCTGGCGCATCGGCATTCGAACCGCGTTCGGCCTCGTCGACGGCCTGTTTTACGGCTTCATGGGCTTCATGGGCCTGGGCATCATCTGCTTCGTTGGCTACGGGCTTTATCGCGTCGTGCTCTATCCGTTCTTCCATCACTAGACCGAGAGCGGTTGGTCCGACCAACGCAGATAGACAGCGAGAACGCTCGCGTCGACATCCGCGACGGGCACAGCGGCGATACGCTGGTAGGCCATCGAGCCCCACAGAGTGGCCAGCGTGTTCGCGTCGGGGTGCAGCGAACGTTCCAGCCCTTCGGGCGGGTGGGCGCCCATGCAGCGGTCCAGCGCTGCATGGAGCGCGGTAAACGTCAGTTCGTTGTTGTCCACGATTGGGCGTCGCCCCTAAGCTCAACGCACACCCCTCTTTTGGCGAGCCCGGCCGGGCTGTAGCTCTTACCAAGGTCGCTGCCCTTCATGGTCACGCCGCCGAGGCGGTACATGAGACCAGTCAGCTTGGTGCCGTTCAGTTGAATTAGCAGCTCGAGCTCGACGCCAACTGCCTGTAGCCGCCCCTGGTACTCGCGAAGGCTTGAGCAAGCCTTGGCCGCGATGTCGGCCAGCCGCTGGAGCTGGACCCGGGTGGAGACCACCCCAGTGCGGATCTGCTTTTCGATTTCGCCCCGCGTCGACGCGCGCCGGTCGGCGTCTCGACTTGAGGTCACCGGCAGCAGGCCGAACTCGCGTTCGATGCCGCGCATGAGCGCTTCCTGACGCGAATAGTCTTGGGAGTCACTGGCAACCTTGCCCGCGTGCGTGACGCGGCTGGCCAAGATGTGCACGTGCTCGTGCTCGGTGTCGGTGTGACGGGTCACGACGTACTGGTTGTCGTTCAACGTCATTCCGTCGAGATACCGCAGGGCGATCGCTCGCCACTGGTCATCGGTGAGTTTTTCGCCAAGAGCAGCGGACAGGGAGACATGCAGGGCGACTTGCTTGAGGTAGGGGCGCAGCTTGCGGATGGCATCGAATTCAGCTGTGAGTTGCTTCACCCCGCTCCCGGCCATGTTCGTATCGAGTATGCGACTCTCGGCTTTGCCCAAGTCGTAGGCGAGCGCCCCTCTGAATCCTTGTCTCTTGACGGCTTTGGCGATCAAGGCGCAATCACCTGGTCGTTGCTCGACTCGGTTGCCCGGCGGCCGTAGTGGTTCAGACGGGGCAGCACAAGCCATCGCCACACTCCGAAGCTCGAGATGGCTGCGAACACGGTGTGCTGGACGGCCAGCGCTGGGATCTGGTTGATCCAGCCATACGCCAGCCAGGCCGCGTTCGAAATCAGGTAGGCGACGAAACCCCAACCTGAGTAGCGGTCGTTGCGGGCAAGCGCGAGGGATCCGGCCACCCCTAGAGCGCAGCCCAGCCACTGCATCAAAGTCTGTGTTTCCATCACGACGGACTCGCAAATGTGCGGTTGAGCAGGTTGGCCAGCCGCAACCCGGCGAGCTGCAGTCGGGCCTGCACGATGGGCTCGAAGGTCCTCGTGTAGCCATCGTCGAGTCGCCTTCCTGGGTAGAAGTCGGGTCGACTCGAGATGCGGCAGCTCTCGCCAGCCCACTGCTCTGGAGCAAAACCGAGCGCCAGCTGCGGTGCTAACTGGCTGCCGACGATCCTGGCCAGCGATTGCGAGTCAGGGGCGATATTCCTCGTCAGACCGCTGTCCCATAGGGCATGCAGGTTGGTGCCCCGGCCGAACGCTTGCAGCTGGTACGTGTTGCCCCCTCGGTCGTCCGCGAACCCGGCGTGGAGCGGTTGATGCACGTCACCAACCAGGTGGACGATGAACTTGAGGGCCTCGAGCTGGTCCGCGCCGACAGCCGACGCCAAGCGCCGGGACTGGACGTTCAATGCCTCCACAACGCATTGGCCACCCGGGCAGTCTCTCTGGGGTTGGTAGACGCAGTCTGACCCGCGTGGCAGGTTGACGTAGTGCCATTGCGCCGTCGATCGGTCCTTGATCTGGTCCGCCCAGTTGGAGACAGAAGAAAGCGTGGCGCCTGGCTCCAGCGCGAGGATGGCGTAGACCCGCGTTCGAGCAGCGGTCGTCAAGGCACGATCCGCGACCATCGCAATCGCTTCGTGCCCGTCCACTCCCCATGCGGCGGCAGGCACCGGTCCGCCGGCGATCGCAACGCACATGGCCGCGACAAGTCCGCGGCTCCAAAGGGTCCTAGCGGCTGCGGTCATGAGCAGGACGCTCGCGCGCCTCGTGCAGGCGCTGGGCAATTTCAGTGACCGTCTTGTTGGCGACGACGTTGCGAGCCTCCTTCATCACCTGAGATCGCAACGAGCGACCGGCCGAGTCGAAGTACTGCTTGAAGCCAGGAGACAGCTTCGTGCCGTCCGGAGGCGTGAAGACCTGATGCTCGACCCGTTCTTTAAGCATCTGGGCTTGGCCGCTGCTCATCCGTCCGCCTCGCACGGCATGGTCGATCGCGCTCTCGACGAAGATCATGTGGTTGCGCAACTTGTCCTGCGCGACAGTAATGCTGGGGGTCGCGACGGAGGAGAGGTAGTCGCTTCGGCCGGTGTTGGCAAACTGGCCTCGTTCCTGGTAGGCACCGACGAGCGATTGATCGACCAGACTTCGACCCGTTTCGACCAACTGCCGCAGGGCCTCGGTCTGAGCGAATCCTTTTGGTAGATCAACCTTGACCACGCTGGCGGAAAGCGCAGCGACCATGGCCTCTGCATCGACCCCGTAGCTGCGCTCTATGCTCTTCTTGCCTTCGCGGATGAAGTGCGCGATTTGCTGAGGCGATGCTTTTCCGAGCATCGCCGCCACTTCAGGAGCCGGCATTTGTTTTTCCTGTGCGGTTTGTAGGATGGCGTGCTCAAGCGCGATCCGCGCCGCACCGAGCTGGCGGGTGGCCGGGTCAGCAATCGCCTGCGCCTGACGCGCACCGTTCTCGAATGCCTCACCGAAACGGGCAAGCAGGCTTTGCTCAGCGGCCGTGCGCGCGTTCGATAGGCGCTGCGCCGGCTCGGCGGCGATCTCGGCACTCATGAGGCGCTCGCCCGAGCAGCAACGCGGTCGATTACCGTGCGGGATTCCCGGACTCGCTCCGTCTCGGCGGTACCGGCCGCAGTCGCCTGTCGCGGCTCGAAGTTGGCGTTGACGATCGCCCACCGGAGCGCTCTCGCGAGCGTGATGGAGTCGAATTTGGTGCTCACCAGATGGGCATGCAGGGCCGTATAGGCGCGGTGCCACTCCGGGTCCCTGTCGGCCAGCTCGAGGCTCCAGGACAGGGTGTTGCCGACGTTGACCGGCGCAGACAGCTCGTAGATGGGGAAGGGTGTTGCGCCGAAGTCAGCCAGGTCGAAATACATGTCGCCGGCGCCGGTCACGAGGCAGAGCTTCCTAAAGCCCTTGATCGTGTCGGTGAGCTCGACAAACGTTCCGGGCTCGAAACGCATCAACTTGAGGTTCATAAGTCAGTCTTTCTGTGAGCGGCGAGCTTCACGCGAAGCGTTGCAGCAGCCACAAGGCTGCGAGGTGAAGCGGATAGAACGCGTAGAACACGTGCCGCGCTCGCGGCAGCGGCCGTCGCCACATCGTGGCGAGTGCGAGCACTGGAATGGTCAGGAGCGCGAAGTCATTTCCGTTAACGATGCGCAAGGCGACCAGGGCCACCATTCCGCACAGAAATGCGAGCCAGCTAGGTGCCCGGGCGTAGCTCCACGCGGCAATGCACAAGGCAACGCCTGGCCACCAGAACTCGACGGAGCTTCCGGCGACCAGAAACAGAATGCAGGCCAGGACCTCGTACAGCAGGCGACCAGAGTCGAACGCCCAGCACACCAGCGTGGCGATGAGGAACGTTGCCATGATGTTCAGCGGCCACCACACCCACGCGAGGCCGCCGAGGGCAATGAACGGGACCGTCGCTAGGGACCCGCACAGCGACAGGCGCAGAGCGACACGTGGAAACGTCCCGGGTACGCTGCGCGCCAGGTTAAAGCCGAGGACGACTGCAAAGATCGGCATGACCATCCGGCCAAGGTCAAACGCAAGGAGCACTCGGTCCTGGAGCAGATACTTGTTGACGTGGTCGGCCACCATCAACAACAACGCAAGCCACTTCAATGCCTCCACTGCGCCGTCGGTAAGGCGAAGCGCTGGCAACGCTGGCCAGCGCCTCGCTCGGACCGCAACCGTCGTCATCCCGTCTGGCCTCGGCGCCTGTGCTCTCAGCGACTGCGCTCTTTGCTGCGCGCGTGTTCGCGGACAACTTCGGGGCGGAGCTCTTCCCGCGGTGCGTTGCGGTCGTAGACCTTGACCAGCGGTTGGCGTGCGTCGGTTCGGTCGGCCGCGGCCGTCAGCTCCTTGCGGACCTCGTCGCGGACCTTGTCAAGCCGGTTGACGTCCCAGGCGTTCCGGTCGACGACAATTTCGGTCGTGCCCACGACCTTGCCTTGCGGGTCACGCTCTTTGACGGGGACAGTCACCTTTTGCCTGCCCTGGTAGGCAAGCGCGACGTCATCGCCGACCTTGGCAGCGCTCTCCTGGATCGCACGGCGCAGGTCGACGCCCCAGATCTCCTTCTCGCCTTTCGGGGTCTGCAGCTTTACGAAGTAGCTACTGGCGTTGTCGGGGTTGTTCTCGTACGGCGCCTGGCCGTGCGCGAGGATCTTGCCGACGTGAACGCGGTTGTTTTGAAAGCGGGCTGCCGCAACGTCAGCGGCCATGTTCACGGCTTGCTCCGAATCGCCGCGCTCGCGAAGGATCGCCTTCAGCGATTCAACCGCCTGGCGCTGCTGACCGCTCAGCGTGCGATGGTGCTCGTCGATGACCGCACTCCTGTCGATCGACACCTCTGGCTCGGCCGCACGTTGACGCGCGGCCATCTGCTCAACGATGTTGGTCGCAGGCCGCTCGGCACTCTTCGTCGACTCCTTGCGCAGCTCTTCCAGCTTGGCCAGATCGACCGCCTTCGGCTGGAATCCGTCGACCTCGAGGCCGCGCAGGGATGCCTGCAGCCAGACGACCCGCTTGAACTCTTCGGTGCCTTTGACCTTGACCGCATCCCAACCCTTGGCCTGTGCCAGCTCGACCATCGACTTGGCGACCTCAGGATCGTTGTGGTTGGTCGCCAAGCGCTTGCCCTTGTCCTCGAAGGCAAGGCGGTTTTCCTCCTCGCGATAGAAATACTTGTTCTCGGCCTGAATGAAGCGCTTGCGAATCGACTCAGGCGTGAGGAACTCTGACTCCCTTGGTTCGGGCTGCCCGCGGTCGGCTTCCCGCTGTTCGCGATCCACGGAGTTGTCGGCCTTGACGGGAGACTTTAGGACCTCCGCGTCGTCTCCGTCGATGAACCTCGGCTTGTCAATATCGCCCGGCCTGTACTTCTCCCACAGGTCGGCGGCGCTTTGCCAAGCCTGACTAGCGAGCCTTTCGAGGTCGCGCATCACGTCGCCCAGATCGTCCCGGTCCTTCCAGCCCCGCTCTTTGAGCTCGGACTTGGCCATACGGTCGTCGAGCGACTTCGCCAGACGCTCGCTGCTCTCTGGTTCTGGCGCACCCATCTCCCGCATGTCAGCCGCCTTGCGATCCTCCTTGTTGGCTTGAAGGCGCTGGTCGTTCTCGTAGGCCAGCGTTGCAGCCATCGAGGTGGTCGGCTCCTGACGCGACAACTCGTCCTTCGAGCCCTTTTCGGCCGCAATCACCTCGCCGATCGCCACCAGAGCTTGGAGGCGGTCCGACTCGCCGTCGATCGACTTCAGCGACGTCAAGGTCCGCGTCGCCCAGCCGACTGGCCCCTTGTCGGGCTCTGGCTGGTCACGCTCAATCTCGCGCAATGCCGCAGCGCTTTTTTCGCGTGCGTCAGGCACCTTGGTGGCCAAGGCCACGGCTTCGGCAACCGAAGGACCGATGCGCTTAAGTGCTTGGTCGTACTCCTGGTCGGCCGATGCCTTTCGTGCCATGGCGGCCATAGCCTTGTCACTCTCGCCGACGTCGTCGATGGGATGAAGTGCCTCGACATCTGCCCGAGCGCGATCGGCCGCAGGCTTCGCTTGTCCAGAGCCGGACTCGCGCCCCTCGATCTCCTTGCGATCGGCGACGTCTGCCCTGGTCGGCGTGGAAACCTCGGTGTCATACAGAGCCTTGGCGCTGTTCATGCCGCGATTGACAGCATCAAGACCCGAAACCAGAGCAACACCCTGCGCGCCCGCCTGCAAGGCCGGGCCGCCGATCCCTGCGCTCATGGCGACGCTGGCCGCGGCGCCGGCGACGTCAATCGCCCGGACCTCCTTGCCTTGGGCGACATCGGCCGCGATCTTGGCGGCGTCAGCGACCCCGACGGACTGCGCTGCCCCGCGCACAAGAGGGCTACCAAGGTCGGCAAGCTGAGCGGCGTGAGCGGCTCCCACCACACCGTCTCGGGCGGTCAGCTTGTCCCCATCGGACGCCTTGTCCGGCTGGTTCTCGAGTTCAGACATCACAGACTCCCCATCACGTCGCTCGTCCCACCACGAAACTCGCGTGTGTCGACGCCGACAGTCTCAATCTCGATGCGTCGATTCATCGCACGACCCTGTGGCGTCGCATTGCTGGCGATTCGGCCGCCGGCAGCCAGGAAGCTCACGCGGATCTTTGCGGCAGGCACTCCGTTACTCAGCAAAAACGCTTGAGCGCAGTTCGCGCGTCGAAGGGCAATCGCACGGTCCGCCGCGTTGTCGGACTGGGCGTCTGTCCGGCCTCTGACATCGATGCGTGCTGCCGTGCGTGCCATGGTCAGCAGCGTGTCTTGGAAGGCGGGTGTCGGGCTGAACTCAGCCTTGGCGAACGCCTGCGTGACCCGGAAGACGACCGCCCTTTCCTTGATTTCATATGCTTCGAGGTCGCCTCTCGCCAGATTCTGCGAAACCGGCCGTGCGGGCGCTGATCTCCGGGCAGGTTCGATCGAGGCCGGCGCCGCTGGTACCGCGCGCGGACCTGCAACGTCGGTAGTCGCAGCGATGGTGCTGAGCTGGACGACGTACGTCTTCAGCTTGGTGATCTCGCCTTGGAGGTACGCGACCTGTCGGCTCAGCGCACTGCGATCAGCCGCAGCTGCCTGTTCCTCCCCGGTGCGTACGCGGTACTCTGAGATGCGTGCTTCGGAATTGACCGGCTTGCGGCTGGCGCCGTCCGGCGTCACGGGTTTCGGGACGGACGAGCATGCGGCGACCGCAGAAGCCGCGACGATTGAAAACAATACCTTTTGCATTTCGAACTCCGTTCGGTGAGACGTCGGCCTAGATCAGATGTCAATCGCAGAAATGTCGACCGCGCGACTTCGCCGGGCGGTCTGCGGTGGTTCCAGCGAATTGCCTGCCATCCGCGAGGGGGGACTTGCCCGCGCTGGCGTTGTCGCGCGCGAAGGGACGACGACATTGGGTTCGTCGACGACCTCTCCGATTGAGGCCGACTCCAAAGGCCTCATTGCTTCGCCGGTCGGGTTCGCCCACACAAGGTCAGCGAAGAAAGCGTCGTTCACCGCCTCCGCCTCGCTCACCAGCGGGTGCTTTGAGTCAGCGAACTTCGGAAGATCACTACCTGTCGTCACGAGTCGGCCAACCGCGATTGCCTCGCCCAACGTCATCGGCCGGGAGCGAGACTCCAACTTCGCGACGTGACGATCGAAGTCGACCTTGGGCACCGGCACCGAGAGTTGGCCCAACATGAAGGCGGCGTCCTCAAGCTGGGCCTGCGTCGGCATGGCTTTACCGAGCGCCTTAAGGACGGGACTCAACGCCTTTAGGCGGTCAATGAAGGTCTCGTCAGAGAAGTACCGTGCCTTGTCGCAGAGGATCGGCTTGGTGTTCTCGACAATGATGATCTCGCGGTCCTGGCCGAGCTCTTTAAGCTCTTGCGGAAGCATCAGCGCACGCCTTTGGTCCGACGTGTTCTCGCTATTCGACCCAGCCGAGTTGCCACCCCAGGCTCGTGGACGGCTCTCCCCTGTCGAGATCGCTTTCTCGGTGAAGGTACCGAGCATTTCTGAATACTCGTTTGCGTCCTTCTGCTCACGAGGCGGATAGAGGATCTGCAGCGCGTGGTTCGTCACGAAAGTACGTGTGTCCTTCTCGCCGTAGACGGATTCAAGCTGTGAGATGCTTTGAATGATTGGCAGCAGCCGGATGTTGTAGCCGGCGATGTAGGCCACCGACTTGGCGATGATCGCCACCTTGCCGATCGCGGTGAATTCGTCGAGGATCAACAGGCACGGGTGCTTGAGATCGGGGTTGTCTGCGGGAAGCTGCTTGGTGTTGAGGTTGATGAGCTGCGAGAAGAAGAGGTTCATGAGCAACGCGGCGTCGGCTAGCCGGTTGGGCTGAATCCCAAGATAGATCGACATGCGCTTCTTGCGAACGTCCGTGACGTCGAAGTCCGAGGCGCTCGTGGCCGCGTCCACGATGGGGTTCGCAAAGATTGTCAGCGGCGCGTTGAACGTGGCCAGGATGCTGGCCATCGTGTTCTCAGAGGTTGCGCAGAAGCGGTTCAAAGCGTCGAGGCACTCCTCACTGAGTGCGTGCGGACCGTTCTGACGGCCGACCATCAACTCCTGCAGGTAGTCCCGGATTGGCCTGCCCTTGCCGGAGGACTGACGTAGCAGCTCGCCGAGCGTGCAGGGCAGGCCTTCGGTGTCCAGGAGGTAGAGCGTCAGGCCAAGGAACAGGTTGCGAGCCGAGTCGTTCCAGAACGAGTCCTTGTTCTCCCCCGCTGGATAGAGCGCCTGGCTGATCGCCAGCGTGTCGCCAACGCGGAAGTTCTTGTCGCGGCTGATGCCGTCGAGAGGGTTCCAGCGATGCGTGTGCCCGTCCTCTGCGAACGGGTTGAACAAGTAGACCTGCTGGCCGTGCTGCTTCCGAAACTTCGATGTGTACTTGAAGTTCTCGAGCTTGATGTCGAGCACGACGACCGAGCCCGAGTAGTTCAATAGGTTCGGGATGACGATCGCCACGCCCTTGCCCGACCGGGTCGGGGCGGCGAGCAGCACGAACTGCTGACCGCTGTAGATCAGGTAGCGGCCTTCGTACTTTCCAACGATGACGCCCTGTTCCGCAAAGAGCTTGGCCTTGCGGACTTCGCCGGAGTTGGCGAAGCGGGCGTCGCCGTGAAGGGAGCGGCGTTTGCCAGTCGTCGCGCCCCAGATCAGCATGGGGACGACGTAGACCAAGAACAGTGCAAGGCCGCCGGCCAGCTGAAGGCGCTTGCGTTGCACGGGGTCCGCGCTGTACCAGTGCCAGTAGCTCGCCCAGGTATCCAGCCCCACGTCAGTCGGCGCTGTCTTGCTCACGAGGAAATACGCGACGCCGGCGGCGTACTCGACGGCGAAGAATCCAACGGCGATGTATGCAATCACGGCCAGGCCGATCGCGAGCTTGGCGGACTTGCTCATGGCTTACGCGTGGTGAAGCGTGGCATCGCCGAATCGCGCGAGCAGCTTGGCGACGGGATCAAAGTGCACCTCGGCGACAAAACGGTCCTTGCGCACGGCCAGGCTGCCTTCGTAGGCTGGCTTGGCCACGACATGCACGATGACGTCGATGGTCAACGCGACAAGCCGCTTCAGTGCGGGCGCGTCATAGATCGCGGCCTGCTCGTGCTCCTTGCACATGAAGACGTAGCGTTCTGCAGCGAGCGCGCAAGACTCGGCGTGGAAGGACGTGATCGAGCCGCTGTGGCCGGTCGTAAGGAGCTTCAGGAAGTCGAACGCTTCGGCACCGCGCAGCTCGGCCAGAAGGACGCGGTCGGGCTTCATGCGCATGCTGCTGGCGATGAGGTCCGAGGGGGTGATCTGCGCGACGCCCTGGCCACCCTTGCTGTAGAGCATGTGGACCCGGTTGTCATGGCGAGGGAGGAAGAGCTCGCGGACGTCCTCGATCGTGATCAGGCGCTCCGAGAGGGGAATGCTCTGGCAGACCGTCTTCATCAGCGTCGTCTTGCCCGAGCCGGTGTCGCCGACCACGGCAATGTTCTTTTTAGCCAGCACCGCGGCGCGGAAGAAGTCCGCCAACTGGTTCGATTCGAGCAGGCGCACGAGCTCGACATCGTCGACGCCGAGGTCTTGCCGTCGCGCATCGAGCTCGGCAGGTCGCGCCCACACGTAGCGCGAGAACGTTCCATCTCGCTCGTAATCTTCGAACGAGCGGATGGAAGGCGAGGGTTTGCGGATGGAGATGGAGATCGAGTCGCTCTCGACCGCGGGCGGCACGACGATCTGGATCCGCTCACCGTCAGGCAGCATCGCCGAAAGGATCGGCTTGCTCGGACCAACTTCCTGATCGGTATAGGTAGCGACGGCGTTGGCCAGCGCGAGGCAGCGCTCGAGCGTGATCTGTGGCGCCTCGTGGGACACCCAGTTCGGACCGGTTTCGACCAGCACGCGGCCAGGGCGATTTATGACAACCTCGGTTGCATCAACCTCGGCAAGGAAAGAGCCGAGCGGCCGGAGCAGCTCGCGCACAACCGTGTCGCGCGACAGGACGCTAACGGGCTCGAAGCGCATAAACGGTGCCGAAGTCGAGGTCGCGCGCGACGAAGATAGTTGCCCGGTCGCCTTGGTTCTTGTAGAGGGTCGGCTTGATGTTGATCGTGCTGTCGAGAATCTTCTCGGCCAGGCGGTTGCCGGTCTGCGAGCTGTTCTGAAAGACTGCCGTGCCTTGTGCACCACCGCCGCCCGTGGCAGCGGCCGTCTTGTAGGAGATCGCATCCTGGACGAGCGACAGCATGAACGCCGCGCCGACGCGCTCCCACCAGTGGTTGTCGACGTAGCCCTCCAGCCCGGACGTTCCCAACGCGTCCGCGGCGGGCGAGTTCAGGTTGATTACCACGCCGCCCGGCGTCTTGACCCGCGTCCACAGGACGAAGAGTCGTCGCTGACCCTGCACGACCGTCGCGCCATACTCGCCGACCGCCTCGGAGCCACGCTCGAGGAGTACCACGCGGCCGTTGTCGCTGTAGACGTTGGACGTCAGCACACAGGTGGCCATGCCAGCCAGGTCGCTCACCACGCGGGTGGACAGCGAGCAGTCGACCGTGCGGCCCTTTGGGAGTAGCAGGTTGCGGTCGCCAATCATTCCAGCCTGCACCAACGGCGTTTGCGACGGCGTCAGCAGGCTGCCGATCGACCCGGCTGGGCTCGGCGATGCACCGACCCCTCCTGCGGCAACCGGCGCCGCGGTCGAAGGAATCCCGCCGGCAGCCGTCGAGCCCTGGCCGCGCCCGAGCATCTCCTGCATCATCTGCAGGGTCTGCAGCGGGTTCGTCAAAGGTCCGGTAGGCGGCTGGCCTGTCGTGCCGGTCATGTTTCCGCTCACGACCATGACATCGCCGGCGAAGCGGCTTGGCGGTGTTCCCTGGCCAGACCCACCTTGGCCGGTCGGGCGGACCCCAATGGGTGGCGGTGCGACACCCGCGTTCACGCCCGCCTGGTTGCCAATGGCCGGCACGATTAGCTTGCCGTCCTTACAGACGCGCATGGCGCCACCCCCCGGCGCCGGCATGATCCCGCCGTCAGGCCCAATGAGGGCGGTGCTAGGCGTTCCATCGGAGCAAAGCGCGGACGCGCCTTGAGCGGCGCCGACGGCCTTGAGCGGCCCGTTCACCCCGGAGGCCGCCACTGGCAGCGGCGGCGGCGCGTCTGGGTCGAAGCTACGGCGAACGCCCACTTGAGCAGGCTTGTTCTCCGTCTTGCTCGCCACCTCGATGCGTGCCTCGCCCTCCTTCTTGGCCGCGCGCCACTTGTTGAGCGCGATCAAGCCTCCTGCCATCAGGAGCGCGAAGACCAGTACGACGAAGCCGATCTTCGCGCCCATATTGCCGGAAGTGCCACCACGGCTGTTGACGGATACGATCTCTGGCGGGTCGGCCTGCAGGGTCGAATTCGGACCGAAGTTAGATTGCTTGGCATCCATAACGGGTCCCTTAACGAAGATCGCGGCTAACGCCGTTAACCGTGACGCCGGCGACGGGGGCAACGCCGTCGACGTCGAACGAGTCGTTCCAAACGCCGACGACGGCCTCCCCGAGACGCAGGACGAAGCAGCGGCCCATCCGCTGCACCACAGCGATGTCGCCTTCCATGTGGAAGTTGATCCGCTGCTCTTCGGCGTTGGGCGAGATGTAGTAGATCGACGGCACTTCCCGATTTGCGGGAAACTTGAAGTAGGTAAACCGGCCGTCGTCAAAGACGAGCGTCGGCGCGATCTCGTCACCGCCCGTCAGCACTTGCATCGAGTAGTCCCAGTTGCGCGGAGTCGGCTTGGCGAGCGCGATGCGCTCGGCCACGATGGACTTGTCGTCGACCACGGGCGGCGCCTGCATGGACCCCAAGCTCAGAAGGCCAGGCGGCAGACTCGGCGCCTTCATCGGATAGCGAAAGATCACCCGATACATCGGCTCCGCACGCAGGGCGTGCCTGCTGTCCCGGTCGGAGACCGGGTCCTTCAAGACCTTGAATGCGAAGCTGTAGTCGCGCTTGTCGGTCTTGAGCTCGAGGTTGTTGCTGGTCGCGTGTTCCTTGGGCTTGACCCAAATCTGGTTCGTGCCGGCATCCGCCCGAACGCACCACTCGAGCTCGGGCTTGCTGCAGTCGGCCGAGAAGCCAGTTGCTGCCACCGCGATACGTTCGTCTTCGGCGAGGACGAGCCGAGTCACTGAGCCGCGCTGCACCGTCACAAGCGTGACCTGGTCAGGCTTGTACGTGACGAACCGGACTCTTGAGTCGCTCGCCCCTGGCTCCGGGGTCTCGGCCGCGTGCGCTGCGGCTGAAGCAGCGAGCAAGCTGGCCGTCAGGATCCGCGCGCATCTCATGGCGCGACTCCGGCGGAAGTTCCTTTCGGCTGAACTGCCGTCGCGATCTCGGGGTCAAGGCGATAGCTCAGCACTCGGTAGCCCAGGGGGTTCTGAATGAGGTCCTTCTCCTTGCCGAACATTGACGGCTTGTATTCGAAGGCGATGGTGGCGACGAAGTACTGGGGCGCGTCGATGGTGTCGGCTTCGACACGCTTGGCCGTCTTCTCGAATCGGACGACGGCCCGCTGGCCGGCATCGTCAGATGCAAGCGTGACGCTCAGGACGCGGACTCGGAGCTCGACGCCTGATCCGAACTTCTTGTCCCGGGCATTGGCGCCGTCGTAGACCTTGGAGAACTCGCGTCCCACCGGGTCGCTGCTGAGCGAAAGCACCGTGTCGTAGTCGGACTGCAGGAGCTTCCAGCTGTACGACTCCCGTGCCACGACGTAGCGCTGCGACCAGTGCTTGTCGAGCAGCTCCTGATACCCGGTGGGGGCGCGGTCGTCGGCCGCGCTCACCAGCTGGACGTTGCCGGTCGCTCGGTCGGCTTCGAACACGTAGGGGACGACACGCTTGAAGGGCGCCATTGATGCCATACCAATTACCGCGGCGACGGCGAGGATGCCGAAGCCCCCTGCGACGATCCAGGCGCGCCGCTCGGAGCGCTCGTACCGCTGCTGCCGGTCGGCCTCCCAGTCTTGGCCAGCACGATAGAAGCTGGCCTCTTCGCCTGACTTGACAGCCTTTGCCTTGCCCATGCTTGTTCTCCGGTTGCAGCTCGATTTCGGGTCGTGTTCGGTTTAGTGAGGCACGTAGGTCCAGGTGTCGAGGACGTTCGCCGGGTTGTTCAACGAACGCAGTGCCCGCTCGCGCTGCTGCTGTGCAAGGAGCCGGTCCTGCGACTCCGCGAGGGCGCGCATCAGGGCGATGCGGTTCGCGTCGTTGGTGATCTGCGCTGTCTCGGAGCCAATGCGTGCTTGCAGCTCGGCGATCGCCTTTGGGTCGCTCGTCGTGTTGATACTTCCTTGCAGCGACTGGATCTGAGCCGTGCGCTGCGAGATCATGTCGAGCGCTGACTGGTAGTTCGTGGTGTTCTGCGCGTTCGTCACCAGCGACGCCTGGCACAGACGTAGCGCTTCACCGACGCGATCGGCACAGTCGTAAATTGCCGTGGCGTTGCGCAGGGCCCGCGCAGAGTTGCTCAGCCCTGCGATGCCGTTGGCGTTGATCGACGAGTACGCCGTCATCAGCTGCGTTCCGCCAGGCACGGCTTGCTGCAATGCTGGGTTGTTGAGGATGTCGCCCAGGTTGCGAGTGCCGGTCACCGCGTTGTATTCACGCACGAGCTGCTGGTATTGCTGCAGCATCTGCGTGTACTGGTCAGTCATCTGACCGTATTGCTGGCCCCACGCAACGACCTGCTGGATCGCCTGCGTGAGTGATGCGACGTCTATCACGGGAATTCCGGCGTTCGCCGCCGTGCCTCCGAGCAGGCCAAACCCCAGCGC
>Ga0209724_1001485_pt1 | contig 21247 bp, 12 predicted proteins | sample grotaG_FD_184143 | JGI IMG/M metagenome (GOLD analysis project Ga0209724, IMG submission 184143) | Glacier valley bacterial and archeal communities from Borup Fiord, Nunavut, Canada, to study Microbial Dark Matter (Phase II) -... | ecosystem: Environmental > Aquatic > Freshwater > Ice > Glacier ...
ACAACAAAAAGACCGGTAGCAATGAGGCGGTGAATGTGAAAACCTATGGCGATTACCGCGAGATGTTATTGAATAAGGATATCGATGCGGTGATGATCTCAACACCCGACCACTGGCATTCGCAACCTGCTATTGAAGCTGCGCTTGCCGGAAAAGATGTTTATCTCCAAAAACCAACTTCATTGACGATTGCTGAAGGAAGAATGTTGGTAGATGTGGTCAAAAAAAAGGGAACCATCCTGCAGGTTGGAACGCAGCAACGCGCAATGCCGCAGTTTCGGATTGCAGCAGAACTGGTGCGCAATGGCAGAATCGGGAAATTGCATACAGTGAGAATCGGTCTGCCTGGTGATCCTGCAGGTCCGGAAGCTCCTGAAATGCCGGTTCCCAAAAATTTGAATTACGACATGTGGCTCGGTTCAACACCAGAGGTTTACTACACCGAAACACGTGTTCATCCGCAAAACAGCATGTCCGATCGTCCGGGATGGTTACGTTGCGAACAATTTGGGGCTGGTATGATAACCGGTTGGGGACAGCACCATTTCGATTCTGCCGCGTGGGGAATGGATACCGAATATACAGGTCCGATATCAGTCAATTCAATGGCCCAGTTTCCAAAATCCGGACTCTGGGATGTTCATGGTGAATTTATCGCGGTTGCGGAATATAAAAACGGTATCACAATGATCACAAGCGGGGGCTATCCAAACGGAATCAGGTATGAAGGCTCCGAAGGATGGATCTTTGTTACACGCGGTGATTATACAGCTTCAGCGAGTGATCCTATTGCGAAAGGCAAGAGCAGCAAAGCGCTCGATGCCAGCGATCCTAAAATTCTTTCCTCCATCATCAAAGAAAATGAAATTCATCTGTATAAAATAGATAATCAGCATGGTAACTGGCTCGATTGTATCAAGACCCGTAAAACCCCTATTTCACCTGTCGAGATTGGTCATCGTGCCTGCTCTATTTGTCTGATAACTCATATTTCGATGAAACTGGGGCGCAAATTAGATTGGAATCCCGAAACGGAAATGTTTGTCAAGGATGATGAAGCCAATAAAATGCTTTCAAGATCGCAGCGTTTCCCATATGGAACGAGTTATATTAAAATGTAATTTACCACATAGTCACATAGAACACAATAGTTTAAAATCTATGTGGTCTATGTGCCTATGTGGTAAAAATGAAAATTCATAAATAATTTAGAATATGATTAAAATAAAACATTCAGCGATCCTTATTATTTTAATGATTGGGTTTTCCCAAATCCAGGCAGCAAAAATTACAGCTGTTAAGGTCGGTTCAAAAATAAATGTCACCATCGACGGGAAGTATTTCACGAGTTATATTTTCTCTTCCGACGAAAAGTATCCCTTTTTCTATCCTGTGAACGGTCCGCTTTCAGGTGGCTCGGTCACCTCGATGCGGAATGGCGATTACCCTCACCACAGTTCCCTTTTTTTTGGATGTGATATGGTGAATGGGGGGAACTATTGGCAGGAAGGGTTGGAAAGAGGACGGATCATCTCAGTAAATGCTGAAATTCTTCAGGAAGGGGGCGATACCGTCGTAATTTCTGACGAGTGCATCTGGAGCCGTCCTGGAGCTATTTCACCTGTAAAAGACAGTCGAAAGATTACGATTACTTCACCATCGGCCAATGTTCGTCAGATGGATGTCGAAATAACAATGGAGATGCTCATTGATGTTCATATCCGAAAAACTAATCACTCTCTTTTTAGCGCACGCATGGCCGCGGATCTTGCCGTCAAAAACGGGGGAACGATGGTCAATTCAGAAGGGGCAAAAGGGGAAAAGGATACTTTTGGCAAACCATCGCCTTGGATCGATTTTTCAGGGAAAAGAGGGGACTTTATTGAAGGTTTGGCAATACTGCAACACCCATCAAATCCCGGGTATCCGTCTCCATGGTTTACACGCGATTATGGATTTATTTCGCCCACACCAATGTACTGGCCGCAAAACGGGGAGGAGACTTTTATGAAGAAGGGAGAAACTCTTCTACTCCGGTACCGTGTATTCGTACATGGTGGTACCTCGGAAGACTCGAAAATTGGTGATCTGTTCGAAAAATACAAAAAAGAAAACTGAGTGTTTTTCGAATTTAACAAGTGGGCAAAAACGACTACTCTTAATAATTGGAAGGATAAAATTTAGTCTTAATTTAGCGGGATCTCCTTTTTCCGGTTTCGGATACCAGGTGATCCCGCTAAATCATTTTTACCAATGGAAAAGATTGATGATTAATGAGGAATAAATATCTAATAAATAAATATTTACCAACGAAAGATCAGAAATGAAAAGATCATTATTACCAGTTATGGCACTTGCAGTTACGATTGCTTTAAGTTCGTGTGGAGGTGGCGGAAAACCCGCTAAAAAGGAAGATTTAAAACCTGCTCCATTTACTGGAGCAAAAGGTGAGGTAAAGATTATGACGCTCGATCCGGGTCATTTTCACGCAGCACTTGTCCAAAAAAATATGTATGACCAGGTTAGTCCTGATGTTTTCGTGTATGCACCCGAGGGGAACGATTTGAAAGAGCACCTTAAACGAATTGAAGGTTACAATACAAGGACAGAAAGCCCGACGGCGTGGAATGAAAAAGTTTATACCGGAAGTGATTATCTGGAGAAGATGTTATCAGAAAAGCCAGGTAATGTAGTGGTGGTATCGGGGAACAACCGAATTAAAGCCGATTATATCAAAAAATCAGTCGAGGCCGGACTTAACGTGTTGGCCGATAAACCAATGGTGATCACCGCCAATGAATTTCCAGTACTTGAAGAAGCTTTTAACATTGCAAGGGACAAGGGTGTTTTGCTATATGATATTATGACTGAGCGTTTTTCGGTAACGACTGTTCTTCAGCGTGAACTTTCGATGTTGCCTGATGTCTTTGGTAAACTTGATTCCGGAACGGTGGAAAAACCGGCAGTCGAAAAAATAAGTGTTCATCATTTCTATAAAAGTGTATCCGGCAATACGTTGGTTCGTCCGGCATGGTTTTTTGATGTCGAACAACAGGGCGAGGGAATTGTTGATGTGACCACACACCTTGTCGATCTTGTGCAATGGGGTTGTTTTCCCGATCAAATAGTACAGAAATTAGATATTCAAATGATTGCAGCCAAGCGCTGGCCTACAATATTATCTAAAGACGAGTTTAAGGAAGTTACGAAGATGGAACAGTTTCCCGACTATCTTACTAAGGATGTTAAAGATGACAAATTGAATGTATTTGCCAATGGTGAGTTTGTTTATAAGATAAAAGGAGCCGTTTCAAAAGTGTCTGTCGTTTGGAACTATAAAGCCCCAGAGGGTACTGGCGATACCCACTATTCAATCATGCGTGGTTCACTTTCAAGTCTTGAGATCCGTCAGGGGGTTGAGGAAAAATACGATCCTACTTTGTACATCATTGCAAAAGAAGGGACCGATTTAAAAGCATTCGCTGCCAACCTGGATAAGGTTGTGAAGGCACTTCCCCAAACTGGACTTTCGATTGAAAATGTGGATAAAAGCACCTGGAAAGTGGTTATACCTGCAGCGCTTAAAGTTGGCCATGAGTCTCATTTTGCCCAGGTAACCGCCAAATATCTTGATTATTTGAAAGATGGAAAACTACCTGAATGGGAAGTTCCGAATATGATTACAAAATACTACACTACAACATTAGCGTTAAAGCTGGCTAAAGAGGCAAAATAGCTAATTCTGATTTTCACAAACAAAAGCGCCCGGATCACCGATCCGGGCGCTTTTGTTTGTGAAAAGTAATTTATTTGCAAAAAAATATATATATGCAAGTATCACAATACCAGTAGTTATTAAATATTTGTTGCAATATTGTTTAAAAAATAACAAAAAAGAATAAACAAAAATTGTTATTCTTCGTTATAATTTAAAAACGTTCAAGAAGGTATAACAATTTAATTTTTTAAGCCATGAAGAGTTCTTTTAATTTATTTGCATTTTTTTCGATAATGATTGTTTCGATCGCTTTTTTGAGTTGTGAGAAGGATAATAAATCCGATATCGTCATGACCAGCCATACCATCACAGATGTGGCGGCATCGAATTCTAATTTTTCATCACTGGTTCTGGCATTGAAAAGAGCTGGTTTGGATGATGAGCTGGCAAATCCTGCTTCCAGCTTTACTGTTTTTGCACCTACAAATGCTGCATTTGCGGCGCTTCTTACAGAACTTGGTGTTGCAACGATGAATGATATCCCTGTTGAAACGCTTACCAAAGTTTTGCTTTATCATGTCAAGTCGGGAAAATCAACCGCTTCACAGATAACTACTGGTTACTATTCAACTTTAGCAAGCGGACCTGTAACAGATTCACATCTTTCATTATATGTTGATATGACCACCACAAAGATCAACGGGCGGGCCAAAATTACACAAACGGATGTAATGGCTGATAACGGTGTTATTCATGCAATTGATAAAGTTCTGCTTCCTATGAGCATTTCCGATCATGCAGTAGCTAATCCTGTATTTACTTCGCTTGTTGCTGCGCTTACAAAAGCGAATCTTGTTACAGCCCTGGCAGATCCAACCAAAACTTATACTGTTTTTGCACCTACGAATGACGCATTTGCTTCATTGCTTATGACTCTGGGCGTTACACTAAACGACCTGTCGGCTTCAACACTGTCACCGATTCTTTTATACCATGTCGTTAATGGTTATGTTCCAGCCGCTGCTGTTACTGCTGGATATGTACCAACACTTAGCACTGCGTTTGGAAAAAATGTCTCACTTCAGATTAGTGTAACAGGAGGCGTCAAGCTTAATAACTCAGTGAATGTGATTGCGACCGATGTTGTTGCTACAAATGGAATCATACATGTAATAGACAAAGTTTTGTTACCACCAACTGTTGTGGAAATTGCCCAGCAGAACAGTATGTTTAGCACACTTGTTCTGGCCGTCATCAAAGCCGATCTGGCCACAACATTATCTGGTGCTGGTCCGTTTACAGTTTTTGCTCCAACTAATGAGGCATTTACAGCTCTGTTTACTTCATTGGGCGTAACCGGCATAGATGCGCTAAGCAAGGCGGCACTTACCCCAATTCTTCTGGCGCACGTTGTCAGCGGGAATGTTCAGTCGGGAAATCTTGCTTCTGGTAGTGTACCGACGTTGAATCCAGCTAAGTCACTTAGTGTTTTGGTTAGTAGCTCCGGTGTCACTATTGACGGCTCAATAAATGTAACAAAAGCTGACGTTCAGGGTAAAAATGGAGTGGTTCATGTAATCAATAAAGTCATTGTTCCTTAATATATAGTCCGATTACTCTTTGAGCGATTCCCCGGAGAAGTTTAGTCATAAAAATCCTTTATGTGGTTTAAATGTCAGGATGATAATTATTTATGAATAAACATTTCTTCGGGGAATTTTGGTATTTTTCGGGTTTCTTAAATCAACCGTTTTATTTTAAAGTTTTTATTTTTATTTGCAGAATATGTTTGTTTAATGACTAATTTAGTGATGATTATATTGACAATCACTCTGGTCCGCTCAGACTTAACTGGTTTTGGTATATTTTAGTCATTAGCATTTAGATAATATGTTTTTAATAAAGTGTTTCGAATATGTCAATTTATTCAATTAAGGATTTAGAAAAGTTATCAGGGATTAAAGCGCATACAATTAGAATATGGGAACAACGATATCATTTGATTGAACCTGGACGGACAGATACTAATATTCGATATTATTCTGACAATGATCTTGTTAAACTGATGAATGTTTCCATCTTGAACCAGAATGGATATAAGATTTCAAAAATTTCACAACTTAACGATAGTCAGATCAGTGAGATAATGTTGAATCTGAATAGTGAACTCCCTTCTTTGGGTACGCAAACAGAAAGTTTGGTGATGGCAATGATTGAAGTTGATGAACGTCATTTTAATCAGTTATTTGAGAAATCGGTTGCAAATTTGGGGTTTGAGAATACAATTGAACAGTTACTGTTCCCCTTTTTGGAACGAATTGGCGTTTTATGGTTGTCTGGTTCGATAAATCCTGCCCAAGAGCACTTTATCACGAGCCTGATCCGGCAAAAGCTGATTGCTGCAATTGACCATGAAGGCATAAAAACAGAGGGGACTCATCCGAGAATCTTATTTTATCTTCCTGAGGGTGAGTTTCACGAAATTGGATTGCTCTATTACAATTACCTGGCCCGAAAAGCCGATTTCGAAGTGCTGTATCTTGGAACGTCTGTTCCGTTCCGGGATATCGTTCGTGTTGATGAGATCAAGCCTGCTCAGATACTTTTTACCTCGTTTGTAACCTCCCCTGGTGCAGGTGTACTTGCAGATAAAATCAAAAAACTGAAGAAAACTTTTCCTGACAAAGCCGTTTTAGTGAGTGGATGGCAGGTTAAACAGGAGCAACCAAGGCTTCCGGAAAACTTTCTTAAAATAGCGTCATCCACCGAATTTAAGAAAGCTTTAGCGACTTATCTGAAGAAAGGGAAGATTAAATAAAACTGCTTGCGGTTTGCTACTCGAAGCTTGCAATCTTCAGCCAGTCGCCAACTGCATACTTCATGAAATCATTTATTTCAGGTAATCTCTGATAAAAATCTCTCTGTGTTTGTTAACTGTGTTTTCCCAATTCTCTTTCAGATAATTTGAAGGAGCATGATGCTTACGGTATGGAACGGTAAAGATTATTTTCTTACCTTTTGCCTGATTGACTGCTGCATAAACCGATGTTGAAGGACATGTAATGTCTATTAAACCAATTTCTGTAAGAATGATTGCTTTTGAGCCTTTCAGCATATGGGCCGCATCAAAATAAGGGAGTGTGGACAGCATTTTATTCTTATCACCTTTTGCTTCGAATGGTTGCGGCCAGCCGCCTTTCCGGCCAACCAGCGTTCCGCCCCAGTCGCACATGGCAGGTACCGTTGCAATAACTGCGCTTACCCGTTTGTCGAGACCTGCTGCAATCAATGCCTGACCGCCACCCTGACTTTCGCCGATTACGACAATTCGCTTTCCGTCCCATTCCGGCTGACTTGTGAGAAAATCGAGTGTCCTGATCAGGCGGAGATACATTCCCCGAAAGTAATTGTCTGTTTTAATTTCCATTCCTTGCAGGTAATAGTTTTTCAATTCCCCATTTTCAAGATTCGCGTAATATTCTTCAGTCTGTCCGTTCAACATTCCGTGTGCATTCAAATCAAAACACAGCGAACCTTTTCCCATTTTGGCATAGCGAAGCGCATTCCCAGGTTCCGAACGACACCATGACCCTTTTACACCTGCTGCATGAACTATCAGCACAATTGGCAACGATTTGGCTTTTGCTGATTCAGGTTTGGCAAAGTAACCTCTTGCCGGTTTCGGACCGGTGCAATTAATTTCCATATCAAAACAATTGAATCCATTTCCGTTTTCTTTCACGGAGACTTTTTTCGCATCCATTGGAAGTGCCCTAAGTGCCTTTTTTTCGTTCTTCCAGAATTGATCGAAATCTTTCGGGCGATTTGTGCCAGGCATAAACTTATCTGGATCAACGATCAAGCCGATACTGGCAGTTTCAGCTTTGGTACTTGCCTCAAATATAACGGACGATGGTTCATTCATCGTCTCATTAAATATTAAAAGCGTATCGCTAATAAATTTGATTTTTTGTTCCGAAAGCTGTTCGCTGTGGTTTCGGCGTATTTTAACTGTAACTGAATCAGTCGCGCGATCTTTTAAGAATAATGTTACTCTTACTTTCTGACCCTTTTTGTAAATACCTGATTCGTTAGATTGTCTGAGTTCAATATTCTGCCCCGTTGCAGTTGTAAGTAGACAGATTGAAAAGATAACTATAAATAGAAATTTGGAAATGGGTTTCATAAGTAATAGTTGGATATATTATGAACTTGGTGCAAATATAAAGAACAATAGGCAGGATAACCACATAGCCACATAGTACACAGTAGTAAAGATAGTGAAGCAAAACTATTGTTTACTATATGGTGCCAAGATTTTTAATCCAATTCAAACCACTTTGTTACCAATTCAGTTTTGTCTTCCGGTTCTTTGGAGTGCCTGAATTCGTTGGTTTTATGATTGTAAGTATAATCGTTTCCCCAGTCGGTGTGATTTTTCTGAACCTGCTGAATGGCGTCTGTGATAAAATAGAGTTCCTCGTTGGTCATGGTTGGATGGAGCGATAGTCTTATCCACCCTGGCTTGTGTGAAAGATCTCCAAAATTGATCAGCTGGGTGATCTGATTTGACTCGTCGTGGCTCACATCCAGCAAAAAGTGGCCGTATGTACCGGCACAGGCGCATCCCCCGCGCACCTGGATGCCGAATTTGTCATTCAGCAGTTTTACAGCCAGATTAAAATGGAGATGATCCAGGTAAAACGAGATGATCCCCAATCGTTCGCGGATATTGTTTGCCAGGATATGCAATCCTTCGATCTTTTCAAGTTCGGCAAAGGCGATCTGAACCAGCTCTTTTTCGCGTTTTTCAATATTCTCGATGCCCATGCTGTTTTTCAGTTCAATGCAGAGGGCTGTCCGAATAGCCTGCAAAAAGCCGGGTGTACCGCCATCTTCCCGTGCTTCGATGTCATCGACATATTTGAATTCGCCCCATGGATTTGTCCAGTCGACGGTTCCTCCGCCGGGGTTGTCGGGAACTGAATTGTTGTAAATCGCAGAATTAAAAACCAATACCCCGGAACTTCCGGGCCCGCCCAGGAATTTATGAGGCGAAAAGAAAATGGCATCCAGCGCCTGAAGCGGATCTTCGGGATGCATATCAATATTAACATAGGGCGCCGAAGCTGCAAAATCGATAAAACATAATCCACCGTTTTCATGCATGATCTTTGCCATTTCGTGATAGGGAGTGGCAATACCCGTAACATTTGAGCACGCTGTAAATGAACCGATTTTCATTTTTCGGTCCTTGTACTTCTCCAGTTCTAGTTTTAATTGATCAAGATCGACCAAAAGCTCCTTGTCCGGATAAAGTTGAACGATATCGGCAATGGTCTCCAGCCAGGAGGTGTGATTGGAGTGATGTTCCATATGTGTAATGAAAACCACGGGGCGTTCCTCCTTAGGTAAACAGTCAAGTTTATCGATTTTATGCATCGCCCTGAATCCGAGAATCCGCTGAAACTTGTTGATTACGGTTGTCATTCCTGATCCGGCCGTGATGATCACATCGTTCGGGCCGGCATTCACATGTTCTTTTATCTTTCTTTGCGCCAGGTGGTAGGCTTTTGTCATAAGCGTACCTGTTTCACTCGCTTCGGTATGTGTATTACCTACAAAGGGTCCAAACTGGTTCGTGATTCTTTCCTCGATGGGCCGGTATAGTCGGCCACTGGCAATCCAATCAGCATAAACGATCTTTTTCTCTCCGTAAGGGGACTGAAAAGTCTGGTCTATTCCGATGATGGCGTCCCTGTATTTTTTAAAATAGTTTTCCAAAGGTTGATTGTGATAGTTTGGGGCAATTTTAATAAGAATTAATGATAATAAGCATGAGTTTTATTCCTATCAATGGCGGTTAATTGGATTTATTTGTTGTAAAGCTCCGGTTATCTGAAAAAATGCAGGCGAAAGTCAGTCTTTGAGGTAGTTCTTTGCTTCGCCCTGGGGCAATCATATGTCTTAGCTCTTGTTTGACCATTCACCCGGTGCGCTCGTATGTCTTTGTTTGATCATTCGCCACTGAGCGAACGATTGAACTTGGTCTCGTTTGAATATTTGCCCCGTGATGAATGGGAATTCAAAGAGGTATTCAATAGTCTGCATGTATACAACACTTTTAGAATTATGGCGAAAATAAGTAATCAAAAATACATGCTGCAAAATGGTGCGGAGAAAGCTGATTCTCAATTAAATTTTCACTAACTTTTGCCCTTGTAAATTAACGTAACTAATCACCATGGCATATTCGTTGAAAATCATGCTGCTGGCATTTTTATCAGGTGGTTTTTTTGTTTCAAAAGGGCAGGTACTTACCATTCAGGATGCGGTTGATCAATCTATCTTAAACAATGCGCAGATCAACCAGATGCGGTCGCAGTTAAAACAAAAGAATGAAACCTGGAGAATGCAGACCGGGATTTCTGCTCCCGAAGCCAGTTATATGAAGGAAGGAATGAATGGTAAAACGGCAGATCCTTTTCAGGAGCAGCGCCTTACTGTTTCTCAAACGGTTGACTTTCCGCTGACAACTTTCTATCGTCTGAAAGCGATCAGAGAGGAGGGAAAGGCAATGGAATTCTCAATTAAGGCAGAAGAGCGAGTTGTAAAAGTTGGCGTTAAAACCCGTTACATTGAAGTGCTTTATGCGCTTCACCTTCAAAAACTACGCGACCAACAACTAAAACTGGCCACTGAATTGTACAATGCGGTTTATACACAATTCGAAACCGGCATGGGAAATGGTATGGACCTCACCAAAGCTGAATTGCAGGTGGCTGAAGCGAATAATGATATTGATGATGCCCGGAGACAATTGCACCTGGCTCGGTACGGACTATTTAACCTGATGGGTCTTCCACCTGAAAACCAGAAATACACAATTCAATTCATGGATAGCCTCAGGAGTACCGATGTGGATATTTCGCAGATTCAGGCATTGGCGGTGCTGACCGATCAGCCTTTGTATAAATCATCAACCACAGAACTTACTGCATCCAACTATTTTTTGAAAGAAGCGAAAAGCAATATTCTTCCCGACATCCGCTTCAATTTGTATAAACAGGATTACGGAACCGGGTACAATTTCAATGGGTTTGAAGTCGGACTGAGTTTCCCGATCTGGTATCCGCTTGAGCAAAAGGGGCGTATTAGTACTACACTGGCCCGACAGGACGAAATTCGGTGGAAGCAGCAGGAAATCAAGCTTGACATGAAAAAACAAATCGAACATGCCTGGCACAGTTATGAAGTGAGCCGGTCGACAATTAAGCGGTACGACGAAACCATCCGCAGCAAAGCAGAAAAATTGCAGGCACTCACCCTGACAGCTTATCGCCTTGGTGAGGTTGATTTACTGAACCTTATCAGTGCTCAACAAATCTACCTCAACAGCCAGCAGCGCTACTTATCATCTCTCCGCGATTTCTATATTCAGCTTGTTGAACTCGAAAAGTTCCTCGATAAAGACCTTGTTTATTAGTAAGTTATTTGCTAAATAATTGTCCTATGAAAAAACTTCAATTCTTCAGACGTTTGGGTTTGATAAATCTCCTATCTTTCCTGTTAATCATCATTTATTCATGTGGAGGCAAGCAAGAACCTGTTCAAAAGGAAAAAGGAGCCTCCGATTCGCCACCTTCTGTTTCAGGAATAAAACCCGAAAATCTTGTCAAGCTTTCAGCTCAGGAGATCACTGAGTTAAAAATTCAAACAATAGCGGTTACCAGTAGTCTGGCAAATTATAGTATTGCCGTTCCTGGAGCGGTGTTCCCCGCACCCAATCATGTAAGCATCATCAGTACACCAATCAATGGACGCATCAGCCGTATTGCAATTCAGGAAGGTGAGGTGGTAAGAATCGGGCAGGAATTATTTAGCATCGAGAGTCTTGAATTTGGCAATATGGTTTCAGAGTATCTCCAGGCAGTTTCCGAAGAAACCTTTCAGACCTCACGACTGCATCGGCTCGAACAGCTGGTTGAACAAACGATCAGTTCGAAAAGTGAACTTGATCGTGCCAGTTCTGATTATCAGCGTGCCAAGACAACCGTTATCGCAGCTGTCTCAAAATTGAAGGCCATTGGCGTACCCTCCAATGAAATTAATGCGTTTCGAACGGCGGAAAGTATCGATCCTACCCTCAAAATTCATTCGCCTATTGGCGGCAGTCTCGATCAACGCTCGGTAGAGCTTGGTCAGTCGGTGAATGCCCTTCAGATGCTTGCACGGGTTTTAGATATCAGTCATGTGCTGGTTAGGGGTTACGTTTCTCCTGAAGACGCACGTTATATATTGATGGGCGATTCGGTAAAGATATCGCGTCGTCAAAACGATCCGTTTGAGCTGAAAGCGGTCGTTACTTCAATTAATCCCGGTCTCGATGAAAATAATCGTTCAGTGGTGGTTAATGTGTTGCTGGCCAGCAAGGATAATTGGCCGAAACCGGGTGAAAACCTTCGATTGTCAATTAGTACCTCTTCCCAGACTGAAGTTATAACAATCCCTATTGAAGCTTTGACCTACGAAGGAAATGATCCGATTGTTTTTGTGAAGATCAGTGAATCAACTTTTGAAAAACGGAGGGTTGTTGTTCCGGAGTTTCGTGATAAATATGCGGTGATACAAAAAGGACTTGAGAAAAATGAAAGGTTAGCTGTAACACAGATTTTTAGTCTCAAAGCCCTTTCCCGTTTCGATAAAATTGCTGAAGAATAGAACTTTACCTGAAATCTGAAAATATGCTCAACCAAATAATCACATTCAGTGTCAGACAAAAGTTTATCGCGCTTTCATTGGTTCTACTGATGGCAGTAGCCGGTTATTTTTCGCTGATCAAGTTGCCTATTAACTCATTGCCAGATGTTACACCTGTTCAGGTTTTGGTAATCACCAAAGCTGGAAGGTTTTCTCCATTTGATGTCGAAAAGCTGGTTAGCTATCCGATTGAAACGGCGATGAATGGTTTGCCTGATGTAAAACAGGTTCGCTCAACCTCGCAATTTGCACTGTCGGCTGTTACCATCGAATTTGAAGAAGGAACCGATATTTACTTTGCACGGCAAATGGTCAGTCAAAGGCTGCAGTCCATTTCCTCCGATTTGCCTCCCGATGTTTCGGCACCGCAACTGGGGCCCATCTCAACTGCACTCGGCGAAATATTTCAGTACGCTGTTCGCGGAGAGAATAAATCGCTCACCGAACTGCGCGAAATCCAGGACTGGCTGATTGTTCCCCAGCTAAAAGTGGTGAAGGGAGTGACCGAAATCAATTCATTCGGTGGTTTCGTGAAGCAATATGAAGTAATCATTGCCCCGGAGAAAATTCGCACTTTTGGAATCGGGATCAAAGAAATTATTGATGCAATAGCGAATAACAACAGCGTCTCAGGAGGTAATTTTCTGGAACACAACCGTGAGCAATACATCATTCGCGGGTATGGACAAATCAACAAAGCCGACGATATCCGAAATATCATTATCCGGAACATCAATAACAAACCAGTCTTTATTAAAGATATTGCCGATGTAGTGATCGGAACTCAAATCCGTCAGGGTGGAGTTACGCAGGATGGCAAAGGCGAAATTGTGAGCGGCATCGTGATGATGCTCCGGGGTGGAAACGGGCGTGAGGTGATTGCTGATATTGAAAAGAAGATTAATGAAATCAACAAGTCGCTTCCGGAGGGTATTCAGATTGAAAAATTCTACGATCAGTCAGATTTGATTGACCGCACAACTGCTACTATCTCGACCAATCTGGTTGAGGGAGGTTTCCTGGTTATTGTTGTATTACTGTTGTTGCTTGGAGAAATCTCAGGTGCCTTAATCGTCGCAATGGTGATTCCATTTTCGATGTTATTCGCTTTTATTGGAATGCGCGAATTTGGATTGGCAGCCAACCTGATGAGTTTGGGCGCCATCGACTTTGGGATGGTCGTCGATGGATCGGTGGTGATGATTGAAAACATTGTTCACCGTCTGCAACAAAACAAAAATCAAAATACGGATGATCTGATTATATCTGCTTCCAAACAGGTTGTCAGGCCTATATTTTTCGGTGTATTAATTATTCTGATGGTCTACGTGCCCATCATGACCTTTAGCGGGATGGAGGGTATTTTATACCGACCGATGGCGATCACTGTGGCCGCTGCGGTTTTGGGTTCTTTGCTGCTTGCCCTGATTTTTGTGCCGGCCATTTCGTCACTGATTTTCAGAAAAGGGGTCAAAGTTCGCCGTAATTATCTTATCGACTGGATTAAACCCAGGTATAAGAGCGGTCTGGAGGAACACATCGACCGCCGGATCTCTGTAAGCATCTCAGCCGCGATTATTTTTGGACTTTCGATGATCGTGATGAGCCGGCTCGGAACTGAATTTCTTCCGGAACTCGATGAAGGATCCATCCTGGTTGAACAGGTCAGAATGCCATCGGTGACACTGAAAGAGTCGATGGACAATGCCAACTGGCTGGCTGGAAAACTGATTGAGAATATTCCTGAAATCAAAACGGTGGTTCCGAAAACGGGTCGTTCGGACCTCGCGAACGATTGGATGGGTGTACATCAGACTGACGTTTGGATCGTACTGAAACCTGCCGATGAGTGGAGAAATGGAATGACGAAGGAAGACATTATTACTCAAATTGAACCCTATCTGAAGACGGAACCCGGGTTGGCCTATAATTTCACCCAGCCAATTGCCATGCGCGTCGATGAATTGACAAGTGGTGTAAAATCAGATCTGGCTGTAAAAATTTATGGCGAAGACCTCGATTCGCTTAATCAAATAGGTGAAAATATTTCGGCAATCGTTTCCGGAATGTCTGGTACGGCTAATTTTTTCGTTGAGCAACCTATTGGTCAGCCTTATCTGACCATCGAGATTGACCGGGAAGCAGTTGCATCATTCGGATTGAATGTGAATGATGTACAGTCTGTGATCGAAGCCGGAATTGGCGGTCAGGTTTCGGGGCAGTTGTATGAAGGACAGCGGCGTTTCGATATTCAGGTGCGATATCCTGCCGAATTCCGTTCCGAATTACAGAAGATTCAGGAAATTCCTGTGCCTTTGCCGAATGGTGATTTTATTCCGATCAAGCGGGTAAGTCGAATCATTGCGCAGGAAGGACCACGTGAAATTCAGCGTGAAAATGGGTGGCGACGGCTTATTGTGGGCATCAACATTAAAAACATTGATATCGGAACCTATGTAAGTCAATTGCAGGCAGCCATCGATCAGAAGGCAAAAGTTCCGCCGGGCTATTTTCTTGAATATGGCGGAACGTTCGAAAATCAGAAACGGGCCATGAACCATTTATTGCTGGTTGTACCTTTTTCCCTTTTTATCATTATTGGACTGTTGTATATCAACTTCGGGAAAATGCGCTATGCAATCATCATTTTAATGAACCTCCCTTTCGCTCTTTCGGGAGGTATTTTCCTGCTGTGGATTCGCGGAATGTACCTTTCGGTTTCAGCGAGCATTGGTTTCGTAGCGTTATTTGGGGTGGCGGTTCTGAATGGGATCGTACTGCTTGACCATATCAATGAACTCCGGAAGGAGGGGGGGCCTCTCCGAAAAACGATTATCGACGGAGCGACCGATCGTTTGCGTCCGGTATTAATGACAGCCCTTGTAGCGAGCCTTGGTTTTATCCCGATGGCATTTAACTCCGGTCCCGGTTCCGAGGTTCAGCGACCGTTGGCAACTGTCGTGATAGGCGGACTGATCACATCAACACTACTGACACTTCTTGTATTGCCGATTATTTATTATTGGGTAGAGGAAAAAAGGGATAAGAATAGGGTGGAAAATGAATCAGGTGCGGAAAAACAATAATACCAGGACTGCAATATTTTGGAAATGGAAGGTTGGGTTATGGTACTTTAAGCTAAATGAAATTATTTATCTTTGTAAAAAGACAAATGCGATGAAGGCAATCGAGTTTAAATCAAAAATTAGCAATAATAAGATTCAGATTCCAAAAAAAGTGCAGTCGGAACTTAGGATTGCAGATGATAAAAACGTGAGAGTTATGGTTTTTCTGGATGACACTTTTGTTTCAGATACAGATGATTTGTTGAAAATAAATTCTACGGAAGAGGCTGATTCTTTGTCAACCGTTGAAATTGAATCAATTAATCAAGGATTGAAGGATTTTGAAGAAGGAAGAACACATTCCCACGAGGCTGCCCGTAAACTCTATGAAAAATACTTATAGAATTATCTGGTCAGAACTGGCACTCAGTAATCTGAAAGAAATTGTAAGTTATTTTGAAAGTCAATGGACTGAAAAAGAGCTCCGAAAATTTGCCCAACTGCTTGATAAAAGGCTTTCATCGATTGAGAACAATCCTCATTTATTCCCGTTAATCAATTATTCTGAAAACATCAGGAGGTCAGTTTTATCTAAACAGACGACGATCTTTTATCAGGTAATTAATCAGGATATACGGCTAATTGCTTTGTTTGACAACCGACAAAATCCGCAACGGTTGAAAGTTCATATTTGACCTTTTCTCTTTTTCGTGACTTAAACATCCTTCAACAAATTCAATAAGTCAACTGTCGATAAGCGGGCACTTTGGTCCGTACCTTCGAGCAGGCTGTCGGCCATGTCTCGTTTGGTTGCATGAAGTTGCAAGATCTTCTCTTCGATCGTGTTCCTGGCCACCAACCTATAGATCGTCACAGGTCGGGTTTGTCCGATGCGATGAGCACGGTCGCTCGCCTGATCTTCAATGGCTGGATTCCACCACGGATCGAGGTGAATCACATAGTCGGCAGCGGTGAGGTTCAGCCCCAGCCCTCCGGCTTTAAGACTAATCAGGAACAGGTCGCCTTTGCCAGCCTGGAAAGCCTTCACCGCCAACTCGCGTTGAGGGATCGGCGTGGAGCCATCCAGGTATTGGTAGCTGATGCCTTGCTTGTCGAGCGCCTTACGCACAATCGATAAGTGTCCCACAAATTGACTGAAGACCAAAGCTCTGTGATTATTGGCGCGCAACTCTTCGATGATCTCGAAGAATGCTTCGAGTTTCGACGATGGTAGCTGTATTTCTTTGTTTACGAGGGCCGTGTTGCAACAGGCAAGGCGCAATTTTGTGATTTCTGCCAGGGCTTGCAAGTGCTGCTGACCATTGGGGCTATTGCTGTTTTCGATGATGCTAATTGCCTGTCGACGCAAGGCTTCGTAAAATGCTATTTCGGCTTCACTTAGTTCGACACTGAAGGTGATCTCAGTTTTTGACGGAAGTTCGTCGAGCACATTGCTTTTTGTGCGACGCAGGATGAATGGGGTAATAAGTTTTTTAAGATGGTTCTTTTGGGAAGTCGTATCATTTTTAAGATAACGGTCGGTGAACTGCGCCATGGTTCCAAGCAGTCCGGGGTTACAAAAGTTGAAAAGGTTCCATAGTTCCCCTAAATGATTTTGTATTGGCGTACCCGTAAGCACCACTTTGAAGTCGGCCTGGATGCTCATTGCCGCTTTGGATGATTTGGTCTGGGTGTTTTTGATGGCATGAGCTTCGTCCAAAACAGCCATAGCCCATTGGACTTTAGTAATGCGTTCCACTTCCGTCTGAAGCAAACCATAGGTTATAATCAACACATCAAAAGCCGTCAACGCGGAAAAGATATCTTCGCGATTACCTTGTCGAAGGATGATCGGATTCAAGGTAGGGGCAAATTTTCGTAATTCATTACCCCAGTTTGGAACCACCGAAGCCGGACATGCCACGAGCATCGGACCGTTCTCTGCCAGGTGAAGCATCATCGCAATGGCCTGTACTGTTTTCCCCAGTCCCATGTCGTCGGCCAGGCAGGCACCTGCGTCCCAGGTTTTCAGGCGGGTCATCCAACGGAAGCCCTCTTCCTGGTAAGGGCGCAATTCGGCATCGAGCGTCGCCGGAATTTGGACGTCAATTGTGGTTGTCTCTTTTATCTTTTTCTGGAAGTCCTTCCAGTGTTTATCTGTTTTGAATGATGCGGCCTTGGTTGTAATCTCTTCAAGTGCATGAGAGGCAAAGCGGTTGATCGTTACGCCCTTTTTGTCAACAGTTGCATACGATTCGAGTTCGTCGATCTGTTTTTTCAACTCTTCGGTGAGGGCAAGGAATTCCCCTTTCTTTAGTTCAAGGAAACGACCCTTGCTTTTACGGTTTAGATCGAGCAGCTCTTTAATGCTGAGAACTGTTTCTTCATCGATATTGAGTTCGCCTTCGAGCTCAAACCACTGGCCTTTACCTTTAACACTCAGGTGCAAATTTGCAAAGGAGGCCGACTTCTTCATCCTGAAACGTTCGCCTTCGGGCCACTCCACAACCGCGATATCGGTATTCTGACTAATGGTCTCCAGTAAGTTGAGGCATTGATATGGATCGTTGAACGTGACCGCTTCTTCAATCATGTCGGCATCCATATCCATGACAAGCGCATTATTCAACTTGTTGGCATTGGCATTTTCGAGGGCGATGTTTCGCACAGCCTGACATTTTTCTCCGTCAACGATGCCATACACCACTTTACCACCGCGTCCGGGTTTAATGTAAGGCGGTTCGGTGCCCAACGGTTTCACAAATAGCTCGGCTTTCAGTCCATCGCCGATAGGTAATATCTGAATTCTGATGCGCGAATCGGATTCAATGGTCTTTGAAGTAGCCGTGTCGTCAACCATATCGGAATGTACGGTCATGATACCGCTAAGATCGGATACCGTTTTAAGCAGTTTTTCCTTTCCCTTAACAGGAACCGTAATTCCTTCGTTGATCATACGGATGATCGTTTGCTGCTGCGGACTCAACGAGATCAGTTTGAATCGTGTTTGCGTCTCTTTGATCAGAATGATTTTCTGATTCGAATCGGCGATATTGGTTTTTAACCGAATTCCGTTCTTTAGCTTTTCGGTAATGATTTCGGGTTGAGCTTTTATTAATTCGACAGATATTGAGGGATTTGAAAAAAGGAAAAGTAACGGATGTCCACACAATTCAACAACAGCACTTTCAAAACTCAAATAATAATCATTCGTACCGTGATATCCGTAAGAGTGACTAATTGTAGCTGCCACACGCCTGTCCTGATCTGTCATCCCGTCAATCTGCTGTTCTTTGAGTCGTTTTAATGCGATATTCCGGCCCGAACTCCAGGTTCCTTTGGCATTCATGGTTTGCAAAAGAGGTTGTAATATCCCTTTCTCTGCATTAATCAGGTAACAGATCCTGGACGAGTTTACTTCGCGTTTTACAGAATCGGATTTGGAGGAAACTAAATTCAGAAGTCCGTCCAGCATTTGCTCCCACTTTTCCTGATGTGTTAAAAGACTCATTAAACATGGAGGATTGTCGGGTGACGGCACTATTGCACCTGCTAAAGCAGGAATTTTAAGCCCCAGTTTTTCCAGAATAAAGTTGACCTCGCGCAAGAACAACAGATGCTTATTATTGCTGAGTTTTATACGCAGATCGGATGATGAACTTTTCATCTTGTCAGACAATTCCCCCGTGATGATATAATCCATTAAAAAAAGGAAGAACAACCTGACATCTCTGAACATAACAATTTCAGAATCGATCAAGGCGTTTAGTTTTTCCAAAGCCAGTGTTCGGTCTTTTTTCAAAAAGTATAAAAGGGGAAGCAGTAATCGGTACAGTTCATCTTTGCTCTTTGCTACCTTCTTGATATAACTATCCAACTTCTTTTGGTTTAAGCTTTTGGGATTAAACACATAGTTGAGCCAGAAAAAGAATTCGTGAAAAAAACCAAATTCCAAACGTGGTATTGTCAACCCGGCCTGGTTTGTAGTCCGGGCTACCTCAAAAATATTCAATGAATGCCCAAACTCACCTCTGAAAAGTGCGATTAGCGCCTTCAGAAGCAATGCTTCGTTGGAGTCGAAATATTTGACAACGGTTATGGCTTCAATCATATTTCCGCGTTGAAAACTGATTACGGCCTTTTGAGTATCAACAAGACGGAACAATCCTTTGAAAGTTTTATTCCGTTCATAGAATTGCATGATTAAATCATAACTGAACAGGTTGTTTGTTAAATTGGTTTGGATCATTAGCATCACTTCGGAAAAAAGGAGTGGCGAGTGGATCACTGCCTTGTCGTATGCGGGTTTGGCGAGCATCATCTCAAAAGGAATGCATGCTCTTGAAGGATCATCGATCAGCTCCTGTGTGGCGTTTAGAGTCGATGGATTTTCTTCCACAAATGAAGCAAACAAATAGTCTCGGATATGTTGTGTTACCGGGGCATACCATAAATATGATCTTGAATCGCTTTGCTCACTTTTCACGACTTTAATGTATTTCGGCTGCTGAATCAACCCGGGAAATAATTCAAGGATTAACTCACGCGAAACTTTATAGTTGCCTTCATCGGATATCACCAGATTTTTACTCTTCAAATCTTTTATAATGCTCCCTAATTCCGCGAATTTAACATTGAGATGTTTTTGTACATACGTGTAAACGTCGTATTTTGCTATATCCGCGAACTTTATTGTTAGTAGTTCGATCACCTGCTGGTGCATTACGGGCATCGAATGATAGGATTTGAGCAAGGCAACTAAATTTGAATCCATAATTTCAACATTCATTAAACCTACAGGTAAAGATCGATATCTGCCAGTTCAATTGACTGACAGACATCTCTGCGAAGATAAACATTAGGGTTAATACTAATGCAGTGATTTTCCAAAATCACTGCATTATGACGATCATTTTAGGTGAGCAAATAACGCCGTCTCAAATGTATTTGATTAACGTTGATTGACAAAAGTGGATGAAAGGTTCTCATTTTCTTCTTTAGGAGGTTTGGTCCTCCACCAGCTTGCCAGTGCCGAACCGGTCACGTTCATTAAAGGACCGAAGATGGCAGGCGCAAGACCAACGGTTGCAATCTTACCCATTTGCAGCGCAAGGCCCGATGCTAATCCACCGTTTTGCATCCCGACTTCAAAGGCAACGGTCCGGCGGTCTTTTTCGGGCATTCCAAACAACCACGATACGGTGTATCCCAAGGTGTAACCGGTTAAATTATGCAAAAGACTGGTTACCAAAAGTAAAGCGCCAACCTTTAGCAGGCTGTCGCGACCTGCTGCAGTAATAATTGTAATGATGATGGCAATTCCAGCCATTGATAAAAATGAAAGAATTTTTCCCATTAACTGCTTGTCTCCTTTAAGATAATGACGAAGTAACATCGCACCTATCATCGGGAGAAAATAAAACCAGCACAGCGATTTGACCAAGGCTACTGAGAATCCTGCAACATCAACATGTTTTGCTTTCATGTAAACCAGGTTGGTCAGTAATATGACGATGAAAAAAACCGTCAGCTGAATCACTTTTGACCGCAGTTTTTCTTTTCCGGCATTGAACAGATTGAAAATGAAACCTGCCACAACCGGGAGAATAATCATATTTAAAATATCGAGCATCATACTCCAGAAATTAACTTCAATATATTGACCACCCAGCAACTTCATCAACAGAGGTGTAACAAAAGGCGA